>OKSB01000267.1_pt1 | contig 58530 bp, 52 predicted proteins | sample 1601171 | NCBI WGS metagenome assembly OKSB01 (sample SAMEA3541496, study PRJEB24748) | human gut metagenome | biome: human gut; feature: human-associated habitat; material: faeces | place: China | collected 2012 | reverse complement strand
ATGAGGTTCACCACCTCTCCCGCCGCGTCAATGACCTCCTGTTTGGTGGGCAGCCAGCGGTAGGTATATCCCTCCTCCAGCGATACGTCCGACACGTGGAAGACTACATAATGGGCACCCAGGTTCACCGCCCGCCGTAAATCCGCGCGGTATTGCTCCAGCAGCGTATCCGGCCCCAGACCACCATAGAAGCTGGCCACAGCTTCCAATGAGCCGAATTTTTGTTCCAGCGCCGCCCGGTCATCCCGATAGAAGTCCAGCCAGTCCGGGTAGAAGGTCAGATGGTAGCCGACGATCAGCTCCGCAGGCAGGTCGGCGGGAAACTCCTCGCCGCCCCATACGCCCTCCAGCCCGTCGCAGCCCAGCCGGTCCAGCTCAGCGCGCAAATCTTCCCAGCTCTCGTATTCTGCAAAATTCTCCGAATAGAGGGGGAGGCTCATCAGCTGTTTCATCGGGGCCTCCCCTCCTCTCCGCGCAGTCTGCGCCAGCTCCAGTCCGCCCACAGGTCCAGCGCCACCGGTGTCAGGCACAGCGCCAGATATACCGCCTGAAAGCATACGGTCATCGGCGTCCAGGGTGCGCCCTTCATCGTGGGATAATACCGCCAGGTGAAGCCCCCAGCTGCCGCACCGCAGCAGAGAAAGAAGCCGCAGTATACCAGCCAGGCCAGCACAGCCTTGTCTCTGCTGTCAAACCGGTAGATGGAAAAGGCCGTTCGGCCCGGCAGCCCATACCCCCGGCTTTTCATACTGTCCGCCGTCTCAATGGCGTTCTCCAGACTCCAGGTGAGCATGATGGAAAAGATGGTGACGGCATTGCGAAGCCGCCGGAGGAGGCTCCCATTGGAGACATCCCGGCCCACGCACTGCTGGGCCTCGGATACGACCTTGAACTGTGCCTGGAATTTCGGCACAAAGCGCAGGGTCATACTCAGCACCAGGCTGAGCGCGGGGATGACCCGGCCGAATAGGTAGACGAATTTGTCCGAGGTCATTACGGCCGTATAGCAGGAAAACCAGGTCACCACGGCCGCCAGCATGGCCGCCGCCGCCAATCCGTACAGGATGCTCTCCAGGGTCAGCGGATTCCCCGAGGGAAGATAGGCAAGAAGCGTGGCGCCCTCATGGTTGAAGGCAGGATTGACCAGGGCGGCCACAATCATCATGGGGAGCATCACCAGCAGGGAGAAGCGGACAGCCCTCCGGCCATTCAGGTAGACTGCATAGGTCAGCGAGGCGCCCAGAGAGATGATGAGGCTGACCGGATGCATCAGGAACATAGAAAAGCCAATCACCAGCGCGAAATAGAGAAAATTCAGAGCCGGATGGCAGCTGGAAAACATATCTCGGTTTTGAATACGGCATCCATTCCCATCCGTCTTATGCCCGGAGCGGCCCCTCCCGTTCCCGGTTGGCCATCTCGCCGGCGATCTCCTGAAACCGCTCTGTGATATAGCCGTAGTTCTCCTTTTTATGTGGCAGCAGGCATCTGCTGCAGTCTTTGATCCCGTTGTCCAGATAGGTGAAGTTCCCACCGCACTTCCTGCCCAGCATATACAGCGGGCAGTAGCAGAACAAGCAGTTGAGTTCCGTCCCCTGTGGTACCAGATGGCAGGGGTAGTATTCACAGGATCTGTTGGCAAAGAAGGCAAATGCCTTGCCCTCCCAGTACGGTTTCGGTCTGTCCATGTCCCTGGTCGCTCCTTTCCTGGTTCCGGGCGATTCATCTCAGCAGAAGTCCACCGACGAGGGTGAGGTAGTTCGGGACCTCCCCATTTTTCGCCCAGACGATGGAGCGGCGGAAATACAGCTCCATCGTCTTCCCCACATCGCCGCCAAGGGCCTCAATGGAGCGGCGCATTTCCTTTGGATGCCGGCACTGTGCCCCGTGCGGCCGTGTGCAGTCATCACCGCACAGGGCGCAGCTTCCGGCGGAGAGAGCCAGAGCGCCGGGCTTTCTGCGCTCCAGCTCCAGGAGCTCGGTCAGCAGCTTCGCCTTCTCCGCCCGCATCCCCTCCAGCAGCCCGGAGAGAGTCTCGTCCGATGAAGGGTAGAGAACACGGGCAAACAGGTGCAGACGTTCAAACTGCCGCCAAAACTGTCGCGGCTGGAAGGAAAACGGCGGGCAGGACCACCGCTTCTCGTAGTTCTCACAGGCCTGGCAGTAGCCCAGGAACCGTTCCACGTCCACGCACTCCTGGAGATACCTGCTTACAGCCACTTCCTGTTCCAGCGACTCGACAGAATATGACATGGAGCTCCTCCCTCTCTGAACATTCTTTATCCGCCGGCGGCGTAATAGCCGCCCACATCAATTCCAAGATCGCAGGTGTATACCCACTCCACCACGTCGCCGGGCTGGAGCTGGTAGCGGGAGCATCCGTAGTTGGGGAACCAGTCGTTGACCTTGTACGTCCAGCCGGACACCTCGCCGCAGTCAAACTCATAAAGGTTTCCAATACCCTCGATATAGGCAGAGTTATAGATCGGCGTCAGGGAAAATTCCATATGAATTTTGTTATCCCGGCAGACCTGCTGGAGTACGTCAAAAACACTCTGCCCCTGCTTGAAGGTGACCTCCACGGGCTTTAGCAGCCATCCGTTCTCCGGTACCAACTCCACTTTTTCCTTGTCGCACAGGTCCATGTGTTCCAGGATCGACGCGCAGGAAATGGAGATCGTACAGGTGTATTCCGTATCGCTGACCGTCACGTCCTGCGGCTCGACCGGCTGCGGCTTGCCCTCCGGGACGGGGTCGGTCAGGTACTGATCCTGACCCTCTTTCCGTTCGGGCTTGCCGTAGCCGTTTCCCGCGGCGCATCCGCAAAGGAGCAGGAGCGCCAGAAAAAGCGCGGCCAGTCTGTAAAACTGCTTCATTGCATCACATCCGTCATGTCATAGAGTGTGGTTTCGCCTGTTTCGGCCCGATGGATCGAGGCCAGTGCATAGAATGCCTGTTCCGTCGCCATGCCGTCATCGCCGCCGCTGTCCAGAACATGTACAAACGCACCGCTTTCCTGCGCGAAGCGCAGAAGCGCGTCTTCGACGGTAACGCCATTCTTCACGAAGCGCGCATCATCCAGCGGCACACCAAGCTCTGTCAGCGCCACGATCACCTGTGCGACCGATTCACTGTTACTGGAGCCCCATGAAGCATAGCCGCCGTCCGGCTCCTGCAAGGAGGAAAGGACGGCAAGGCCGCGTTCCACGGCTGCTTCAACCTCCGGCTGTTCGCGGTATTTGGCAAGCGCCTGCAGCGTCATTGCCGTAATGTCCACGTCCGCCTCGCCGCCCGTCAGCGTCCAGCCGCCGTCCGGCAGTTCCCGCGCAAGCAGCTCGTCCACATACATCTGCCGTGTCGCCTGCACGGCGGCATCCGGGTTTTCAGGAATTTCGTAGTTCCCGCTGTCCAGCGCCAGCAGCGCGAAGATCGTGCCGTTGATGCCCTGCTTGGTGACCTGTTCAAAGTCTGCCAGCGGTTTCAGCAGGTCGAAACCAGCTACACTGGCCGGGTCTTTTCCAATGGCGGTCAGCGCCAGCACGGTGCGGGAATACTCGGTGTACTTCCGCTCACTGAGTATTCCGTTTTTCTCGCGGACTGCTGCTTCTACATTTTTGTAATAAGTATCAAAGTATTTCTGCGAAACCTTTATGTCGGAGCGTGCCAACCCAAAAATCAGCCAGTCTCCGCCGATGGAGGCCGCTCCCGGCTCGGCTACCTGCGCTTGCAGATAGCCGGCCGTTTTTTCAAGCTGCGTTTCCGGTTTGCCGCAGGCGGTCAGGGAGAGCAGCAGGGAAAGCAGGAGCAGGATACAGAGCATTCTGGAAGCGATTCGTTTCATACGCTGCATCTCCTTATCATCCAAGAACCGTGGCGGCCGCGCAGAGCGGTTTGCTGTTGCCGTCAATATAGAACACGCGGATCTTTGCGCTGCCCGGCAGCGTCACACTGCCCTTGATAGTCAGCACCTCCAGCTTTGTCAGCTTGCCGCTGTCGTCGTAGCATGCAATCAGAACCTTATGTCCTTCAGGTATCTCTCCGTCGATGGAGAGCGTATTTGCAGCCGTTCGGAAACTCCATGTAATATCGTCCGCAAGCGTGCCACTGTCGGCTGTATCGCCCACGCGGATCTGTATGGTTGTCGTGATTGCTGCAATTTTATTGCCGGCAGTCATCTTATTGCCGTTCGGCAAATTACGATACATGGTCTGGCCGCGGCCAAACTCCAGCGTGAGTTCCGTCGTGCCGTCCGCAAGCGTGCCCGTTGGTGCGGACACCATGTCAGTAACGTCGCGCGTCGAACCGTCCGAAAGCGTCGCTGTCACAACCATCCCGGTTTTGTCAAAGGTTTCACCGGCGCTATACTGTGTCTTATCCGGTTGCTTTGTGACCTTAATCGTTTCAACGCTTCTGCCGAACGCCATAAGATAGGCAGAGTCATTTTTAAAGTAAATCGTGCCGTTGCTGTCTGCGATAGGACTGCAGATCGCGTACTGCGCCTGATCGCCATAAGGCGTAAAAATGGCGTATGGTGCCTGATAGGTATACCCTTTGTAGAGTTCCTGTGTGGTGTAATCAGCTGATGTCTGGTTTGGTGCATCTCTGAGAGCACGGAGCGTTCCCGGCGTATAGTTATCAAAGAAATAAACATAGACATAGCTATCATACGCTGTTGTAAGCAGACCGCTAGTCTGCGGATAGCCTTGTGTCGGCACACTGTACGCAATGGACATTGTGTCACCGAGGTCGATGACCGTGATGTTGTGGCCGGAATATGGCGTAAACTGACCCGTGCCGCTGACACCGATATACGCACGGCCATTATAGACGACCGGCGTGGAGGTACTCATCGGCGGAAGGGCCGGATCGTTTGCACCGTTGTCCAGCTTCAGTCCGTCACATGCTGTAATGGCGTAGCTGCCGTTCTTCGCTTCAACTTTTACGCGGTAGAACGTGCCGCCCTTTGATGTAAAATAATATGCGCAGCTCTGCTTATCGTACGAAATTGTGCTGCGGATATCTCCGTCGAACCCGCTTTTGGAATCCAGTATAGCGCCGGTCAGCGGATCAAACAGATACAGATATGAGCAGTTGTCCTTGCCGTCATCTGTGCCAACCATAATAAAGTCATCGCAGGCATAGGCTCCAGCCCAATAGAAGCCGCCATTTTGAACATGCCGCCACGTTGCCGATTTCGCTTCTGTTGTAGTTCCTACATCTTCATCGGTCAGAGATACACACACAAAGCCCGCGTCAAGCTCCTCTGCATACCAGAAGCCCGTGTAGGCGTATCCGTTCAGGACTGTGATGGGGCAGTTTGGCTGGCCGCCCAGCGGGTCGGTGTACAGCCACAGGGATTCCAGTGTTTTTGCGTTGAATGCCTGAATCCGTCCATTGGACAGACCAACCAGCACAATGCCATCCGCATAGGTCGGCCCGTTGATGGCAAAGCTGGATTTCCCGGCCATCTGACCCGTGGCCTCCACTGCGCCGGTGTCCTTATTTACGCGGTAAATATGGTCGCCTGCATAGACAATCAGGCAATCGTCCACCAGAATCGGGTTGCTGACGGCTCCGTCGGAGTAGCCCTCTCCCAGCTTCACTGCCCAGTACATCATGCCGCTTTCTGCTGTGATCGGCGTTTTGGCGTCTGTAATGCCATTGTTGCTGTTCATACCGCCGCCTATGGTGCTTCCAGTATACGATGTGCCGCGGAAATCCGCCCATTCGGCGTTCAGATTGTGCTGAATTTCCTTGTTTTCTTCTGCAACGTCCAATTTGATCTGGACAGCATGAAGATCCGTGAAAGTTTCTTCTCCGAGTTTCAGCACGACTTGTCCATTTTCATCCTTTTCCAACGTCAGTTCTGCTTGCTGACCGCGATAGCCCACACAGGTAAAGCTTGCAGTATAAGTGAAGCCCTCCGAGAGCGCATAGGTTTTCCCTGTGCGTGGCCAGCTGCGATTTCCGCTGATGCTCTCATAGATATAAATTTGGCCATCCGCGGGGGTCATTTCAAAGGTAACTGCCGTGGTAGCAGCTTTTTGAACCTCAATAGTGTAAATGGTTTTTGCGGTCTTGTTATTGCGGTTTGTCAGTTCGATGGTGAGAAGCTCCGACTCTTCACTGCCATTCAGTTTTGCGGTAAGTGTTCCGCCTGACGGCACACGCTCACCACTTACAGAAATCTCATACCCGCTGTCGGTATCGCCGTATCTTGGTGCATCCGTGTGCAGTTCAAATGTGACATCCAGCGAGGGGGCTGCCGCCGGTACAAGTATGCTGTACGCGTTCTCACTGGAACTATATCCAACGAGACTGCTGCCTTTGCGGTTCAGGGTAACGGGCGCACCTTGGAAGAAGATTTCCATATTTTTCAGGCTCAGCGTTCTCAAAAGTGCAACAGTGTAATCTGTGTAATACGTTACGCCATCATTTTCATCCACATATGTGACTCGGAACGTAATCGTATTTTCATAGGCGCTCCCTGGAAGTAATACCTGCGGCAACTGTGTACCGGTCTGTTTTCTGCTCGTTAACGCTATGGTTGTTGAATCCCCATCGTTACTTGCTGTGCTTTGTGCCTGATAAATAACAGAACACTCATATTTTTTTGAAAGATCCGTTAAACCGACCACGTTTGCAATCCATGCGTACACGCTGCTTGAATAGTCTGAAACAACAGCTGTGTACGTATGTGTGGCTTTTGAGAATTTTGTATTGAGGGCAATGTTACCTTTGTTATTGCTGCTTTCACTGTTTCCAAGCGCTAATTCCGACAACCAGTCCTCCTGCTTGACCGCTACATCAATGATTGGGGACTTGCCGTCCTCCGTAACCAGCGTAAAGGTTTTCTTTGCATGGTAATAGGTGCCCTGCGTTGCGACATACGAGTAATCGTCGCCCGGCACGAGCGTGTAGAGATAATTGACCGTGCCGCTGGCGCCAATCGTTTTTGTATAGGCCAGTTCTTCGCCGTTCTTGTTTACGACCGTCAGTGTGACATCACTGGCCGTCTTGAACGTGACCTTTTTTCCTTGGCCCGGTTGGATCGCCAATGTATAGGTTGTCGTGTAGTTTCCGGAGGAAACCGTGATCGTGACCGTCGTATTGCTGGAGATCGTCACGGTCGCGCTGCCGTCTGTGTCCAGTGCGTTTCCGTTGACTGTGATGGAAGACCCGGAGACCGTGGCGGTCGGATAGATTTTCAGTACCTGTTCGGAATCAAGGATCTTATAGGTATATTCCGTCTTGGTGCTGGAGAAGCTCTCTGTCGCCGCCTGCGCCGTACCTGCGGCATTGGTCACGCGCAGACTGCCGAGCGTCGGCATGCGGTCGAGCTGCAGCGTCAGATCCACGCTCTGTGTATAACCGTCAGAACCGCTCTTGCTGGCTCTGAGCGCAACCGTATTGCCCGCCGCGCCGCGGGAGAGCGCATTGTCAATGCTGGTCGCTTTAGACTCAGCCGGGATGGCCTTATCTCTGGCTGCACCGCTTATGTCCGTGTAAACGGCCTTGACCGCTGCTCCTGTGGTGTTCAACTTGAAATATGGATACAGCCGTCCGGTGAAGCTGTCCGGCACCTGCACGGTTGCGGTATGATCCTGCAGCGTATATTTGTAGCAGTTCGCATCGAACTCCGCGTCGTAGCCGCTGGAAATCTGTAGGCTGCTCTCATTGAACCAGTCCCCGGTGGGCAGGCTGGCATTTACCGTCATTGCTCCGCTGACCGTGATCTTGCCGGAAACCATGCGGTTGCCCTGCCGGACATAGAAGGTATAGCCGCCTGCCGGGAGCTGGAGCGTGCCGGTATGGTTAGGGTCTGTAAACTGCTTTCCGTAGTCATTGACCGCGGACACGGTAAAGCTGCTGCCAGAATAGCCGGAGAAGGTCACGGTGTATTTGGTGTTCTGCCCGGCTTTATAGGCGTTGATCTTCGTCGTGATCGCAGCTGCATAGCTCTGTGCGCTCTCACTGGTAACGCCCAAATAGCCACTGACTGCTGCCTGGTATTCGTCTGCTGCGGCGTTCTGCACATCGGCAGCTTCTTCCAGATAGTCCGCCATGACCTGCATCAAGGTTTGCAGGCCGGAGGACGGTGTGCTGTTCGAGGCTTCACTAAATCTGAAATGCGTCACAGTATTGGCAGCGCTGTCAATGGAAACGCCATCCGGCGTACTGCCATAGGTATAGTTGCCGTTGACGCCCTCAATCGCCGTAATAAACTGATTGCTGCCATTCGTTGTAAAGCTGTATTTGCTGGCGTTCAGCGCCTGCCGGATAGTCTGCCCATCCGTAAAGGCGATCCGCACCGGCGCAATGAGCAGCTTATTTGCTGTTTCAGCGGAAAAATAGAAATATCCGCTTGCATTGACCGCCTGCGTCGAAATTGCAGCTTCCTCCACAGGTTCTTCTGTGGTCACTTCCGCGTCTGTATTTTCCGCAGGCACGGTATCCACGGTTTCTTCCGCTTCAACCAACTCTGCGTCCGCTGCCAGCACGCTGAGCGGCAGGCAGGACAGGAGCATCACCAGCAGGAGCAATGCGGCTGTCATTCGTTTCAGTTTCATAGGGTTACCTCCCATCAGTAGAGACAATTCAGCCATTTCAGCCGCAGCTTATGAAGCGGCTTGCAGCGTGTTTTCAGGTTTTCCATCGTCGTGTCGTGGAACGCCCGCATTTCTGTGAGCTGCTCCGGTGAGATCGCACGGCTGGAAAACAGCGCCTGTGCGTTATACATGGTCATATCGTGCAGCTTCGCGGCGTACTCCTCTCCAAGCTGCTCCTTTGCCGTTTCACAAAGCTCCAGCATGGAACCCGTGCCGCGCTTGAAGCCCATTGCTGCCAGCAGTGCCGCGCAGTCTGTAAACAGGCAGGCGGCTGCGGCGGATGGATCCTCCTGCGTGAACGTTTCGTTCCGTTTTTTGAGGATGACTGTGTGCCGGATGAAGACAGCCGCAAGCAGCAGAAGCAAAAGCATCGCAATGAGGATGATCCAGAACGCGGGCTTGTGGAGAAGTCCGGTTCTCTGGCCGCCGTCCGGGGTGCTGTCCTCCGAATCGTCCGGCTCTGCGTTGTCCTGCTCCAGCTCCTGACCCTCCGTTACGCGCGGGCCGTCGCCGTTTCCTTCTTTCCCTGCGCCAACCGGCTTGATGCCGCTCTCGGTCTGCTCGGCAGAGAGGTCTTCGAGGCCAGGCGTCAGCGCCAGCGGCAGCCAGCCAATGCCGTCCTGATACACCTCCACCCATGCGCCCGCGGCACTTGCGTCCACGTTCACCGGCTCGTTTTCTGCGGCCTTGACCGTATATCCCTCGACATAGCGGGCAGGGATGCCGTAATACCGCAGCGCCAAGGCCGCGACGGTCGCGTATTGATACGTTGTGCCGTCCGCCGTGTCGGTCAGCGGCAGCGCAATATTGCCGCTTCCGTCAAAGCACAATTCCAGAAACGCCAGCGCAGCCGTCTGCGCCTGCTCTTTCGTCAGGCTGTCTGCCGGGCCGTAGCTTTCACAGCATTGATCCAGCACTGCGCCTAGCTGCGCGCGGAACTCCGCGGGAACGGTCAGCGCGTAGGAATATACAAATTCGCGGTACGCGCTTTCCATCTGTAAGTACGATTTCACGCCGTCCGACGTGTCATTTTGCAAAAAGTCCAGAAGCTCCGGCAGAATCGTCTGTGCGTCCGAAACTGTCTCGTAGGAATAGCCGCGCTCACCGCGCAGACCGTTTGTTTCAAGCGTAGAGGGCTGAATTTTGTTTTTCGTCAAGCCTGCGCGTTCCGGCAGCACCGTACACGGCTCATAGCGATACAGGCTGCACCCGGCAAGGTTCTGGACACTGACGCTGCCGGACTGATAATTGCCCATCAGCCGCGCAGCCGTTGCCAACTGGCTCTGCGGATAGAAGCCGGACTGATGCAGCCAGTAAAAGAGGTCTTTTTCCTCTGCGGCGGTTTCCGTATCCAGCGCCGTCCATGTTTCATTTTCGTAGGTGTCGCCAACGAAGCCGCGCAGATAGAGCGTCTGCGCCGTATCCGCCGTGACGGACAGGAGGGTGTCCGTGCTTTCTGTCTTTGTGACCGGCTGGGACAGATTGCCCTCCGGCAGGACTTCTCCCGCTTTTTCGTAGCGCCAGTAGTGCAAAGCGCTCTTCGCATTTTCTGAAAGGGACTGCATCGTGCCTGTTTGCAGGGAAATTGCGGCTACGCCCGCGACAATCACGCCCACGAGCAGGAAGCTCGCTGCAGAGACAGCGTTTTTGTTTTTTTGCCATGTCAGCATCAGCAGAGCAATCGCTGCCGCAGCAAGGAGCAGGACACCCGGCTGCACAAAGGCTGCCGCTACACTCAGGGCTGCCATCAAAACCGCTGTCAATGTCGGTACGCGCGAGAGCGCGACACTCATCATCGCAAGCAGAAGGCCCGCCACGATCCCGGCCAGCCAGAGGCCGGTGCCGTCTGTTTCGGCAAGCGGCAGGAGGATGCCTTTTTCCGCCGCCCAGAGGTCACGCAGCGTGTTCCACGCCGCACCGAAGCCGTTCAGCAGCGGGTTCCGCGCGAACAGGACAACGAGAAGCAATGCCGCCAACAGAATGGGGAGCATCAGCTTCATCTTTTTGAAATGCCGGATGGCTGCAGCGGCGATGCAGGTCAAAGCGCCTGCGCCCAGCAACCAGAGCATTGCAGCAAAGCCGCTTATCGTGTAACCAATCGCGGCAAACGCGAGGAAAATCAGGAGAGCAGACAGCAGTTCCAGCAGCGTTTGACTGCACGTGGACTGCGTCTCGCGGTAGATTCCGGCACGCAGGCCGGTATTTCTTTTGTTCTTCATAGCCTGCCCTCCTTACAGTTCCAGCTCGGAGAGCTGCGCGGCGTAATCTTTCTCATTGAACTGCTCACCGCAGACAAGCGCGGTCAGGCGGCCAATCGAAGAAAGCTGCTCTGTTTCTGCCTGCTGTTCACCGGAAACGTAAATCAGGTGAGACCAGCTTCCAACCGGTACTTCTTGGAGAAGCAGCGACGCGCCGCTGACGCCGGTTGCCGCCTTTGCCGTAAACAGGCGCGGCAGCAGGCCGATGAGGTCGTCCATATCCCGGATCTGCTGGAACACACAGCGGCCTGTATCGCCCTCGTTCCATCCCACCGTAAACTGGACGGACTGGGAAAGAAGGTTCCGGCAGACGGAAACGACAATCTCGGCTTCCGCATCTGTTCTGTCTGCCGTCGGGGCTTCTTCCGTGCGCTCCCAGAATACCGCGGCGGAGCGCGTGATGGGCAGCGATGGGTCTTTGACGATCAGCTTGTCATATTTGTGGCTGAGCTTCCAGTGGATCTGCCGCTGGCTGTCGCCGGGAACGTAGTCACGGATCTGGAACATCTCGGACAGGTCATAGCCGGGCCGCTCGTTGGAATAATCCTCGGTATCGTCGATGTGCGCGGCCGCGGGGGACAGCACCAGCGTCTGCAAAAACGTATCCGGCTGCACGACGCAGGCGCTGTGCGCGTCAGGCTGCGTTTTCACGCCGATGAGGCCGAAGCAGTCATACAGACGGGCAGATGCCACGGCCAGGCGAATGCGTCCGCACCACGGGCTTTGCAGAGAAATCTTCATTGTCCGCCTGCCCTTCGGCCAGATGCCGCCGCTCACGTTTACGATCTGCGTCTCTCCGTTCAACTGGTTCTCCAGCCGTACACGGCAGGCAATCTGGCAGACCGGCAGCCATGTTGGATTCTGCACGGTCAGCTCTGCCGTTCCGCTCTCACCTTTGCGGAGATTTACCGGCAGCCCGACCGCCAGTTTCAGCTTTTTGGCCGCGTACAGGTTGACCGGCAGGCACAAAAGCGGCAGCAGCACCATGCAGGCAGCAAGGCCAAGCGCAATGGGGCTGGCTGTCTGGACAGTGAGAGCAAGAAGCCCCAGCGTCAGCAGCAGCCAGACGAATTTTCGTACTATTTTCATTTTTTCAGCACCGGCATATCCGTTGTCTTGAGGATTTCGGCCAGAACGGATTCCGGCTTTTCCTCCATCATGCGGGCCTTGCTGTTGAGCATCAGTCTATGGGCACAGACATCCGGGAAGATCGCCGCGACGTCCTCTGGCATGACGAAATCACGGCCATGGAGATACGCATACGCCTTTGCCATCCGGCAGACCGCCAGCGCACCGCGCGGGCTGACGCCGAGCGCAGCCTGCGGATGGCTGCGGGTCTTTTCCACGAGCGTGGTCACATAGTCCAGAACAGGATCCCGCATATCCACTTTGCGCACGTCCTGCACCAAGCCCAGCAGCTCTTCCTTGTTGACCACCGCATACGCCCGATCCAGCGGGTTATCTACATGGCGGTCGCGGAGAATATTGACGCTGCTCTTGTGGTCGGGGTAACCCATGCTGACACGAATCAGAAAACGGTCAAGCTGGGAATTGGGGAGCATCGTCGTACCGGCAGAGCCCACCGGGTTCTGTGTAGCGAGGACGATAAACGGGTCAGGCAGAGCATACGTCTTGCCGTCCACCGTGACCTTGTGCTCCTCCATCGCCTCCAGCAGCGCGGACTGCGTCTTGCTGGAGGTACGGTTAATTTCATCCGCCAGCAGCAGATTCGTCATGATCGCGCCGGGCTTGTAGACGAACTCGTCCGCTTTTTTATCATAGACCGAGAAGCCGATGATGTCTGACGGCACGGTGTCCGACGTGAACTGCACACGGCGCGTCTCCAAGCCCAGAACCTTTGCAAAGGCCATGGCTGTCGTGGTCTTGCCGACGCCCGGCACGTCCTCCATGAGAACGTGGCCCTGCGCCAGAATTGCCATTAAAATCTTCTCGACAATCTCATTCTTGCCGACGATGACGGACTCGATCTCCTGTAAAATCTCATTGATCTTTGTGTTCATAAATCTGCTCCTATCGTTATTTCTTTCTTTTATGATGTTCCTTACAGATCTCCGCCGGAGTCTCCTCCGCCGTCATCTCCACCGCCTGCGTCACCGCCGCCAGCGTCTCCACCACCGGTATCTCCGCCGCCGTCGCCGCCGCCACCGGTGTCACCGCCACCGCCAGTGTCTCCACCTTCGCCCGGATCGGGGTCAGGTGTCGGCGGCTTGTAGTTCGGGTCTGTCATGCTGCAGACCGTGCAGACGCCCTCGCTGAACGTGTGATACTCCGCAAACTCGCCCGGTGTGCCGAACTTCTCCAACGTCAGGCCGCAGCCCGAGCAGCACCCCACCAGATGCGAGCAGGTGGACTGCGCCGCATCCGGCATCAGCGTACCGTCGCAGTCAAAGCCGTGTATCTGGCCGCAGACACTGCACTGCCAATCGTCGCCATACGGGACATAGTGATGCTCGCCCACAGTATCCTCCAGCCTTTCATGGCAGATCTGGCATTCCTGATAGTGGTGCTTATGATCCTCGTCGCTGATCCACACGTTCTGCGGCTTATGCCCGGCTGCGGGGGATTCTTCTTCCTTCTGCGCATTGCAGACCTCACACTTGGAGGTTTTCACGCCCGCTTCGGTGCAGGTGGCCGTGTCGGTAAGCTCTTCCCACTCGTGCGGGGACTGCTCCGTAAAGCCGCAATTCTTGCACTTCGCGGTATGCGTATCTGCCCCCTCGTCTGCGGTATATTCCAGCTCATGTGCGCGCGGCACGCCGATCTTCTCGCCGCAATCCTTGCAGACCTGTACGCATGTGCCGCCGCCCTGATCCTGATATTCCTTGTTTTGATGCGGGCAGCCCTCGACCATGCCGCAGCTGCGGCAGACGTACTTTGTCGTGCCGTCCTCCGCCGTGACCGTCTCGTAGCTGTGATGAACGGACCAGCTGCCGTTCATGCAGGTTATGCAGTAGCCCACGTTATTGCCGTAGCCGCTCTCACCTGTACCGACATCCCAGCCGTAGGCCAGTGTGTAGCGGAGCGTCAGCGTATCACCGTCCTGCAGGTAATAGCCGGACATGGGCGAACCGGGGTAGAAGTCCGCACCGCCGATGGAGTACATCCAGCCGGAACCCATTGTGTAATCAAACTCACCGATGCCGGTGCTTGTACTGGATAGCGGGATGCCGTTGCGGTAGATGCAGCGCCAGAGGATTGCCTCATTGCTGCCCGCGCCGAAATGGCTGTCGATCCCGGCGAGGATTTCGTCCTCTGTACTGCCGAACTGGCTCCAGTTCCCGCTGAGTGCATTCGCGCGGCTGCCAAGGCCGGAACCGTCGTCCATGGTTTCCAGATAGAAGCCGGTATCCAGCGTGCCGCTGTAGGAGCAGCGGCTGGCCGGCCAGTGGAAGCTTGACGCTGCTGTGCCGAACGGGTCGCCCGCGTCATAATCCCACACAGCCTTGGCAACTGCGTAGGAAATCGGCTCCTTGGACAGCACATCGTAGCTGATTGGTCCGCGGACACCAAGCCCCAGCACGCTCATGTCAATATAGATGCTGGCCGTGCCGATCTTCTGACCTTCTTCGGTGCGTTTGCCGATGAGCTTCAGGCGCAGCTCACCGAAGTTGCCCTTTTCATCCTCGGCGTAGATATACAGCTCATGTTCATTCCGGTCGCCCACATCCAGATTCTCCGGAACAAGCAGATACTGCTGCACATAGCCGGAGCTGCTTTCAAACTGCACGGTTTTGCCGTCCAGCTGGACGGTCAGCTTTGTTTCCGTGCCAGTGGCAAGGATATGGCTGACGCGGTTTCCCTGGGCATCCTCCGTCCATGCTTCAACGGTCAGGTTGACCTCCTGCCCGTTGGTGACGGTGTCGCCGTCATGCAGGTTGGTCTGGATTTTGACCTTGTTTTCGCCGCGATGTTTGTACGGAATGCTAAAAATGAACGTATAGCTTTCGCCACCCGAACTGGCGGCCGTGACCGTGAATGTGTTGTCGCCGGTTCTGTCGCCGTCCAACAGCAGCGTCACGCTGCCGCTGGGGGATGGGAGCGTGATTGTCTGAAAGCTGCCGGTCTGGTAGCAGCGGACAGACTGGATGGTCACATCTGCCGCTTCTTCACCACGGATTGCGAATGTGTAGGTGAGCAGTCCTTCCGTCAGCTGATCGTCATAGACTGGCTCCGCGTTGACAGTTTTCTTATTCTCACACGTCAGCACGCAGGGCTTTGCCGCGCCGTTCTCCATGACCGTGTAGGACATCTCCATGCTCACGTCGCTCTGGTAGCGGATCGTAATTGTGAAGTTCACCGTGCGTTCCTTGACCGCTGCGGTCACGAGAACGGTATAGCTCGCGCCGTTTTCGGCAGATTCCATCTGTACAGAACCGCTGTCCGTGCTCATGGACGCTCCGTTGAAGCTGGCGCTTGTGATCTGCGCATCCTCCGCGCTTCTGCCGGTCAGACCGAGCTTATACAAAAGCTCACTGTTGCTGATCTGGTTGTGCTTGATGGTCAGCGCCGCACGCTTGTCTGCATCGCAGAGAATCTGCTGCGCTGTGACGGATTTCTCATACCATGTGAACTGCAGCTGGAGGTCTAGGCCATCCTCATACGTCACGACGAATGTATAGCTGATCGTCTGCCCCAGCACCTCGGCGGTCACGGCGAAATAGTAGGTTTCCGTGTCCTTGCCGTCTGCCGCGGCCATTTGGATCTCGCCGGACTCCGAGAGCGCGCCGCGCTCACCGTCCGTCGCCCAGTATTCCGCCGTGCGGATGACCGCATCGTCTGCGTTTTCGCCAAGGAAGGTCAGCGCATATGTAAATCTGCCCTCGGTCAGCGTGTCGCTCTTGACGGTACGGCTGACAGAGCTGTTGGCCGGGCAGGTAGCCTGACCGGTCGGCTGCCAGGTGAGCTGCAAATCCAAATCAATGCCGCTTTCCAGCCGCAGCACGAACGCAAACTCCACATCCGTCTCCACGGTTTCGCCCTTCTGATTTTTCTGCGCCGCATGGGCCTGCACGGTGAGAATATAGTTCTGGTACTCCGCACCGTCCGGCAGCGTCATATCCAGCACGCCGCGCATATCCGCATCCTGCGGTACGCCATTGCCCGCAGCGACCTGCACACCGGTGATCTCCGCGTCGTCTGCGTCGAGTCCGGTGAGATCAACGTCATAGCGCAGTCTGCTGCCGTCCAGCTGTGCAAGCAGCACGCGCTTGCCAACAGATTCTCCGGGGGCGCAGACCATGGAGCTTGCCTGCAATCCGTACTTGTACCATGTCAGCACCGCGCCAAGGTCAAGCTCTGTTTCCGGCAGGTTTTCATCTGCTTCGCCGGTGTTTCCGGCTTCTTCGCCCTCGTCGCCCTTGTTGGAATCCGTGTTCGTGCCGATGGCGGCGTCGGCCAGGATTTCCTGCTGGGGCTTGCCCTGCGGCTGCTGCTCCGGCTGGGTGTCCTGCCCCTGCTCCGTCTGGTTTTCCGTTTCCTCTGGGTCTGGCTGCTCCTGCTCGCCGGTCAGCTCGCTATCGGCGCTGCCGCCGGAACCGGCTGTGCCGGTGCTTTCGGCTTCGCCGTTTCCAGCGTGGCCGGGCGCTTGTCCCGCTTGCAGGACGGTGATCTCCTGCGGTGCGGCTTGCAGGATGGGATTATCCGGCTCGACCGACCGCATGCCCATGAGCGGCAGACAGATACTCAGCAGCAGCGCGCAGACGAGCACGCCGCAGCCGGCCTGCTGCACCCACGGGAACCTTTCAAGAAATTTTTTCATGTGTGTTCGCCCTCCGGGAAAAGGGCTTCCCCCTTAAAAAAGTCTGCATTTTGTGCAGCTTATTCGTACTTTTAAGAAGTTCCCTTAAACGCACGAATAAGCCGCACGGTTCCACGCCGTTTTTTCGGCGTGGAACCGCCCAGCTTAGGGTGGTTATCCAATATTCAATTCAGAATGTTGGACTGTGTGTTTCATTTTGCGATGTTCTGCATGAAACGCATGAGGATTGCGGCGGTTTCTGCGCGGGTGGCCTTACCCTGCGGGTCGAGCATGCTGTTGCTCTTGCCGTTGATCAGGCTCTCTGCGTTGGCCCACTGCATTGCTTCCACGGCCCAGGACGAAACCTTGTCCGCATCCTTGAAGCTGTCCAGCTTGTTGGACTTGGAGGTGTCGTAGCCCTTGAGCTTTGCATAGCGATACAGGATGGCCGCCAGCTGCTCACGCGTGACCTCACCGATCATATTCGTACCGTCCGAAATGCCGTTGTCCATGGCCCACTTCTGGCCTGCCGCGTACCACGACGTACCATTCGTGTTCACGCCCTCGACACGGGCGAGGATCGTGACGATCATGCCGCGCGTGGTCGTGGCATTCGGACTGAAGCCGTTCTTGGAGGTGCCGTTCATCAGACCCTTTTCAGAGACGTAATTCACAGCATCTTCATACCAGCTGCCAGCCGGAACATCCGTGAACGAGCCACCCGTGGTAGGCTTGTCGTCCTTCGGCTTGCTCGGTGTGGTGGGCTTCGACGGAGTGGGAGGTGTAGGCGGCGTAGGCGGAGTCGGCTTCTTGAGATCCTCAATGCGTGCCTCTGCTTTCTCCAACTTTGCCAGATTTTCTTCGCCAACAATCTCTTTCTGCGCATCGGTCAGCGCATCGTACGCTTCGCGTGCTGCCTTGACAGCTTCTTCCTGCTCCAGCGTGACCTTATCCGGGTCGCCAAGGGCAGTGATTTTGTCGATAACAGCCTGTGCGGCCTCTCGATCCGACGCAGCCATTGCCGCGTGAATCTTTTCGGCCTGCTCCGGATATGCCTTGTCAAAGGCTTTCTTGGCCTGCTCGGTCAGCTGGTTGTAGGCATTCAGCGCCGCAGACATCGAATCGGCGTCCACGGCATCCGCGATGCCGGCAAAGATATCCTTGTTTTCCAGCTCCGTCGCCACAAGCTCCAGATCCTCCATGGCCGTGTCCAGCGCATCCTGCTTTGCCTGCGGGTTGCCAAGGATGCCCTCCAGCACGTTGGTGTAGATTCTGCTGGATTCCAGCGTGTTATCGCCGGAGGTATAGGTCTTGCCCTCGGACGCGTCCTTGTACTGCTCACGCATCTCGGCGACCTTGTAGGTCAGCTGCGTCTTGTCGCCGATTTCGCCGGTGATGCTGGCCGTGCCGTACATGGAGTTATCCGCGTTCAGATCCGCGCCGTAGCCATAGACCGTGAACTGCCAGCGCATGACCTCACCGTCGCGCATTCTCCAGCCCGCGGCGCCAACGCCGGGGAAAGACTGGCCGCCGGTGGTCTTGTCAGCGATGGAGTACATCCAGCCGGACATATTGTAGTAGTCGAACTCACCAAGATAATGGCCGTTCTTGTACTTGTCATAGTCAATCTGGCCGGTTTTCGCAGTAATATAGTCTGCAACATGTGCTTCGGTCTGCTGCGGATAATAGACATGAGCCAGATAGAAGCTGTCCTCCACCGTACCCTGCGTCAGATAGTCATAGTACGGAGCGGTCAGTTCCTCGCCGTTGTTACCCTTGTCCTGCTTGCCAGTATGCAGCAGCTCGTTGCTGTCCTTGTTCTGCTCAACAATCAGGTCGGTAATGACCTTGCTTGCCTGCGTGTACTTCGGCACGGTGACGAGCGTCGGCTTGATCAGATAGCCCAGACCCAGCGTGTCCGCGTCCATCGACACAGCGACCGTGATGTCCTTGACCGTCATGGTCGGCACAGCGCTCATGCGGTCGATAGCGTTGTTGAGTGCGGCATAGATCGTATCCTGCACGGCCTTGTCGATCTCGGCCTGCGAACTGCCAGCCGGTTTCGGCTCTGCAATCGTAATACGGTACTTGCCGTTTTCATACTCGGTCAGGACTTTCTGCCAGTTTGCCGCGCTGTAATCATTCTGATCCAGACGGGCCAGCGCCGCGTCGAGCTGCTCGAGCGCCATCTGGCGATCCTTGGCATACGGACCCTCCGCGCTTGTCCACTTGGCATAGACATGCAGATCCGCGTTCGGGATCACCGGGCTTTCCCACAGGGTGGTGCAATCCTCGTCCGTGTACCAGCCGGCGAAGGTGTAGCCCGTCTTGGTCGGCTGTGGGACGGTGATGGTGCTCCACGCGGGGCCGGTGACCGGGGCCACGTCGGTGCCGCCGTTGGAGTGGAAGGTCACGGTGTGGCTTTCGGTCTGCAGATAGAACGAGCCGTCGGAGCCAAAGTACACCGTGATCCCGTCAGCCGGGGTGGCAGCCGTGGTGATGGCGGTGGGGCGGGCCTCACTGCCGGCAGCGCCGCCGATGTCGAACGCGTCAGCGGTATCCAGCAGCGTCCAGGCGCTGCCGTCGTAGCGCACGATGTAGGCGCGGGTACTGCCGCTGCCGTTTACAACCGCATAGACTTTACCGTCACTACCGATACCTGCGTCCACAACGTCGATAAACGCCGGTTTAACTGCGCCGTCCGTTGTCCAAATGTCGCCTAAAACGTCAGCCGGAATTGCAGAAATCACGTCACTGCACGTATAGGCTCCATTTTCCAGCGTTGCAGTATAATAGCTGTTATTCGTTGTCTTGGAAAACAGCAATGTCTCGTCCGGCGCAACACCGACAAGGCGACTGTTTGCCTGTGGGAAATTTTTTCCAAGGCATACCCATTTAGGATCAGCGGCGGTCAGATCATAGCGGAAGGTAAAGACCCCGCTTGTTGCATAAGCTACTTTGTCATTTACCTTGAAATAATTATCGAATGATTTTACCAGGTTATTTCGCCGGTTTGGGTTCCTGATGCCTAACGTTGAGATATCAACCCATTCGTTTCCGCTCCAATGCTTGCTCTTTGCCCAAACATCATCAGAATCCATGACAAGTGCGGTATTCGCACTGTAAGAAACCAGCACTAAAGAGACCGACTTGGGATCAATCTCTGACCCCGTTATTTTTGCCCAGCTGCCTTCCTCCGGGTCATAATAACGAAGTTCATAGTGTCGATCATACTGGACGCCATTGATCTGGGTATCATCCACTGCGTATACAAGCGCCATCAAGCCGCCGTCACTTGTTCTTCCGACAGCGTATGCGGCAGCCGTATCGTTGAGACTATTGCCGGAGGTTTTCAGTTCCTCCATGCCCTTCATCTGCACCATGTCAGTTGCGCCATTGCTGGTAAACTGATACACGCCGCCAACGCCAGCTGCATAGAGTTCCATACCGCCGGTTTCTTCATTGACATAGGCCGCAACATCAAAAATATACGGTCCGGCAAGCAGTCCGCCAGCAATCGAACTATTCTTCGGCATGGACAGATAGGTCAAGCCTAGCTGCTCACCAGCAGCCTGTGTACTGACGGTGAGTTCCCGATAGAATGTTTCTCTGCCAGTCGTATAAGCGACTGCTGTAACCTTGTCCGTATCAGCCGGCCATTTTTCAATCAAAAAACGTGCCGTTGCATTATCCAGATGACCGTCAACCTCGAGCGCGCCCATTGGTTTTGCAGTTCCAGCCTCAACCGCAGCTTTAACTGCATCCAAGCCACCCTGATAGACCGCAATATGGCTGTCTGCAAGGTCGCTGCCATTTGCAGAATACGTTACGGTAACCCATACGCTTGCGCCTGCTGTTAAACTGCTGCCCGCGCCTGCTGTGCCGCTCATATTGCCATTGGAATAAGCAGAAACGGAGGAGATTCCTGTAATATACACAGGCTTATAGTGCGCATAATACACGGTGTCCTTTTCCACCGTCTGTGTAAGCGTATAATCCGTGCCAAGATCTTCGGTGCTGTCCGCCTTGCTCCAATGGTCAAATACCCATCCATTTTTTGTACCGAGCGCAGACAATCTCCAGGTATCATTTTCAATACGGGTTACAGTTGTCGTATTGAAGTTTTGAAGCTCTGCGCCGGTTTCGTCCACACAGACGATAGATGGTTTGTACCATTCGTGAAAATGCGCGGTAAATTCGGTGTTATCTGTGAGGGCTGCTGTCTCATATACGTTGCTTGTGGAGAGCGTCTGTGTATCATTTGAAGCCGTCCACTTTTCAAAAGACCAGCCATCCGCTGTATTTGCCACCAAAATATAGCTGTTTTCTACACTCTTATTCGGCGCACATGCTGATGTACCTGCGTTTGCCGGACTGCAAACAGTTGTTGCTTTATAGGTATAATCAGCGCCGACAAGAACCGGCTTTATTTTGACTACCTCAGACTCACAGGAAGAGACCGCTTCATCATTGTTTGTAACAATATTATAGTTAATTCTGACCTGATCCGCAGAAATCTCAATGTAGAGGAAATTTTGGGTTTTATCATTCAACTGTTCCTGCGTTACTTCGGTTGCATCTGATCTTACCCGTTTTCCGTTCTCTACTTTTTTTCCGTCAATCAGCCAATACGCAGCCTCCACTTTTGAATTGAGATGGAAATATATGTTGTTTGGCAAACCAACGCCCGCAATAGTATCCAGACTTCGTCTGAATACAAGCGTCGATTTTGTTCCTGCTTCCGGTATTCCGCTGACGTGCAAATTACCTGACAGCTGATAGTCATTCTGCTCAACCGGGATCGCATAGTCCTCCAGATCAAGCTCGACGGTTAACCTGTACGGGTCAGGCTCTGCCGCGCCTATCCCAATTGACAGGGCAGACAGCAGCATTGTCAGCACCAAAAGCAGCACGGTTAATCTTTTTTTGTTCATTCTTACCGCCTTATATAAGAAAATTTAAAGGAGTCCGCCGCCACAAAATGAATTTGTGGCGGCGGACTTTGCGTGTTACTTTACAATATACAGATTGTTGTGGTCGTTGCCAAAGACAAGAATGCCGTTGTCGCAAGCCATACCGCCAAGCGCATAGGTATCTGCAGTTGTTTTCCAGATCTGAGTACCTGTAGAACCGTCAAAGCTATAGCAATAGCCGCAGCCCACGCTGCTGTTGGTGTTGAAGTAGACATAGTCTGTGCCGGAGCCGTTGCCCATGACCACGATGGAGCACTGCACCGGGAAGTTATTCGCATTTGCAATTGCGACAACCGGGGTCACCGCATGGGTCGATGCATTCACGCAGAGAACGCCGCCCTTGTTGAAGCCGGAGTATGCGCCGACATAGATCCGGTTGCCAACCTTGGTCGGGGTGGACGTGGAGGTTGCACCCAATGCAACGTTCCATTTATACGACGGAACGCCATTCTCACCCTGCGAGTAGCACCAGAGGAAGCCGCCCTGGCTGGTAAAGTACAGGTCGGTTCCGTCAGCCATGATGGTGGAGCGGACGTTGCCGGCAGCAGTTCCATTGGTTGCGGGCAACGTTACCGTGCTACCAGTATTTTTGAAGTCTGCAATGCTGCGATAGTGGAGCACACCATTGTCGCTGCCGAAGTAGATATAGTTGCCAACCTTGACTGCGCCTGCCCAGTAGAAGCCGGAAGCGTAGTCATAAGTTTTCGTAGCATATTCTGTATTGCTGACATCAATCTGATAATAGGTGCCGCCTGCGCTGCCCGTCCAGGTACCGAAGTAGAGGTAATTGCCATACTTGACAATCGGAGTGTTAATCTGGCCGTTAATACCAGTCACCACATTCGTGACCGTCGGGAGCTCCGCGCCCAGATTCGAAATGGCAAGGATCTTGCTGCCCGTGCCGGTCAGCCACTCGCCGCCGGTGTAGTCGTCATACTGGCTGATAACGCCGACGTAGAGAATGCCCGCATCCTCGTCCAGATACGGCGTGGAGAGCTGGAAGCCACTCTTGGCGTTCAGAGACGTACCTTCGTTGCCATAGGCTGTGGTGCGCCAAACTTCTTCGCCATAGGTGCAATCATATTTGATGACCTGTGCGCCGTTTGTGCCGCGGCCGTCAAACAGAACATAGGCATACGTAATATCTTCGCCATCTTCTTCGACGGTTTGCATGACCGGGACGTTGTCAACGCCGTCCCAACCGCTGCCGCCAGTCAGCGAGACTGCTGTTTCCGAGTTTTTGGTCGTCGGGGCATTGTCTACTTTGGCATTGTGGTTGTCGTTGCCGCCGTAGACGTTCCATGTTGCGAATGCTGTTACGCTGAGCAGCATTGCAAGTGCCAGGAGAATTGCTAAAACTCTGCTTGTTCGTTTCATGTTTGAAACTCCTTTCGTTTTTCGCAAAGATTCGTTTCTCACGTATTCCCGATACAGCCGAGAAACAGTGTTGCACCGGGATATGTCACAGCAGGAAAGAGGTTCTGCTGTAAACATCAGTTTTTCTGCACCACAGATACGATACGGCTTCCTGCGCTCCCGCTCCGCCTTAACGTGGACCGCGTTATCCGCCCCTTGGCGCGCTCGTTTCGCCGCGTCACTTCCCCAGGACAGTATGCATTCTCGCTGTGGCTATTCAGTTGTCGATGCGATTCATCTTATTGGGACGGGCGAAGGCCCGCTGGTTTCTTGAAAGGGGGTTCCCCGGCTCTGTGTTCCCGCGCAGAGCCGGGGCCTTGCGTCTGTGACGCACAATGAAGCGAATCTCAGGGGGATGAGACACACATCTATCTGCAAATCTGTCCGTTTCAGATTGGCATACATTATTATTGGGGCAGCGCTGTTTCCGGTGCGGCCGCGGGCGATTCCGCCTGCTTCTGCGCTGCCTGCTGCGTTTCCTTTTTCGCAGTTTTCTTTGCCGCCTGCTGCTGACGGAACTGCGTCAGCTGGCGTTGGTATTCCTGCTTGAACTCCGGCGTTTTCCGGGGATTCCAGCCATCGGGGAACTTGATGCCGCGCATCTGCAGCGCATTCAGCGTCCGCCCGGTGATTTTTTCATCCAGCCAGAGGTCAGCCCGGAACCGGCGGCCTTTTCCTTGAATGGGGGTCTTCCGTTTTTTCATCCTGTGATTTCCTTTCTCCAAATAGATTTCATATTCTTTGAAAGAAAATCTATGTTTGCACTTCGGCGGCCTTTGCCGCGCGCTTTTTCCCGGACTTCTGTTCGCGCCGAGCGGCTTCGGCCGCTTTTTTACGGTCTTTTTTCGCCTGCGCGTGCAGCGCGGACTGGCGTTCGTACTCCGCCTGGAACAGCGCTGTCCGTTCCAGCGGGAAATTGCTCACGGCCGGGCCAGTGCTGACCGGAAAGCCGCTGTATGCCAGCGCGTTGACCCACGAGCCGAAGCGAAGGGCCAGCAGATCGCCGCCGAGGACTTCCGACTGCGCCGGGACGTGCCCCAGCTCTGCCTGACATCGCCGCAGGTAGTTGGCAAGCTCTGCCGCCGAATCCTTCTGGTGCTCCAGTATGAATTCAATGTTCCGGCGGGATATCTCCAACCGCGCAGCCTCGTTCATTTTCCGTTCGTGCAGCGCCCGGTTATCCTGATAATAAAACGGCTTGTCCTTCATAGCCGCACCCCCGCTGCCGCGCAGAGGTCACGCACGATCTTCCGGTTCGCAAACGACGGGGGATTTTTCAGGAATTCGGCGGCTTTGCCGTCGTAGACACTGCGCAGCGCCTTTTGCCACGAGCCAAAGCGGTATTCAAGGAAATCTCCGCCGATGACCTCTACCCGCGCGGGCGGATGGCCGATGTCCTCCATGCAGTCCCGCAGGTACAATGACAGCGCCGCAAGGCTGTCGTGCTGGTGGTCGAGAATAAACTGGGTGTTCTTTTTGATGATGATGCGTCTGACGCGGCCCAGAACCTGCTGGGTACGCGCGTCCGGCTGGCGTTGCTGTTCGTCGTGCATGATGCTCCTCCTATCGTACTTTTTCGCATACCATCCCCGTAGTAGGATAATCTGGATTTGGCACATACAAAAAAGCGCCATTTGTTCCGTAATGGAGAAACAAATTGACGCCCGTGCCAAGTACGATAAGCAGATCATCGTGCCGCTTACCATACGTTTTTGTTTACCTCCTGCACATCGCGGGATCATAAAACAGACAGCATCCCATGCAGTGAGAATAGCGATTCTTCCGACTCGGACTATGGATGCAGATCGCATCCGCGCTCTGATTCCTACCTTCTCATGGGGAACCCCACAATGGCGGCCTTTCGGCCACATGACCTGCGAACAAGCGCTGTCTTACGCTTTCCCTCAGATCACTTTGGAATCTTGCTCATCCTTACGGCTCCGGGCGAGCAGCCGCGCACACTCCCAATGCGCACAGCCTTCCTCTTTCATCACAAGCTCAGTCCAAACATGGCCGCGACCTGTGATTACACATCCTCAGCAAACAAAAACCAACGATATGAAATTGTAAAATTGAGCAGTATTACACTTTGCTCACCGTGCCGTACTAAAATAGAAAATACGGCGTTCGCATTTCCCAAAGTGTAGCACTTTGAAACCAGACAAGTTCCATAATTTTCGTCTTATTTCACTCATATTATACAGCAAGGCGGAAAATTGTCAATCTGATTCCCTCTCATTTTCAAGTAAGACGATAAAAAATTATTGGATTGACAAATGATCGTTCGTCAATTTGGGGGAATTTACTGGTTTCGTAGTTTGCAAAAAAGTCGATTCGCCGTCAGCATTCTGGTAACAGCATTTTATTGGGGAGGAGGATTCTCTTGTCAAACACAGGCGAGAACATCTATGAGCGTCGGGATGGACGCTGGGAGGGCCGTTATATCTGCGGCAGGAAGCCGGATGGGCGCGCGCAATATGTATCCGTTTACGGGCGGAGCTGCTCAGACGTTCGGAATAAGATCCGCGAACGGCTTCGGGCATGTGCGCCGGAGCCTGCGCCGCGCAGCGCTGGGACATCCGTTTTGACGGTAAATCAGCTTTTTGAATCATTCCTAAGTCATGCGAATGTGAAGCCGTCCACGTATGCCCGCTATAAAACCGTCATTGACCTTCACATTCTTCCAAAGCTCGGCAAGCGACGTGTCGCAGGTTTGACGGCGAAAGAACTTTCTGGGTATCTAGCTGAGAAACGGAAGTGTGGAAATCTGCGCACCGGCGGCCCGCTCTCTGAAAAGAGTGTACGAGATCTGGCTGTACTGCTTAAAAGTGCGCTCCGCTTTGCGCAGAAAGAGTTCCACATTTACACGGATGCGCTGAATATGCCGCTGCCGTCATGCAAACAAAAGCGTGTGCGCGTCTTTTCAGATCAGGAGGTGCAGTTGATGGCAAGGGAGATTCAAGATGTGTCCAATCAAAAGAACGCCGGCATTCTGCTGGCCTTGTGCGCCGGGATGCGGATCGGCGAGATCTGTGCGCTGAAGGTATCTGATATCGACTTTTTAGCCGGTACGATAGACATTTCACGCGCCGTGCAGCGAGTTCAGGCGAGCAAGAAAACGGAACTGCTGGTGCAAACGCCGAAAAGCGACGCTTCGGAGCGCGTGATCCCGCTCCCATCGGACCTGCTTTCTCACCTCAAAACGGCAGTCCGGGGATTGCCTGAAAATGCGTATGTTCTGACTGGCCGAGCGGATAAGCCGATGGAACCGCGTACGCTTCGCTACTATTTCAGCGGTTTCCTGAAGCGGTGCAATATCCGGTACCGAAATTTTCATGTGCTGCGGCACACGTTCGCAACACGCTGCATCGAGACAGGCATGGATGTCAAGAGCCTGAGTGAGCTGTTGGGCCATGCGGACGTTCGCACCACTCTAAAGTTGTATGTGCATCCATCTTTGGAATCCAAGCGGCGTGCAATTCAAAAAATCGCACTTCTGGATATTTGTTCGTAAAGTTTATTCGCCGTCAAGCATTCTGGTCAGTGCGCCGAAGGCCACTGAAATTACGGAGAAAGTCAACCGATAATCCCTGAGTGCTACACTTTGGGAAAAGTTTTCGGAGCATTTATCCACCATTCACATATTACCGCCAGGTGTTATGGCTGGGTGGATTCTATTTGCGTATCTGTTATATGAAAAGAAGGATGCCAAAAAAGAGGCATCCTTCCTGTTTAGACATGATTAAATACGGAATTTCCGAATGCAAAGGAACAACTGCAGGCAAAGCTCCTGATACAGATCTTCATCGAGCGCTCCATCAAGAACAGATTCCTTCACTATAATAGGCTGATACATCGCAAGGATGCGTTCAGCAGCTTCGTTGTCTCCGGCTTTGGCACAGATCAGCAGTTCCATGAAATTCATTATCGTTCCTCCAGTTCTTTTTTGATTCGCTGGATCGTGCGGTAATAAATCGCGGCTACTCCTTTATAGCCTATATGAAATTCGTCGGCCAACTCTGCAAATGAGCGTTCTTCTAACGCTCTGGAAAGAAATATCGTTCTGTCGCGCTCCTGAAGCTTTTCCAGAAGTCGCATCAGTGCGGCATATTCGGTCTGCAAATCAAGCGCTCTGCATACTGCGTCTTCCATGTCATAAGCGGACGCAAACACGTTGTCGCTTGATTCTATAGGCTGTTCATGCTGCTGGTGGCTATCGCGGCGGGAAAGAAAGGCGCTCTTTCTTCGCCGCAGCGCCACCAGCAAATATGCGGTAAACTGGTTCTGAATCACATGTTCTTCGCTTGTTCCGCTGTTTCTATATTGCATGGCATCCTCCGTATTGATCTGTTCTGTTGTTCGGACAAAACAGACGGATACGGGGGATTTCTGCACCGTGGAAAGATTTGATGCGGCGGGGCCTAAGAATTTATAGATGCTGTAACAGCGGATATACACGGGTAAGCTGGTATTTGCGGGATCATTGCTCACGGTCTGTGTTTACGCCTCCGGACTTTGCTGGGTATGGTTGCTTTTCCACCGTTGACCGCACCGCTGTGAAAAGCAAATGCCCGCTCAAATGAACGGGCATTGGGGATCAGTATTTTATTCTCTGTCAGCCTGCGCAATATCTCTGCAAACGCGCAGCATAAGGTTGCGGCTTTTCTCCGAGCAGCCGTAGGCAATCTCCGAAAACTGACTGGCAAGACTGAGCTTTTGCGGATTATCTGCACTACTCTGCACAGCATTTTCCATGCAGCCGCTGATCAAATCTTCCAGCGGTACATTCAGCAGCACACTGATCTGAGCCAAACGTTCCAGATTCGCACGACATTCACCGCGCTCGATCTTTCCGTAATACGTATCAGACATATTCAGTTGTTCTGCGACATCCCGTTGCGTCAATTTCATTCGTTTTCTCGCTTCTTGAATATGCCGGCCAATTACTTTGTACGATACGGACATATGCCTACCTCAGCTTCTAAAGAGTGCTGTTTATATTTTAACTGACACTTTTGAAATGATACAGAAATGTATAGCGGGAGATATACCTTTATATATTCATATCACGTCAAATTTATCATACTGACAAATACAATTCAGCTTCATAGGTTCCAGGGCACTTACTTATTCGCTGGGTTTCTATATCCACAAAAGGCCCCGCAGAAGATCATGCAAAATCTTCTGCGGGGTCTGTAACTGCCTATCTGCGGAATGCTTTCAGCGTGCCCGCAATCGTATTGAGGTTTTCTTCTGTTAAGAATGTGTCCGGTGTCGCATTGGAGCGCACCTTGCTTTCTGCTGGCGCTCCAACCGCCTGGCTTGACCGTGGAATATTTTCCAGTATGGAACGGACGATCGTTTCAAGCTCGGCCCGCGAGGGTGTGCCGCCGTTGTTTTCGATTCCAACGTAATGCAGAATCGCGTTTGTCAGAAACTGTGCTTTCAGGCGTCCTTGGGCGTTCAATTCCTCGACGGCCCGCTTTTGTCTTGGGTCGGCCATGCAGAAGCGGATCGTGAATTTTCCGGGGTCTTTTTTAATATCCATTGTGTCTACCGATCCGTTCCGCCTGATAGAGCAGCTGATAGCCTTTCACGTTTGCGGCGATGTCCTCGATGAAAATAGGATCACGCACCTTGTCCGACGCTTCGATTTGCTGCCGGAGCAGAACGGCCCCACCGCCAGTGAAGATTACCTTCCCGCTTTTCAATTCCAGCATCCGCTCCCGCAGTGAACTGAGCAGGTCACTGACAAATTCCTGTGCCTGTTGCCGCACGATCTGCGATACTGCATCAGACTGTCCGCTGTCCCTGCCGAGCAGGATCGCGTCGATTTCCGTCTCATCCAGCAGCAAATCCTGTTCGGCAGCGACACGCGATTTGATCCGGTTGTAGAGCAGGATCACGCCGTTCTCCAGCGAATCGCAGACGCTCAGGTCGCCCTCGCCGTTCCGGAGCAGCAGATAGTCCGCTGTGAAGCCGCCAATGTCAAGGATAAGCGCTCTGGGGCTGTTTTGCAGCGTCTGGAATACGGTAATGGCTGCAGCATACGACTGCGGATAGCAGCTCACCTCGTCGATCAGAATCTCGTACTGCCTGTCATACAGCGTGAAGCTGACCGTCCCTCGGTTCAGAAAGTATTCTGCAAACCGTTTCTGCTGCGCGCCATAATGTGCCGGCGGCAGCCCGACCGCAAGTTGCACCCGCACCAGGCCCGCTCCGTAGAAAGATGCAGCTTCCAGCTCATACGCAATCGCAAAAAGCGTCAGCACAAAGAAGCGCTCGTCCTCCGTCTTGTCCCGGCGGTATGGAATCCGCTGGTCGGTGAGCGTATAATACCGCCCCTGATAGGTCAGCGTTTCTCCGCCAAATGGCCGTACCTCGCTGCATACCAAGCCCGATGTGAACGGCGCGTGGTGGATCGTTTTTACCTGTTTGTTCCCGTGGTCAATAGAAATTAGCATTGTATTTTACCTCCCGTACTTCTCTTATACGTATGGAGTACGGCAGGTTCAACAAAAGACGCACAAAAAAACCGACAGCACACATTTAGAAGTGTGCTGTCGGTTCGGTTTCTGCTTACATTGCGCACAGGCGCTCATAATTCTGCCAGACGAACCGGACAACATAATCTCTGCGGATCTCCGCGTCCGGCATGATCTCGTTCACGATGGTTTCCAAAGTCTTTTTTGTCAGCTTCGGAACAGGATATTGGATACTTTTCTCTCGCAGCAGTTCCTGAAACTGCCCGATGAGTGGATTTGCAATTCTGCTCAGGTCGCTTGCGTAGCCTCTGGAGATCAGCGCCATGTTGTTGTCAAAATTCGGTGCCATCGAGAGAATTTCGCCCGTTTCGCGGGAGCGGAGCAGACCGTAGTTCTGCGTATGGCGGTCAACGTTGAACACCAGCGCGTCCATAAACAGGATATCCAGATAGGGTTTCAGAAGCGACGGATTTAGATTTTGCAGGACATCATAGTTGTAGTCATAGTCCTCGTTGTCCTGCACCAGATTTGCCATCGGCTCAAAATTCAGCCGGCCCTCCGTGAAATCCTTTGAAACGACATACGTGCCGTCCAGTGTATATTCCGCCATAAGAAAGCCGAGATGCTTGCCGAGCGTCGCCGTGAAAATCTCGGAGAAATGTTCTTCCGGCGTTCCGCTTTTCACCATGACCCAATGGCCGTCCTGCTGCCGCCAGCATTTTTCGTAGCTGCCGATGTTCGTCAGCTCCGGCGTCGCTGTGTGCAGCTCCTCGGGCGAGTAATTCTTTGCGATACTGCTGAACCGGCCGCTGAGTGCAAGGTCGGCAAAATAATTCTCGCGGAAGCCGACATCTGCCCAGGTAAGCCCGGCTTCGTCCTCTGTCTTGACCCAATAATTGTCCGTGATCGTCGCGCCATGCACATGAAGTGCCGTGTTCAGATCGGACGTATCGCCGAGGCGCAGAATGCGCTTTAAAATCCTGCTGTTTGTGCGGTGCCGGTCAATGGCTCTTGATTCCAACCACGCTTCAAGATCGCCGCCCTTTTGAAAGCAAAGAGGGCATCGCTCCGGCAGAATCGGCGTTACAACTCTGCCATAAAAAGACGCAACTGCAGTATCTCCGCTCATGATCCATCCGTTTATCATCATTCTGCCTCCTTTGCCGTAGTTTTTAATTATTATATCAGAAGTATGCCCACCCTGCAAGCGGACAGATGTCTGTTTGCAAGGTGGGCGGCATATTATCCCGCCGCGCGCTCCTGCTCCAGCAGACGCATGGCTTCCTCCATTTCTATGGTCTTGTATTCTTTCGCTTGCCCCGCCTGATACGCAGCGGCAGAGCCGTCCATGCAGAATGCTTCTGCGTCTCCGATATGCACCATACGGTCACATTCCTCAAGATAGAGATAAATTCTGCCGCTTATGTCCATATAATATCCGCGCCCGTCGGCAACATTCTGGTGATTGATCCGGACAAAATGCGCGTCAGACAATGCAATGAGCCGTTTCCGCTGCAAATCGTTTGGTTCACCCAGCTTTCTTGTCGTAAACCTCTGCGTGTAAGAAAACTGTTCCGTTTTCGTTTGCAGGAGCTTCTCCACACGGCCGATCAACTCCTCCACCTTGTCCAACCGGACATATTCTCCCGGCTGGTGCGCATGGTAGTAGCCGGTGCTGAGGTTGACCGCGGCAAGATTCAGATGCGGTGCCAAAATGGAGATGTCGCTGAAGCTTCCGAACGCTGTCTGGAAGCCAAAGCTGTTGATATGTTGCTCGAACTGCCGGTTGCGGCATTGATAGAATACCGCGTCGTTGCTGCCCGTGCGATCCAACTCCACGATATAATTGACGTCCGGTTTGATTCCGGACTTTGTAAAGGCACGTGCCCCGTGTCCGCCGGTTTCCTCATCCTCACAGAACAGGACGTGACAATGACAGCTCTGGATCAGACGCAGGATCATATACACGCCAGCCCGGTCATCGCCGCCAATTCCCTGCGGCGACATCATGGCCGTGCCGTCTGCGGAATAGCAGATCGTTTCCGGTTGGGTGCGATGGACAGTGTCCAAATGCGCGACCAGCAGGACAGGGAGCGTACCCGCTGCATATAAAAAGCCCTTCTGTTTTTGCACGGTATATCCGCTTGCAATCAGTTCCGCCTTCAGTTCCCGCTTGAGACGCTTCTGCGAAAGCTGAAAGATCTGCTCAAAATTGAGCACAGAAAACTGTGTCTGGCTCAAACACTGCTCGTATAATTTACGCATTTTGCTCCTCCAATCTTATTCTGGCGTATCGGCTTCTATTGCAAAACATAACTGCGCGCAGATCTGCGCAATGATAATTTGCTGTGCAGGCACTGCAGCTTTCCAGCTCCCGCTCTGCGCAGGATTGGCAAAGAAAAACTGCGCGTCCCCGTCTGTTCATGGCTGCTCTTAACTCACTTTTTTGTACCGGCTCTCTACAGTAGGAACAGGGCTGCGCACAGTCGGCACAATAAAATCCGTCGCCGTCTATGTAATGTCCGCTGTCCTTTGGAACCAGATTCCCGCACGCCTTGCAGACGCACAGTTCTTCGCATTCCCCGCATCGTGTCGAATTGCAGCGCCCGTGGGTTCGGCCGCAGCCGACGCAGCGCGATGCGCTTCCAATATCCAGATGCCCATAATCTCCATAGCCCTTCATCAGCGACAGCGCGGCGTAGCCATTCTCATAGTCCGTATAATGCAGGCTGCCCTGCGCGGTCGTCCAGTAAGGTCGGATTTCCGTAAGGGTCGTATTCGTTTTCCAGAGGTTCGGCAGGCCAAGGCATCTTGCAATGACGCCCTGCACGATGCTTCGATACAGCTTCCGTACATCATCGTCGTTCTGCGGATACAACCTCGATTGCAGCAGCACGCCAGCGTGATAGCAGAAGATCTGCCGGGTCAGCCGCCGTGCACGATAAAAGTGATCCTTGACCTCATCATCGACTGTGAAGAATACCATGCTCACGCCGTCGCCCATATAAGACTGGCAGCCGGCCTTCCATCCACCGTCAGCTAAACAGTGACAGGAATGCCATGCGTTTTTCTTCGCCGACATTTCCAAGAAGTCACACGGATGGACGGACAGCACGCCGGTCTTGCTGATCCGCACCGGATTGAGCGCATCAGCCAGCCGCGCGAAAACCGCGTTGTAGGGCTTGACCCGTGCGGTATGCAGCGTCTCACCGTGTCCAAGCTCCCGCTCTGTTTCATATTGGTCGATGCCGAATTTTGCGCACAGCCGGTTGATGATGCGGCTTGCCTTCATGCCGGCATCGCACTTGATATGTCCGCGGTTCCGGATCACCGGCAGCCGGGATTCGTCCGGAACGGTCGCATAGTCCGCTGTTGCAGCGTCCAGCGCGTCACGGAATTCTTCCAGCCGTTTGCCGGTCAGCCCTGCTTCCTCCGCGAGCGTCAACATTTCAAACTTTGTTTCATCCACGCAGGCCCGGTCAAGCTGCCGCTGCTCGGACAGATCGAACACGACCGCAAGCTCCTGTTCCCGCCAGTTCGGGTGGCGGCGCAGCAGCTCCAGAAGCGGTGTTTTCTGCTGCCGCCACTGATCGAGGTTCGCCTGCACGCCGTCCGGCGTAAAGGCCAGTTTGTATTGATACATGACGTTGTAAAACGCCTCTGTGATATGATCCATGTTTTCAGTCCTTTCTATGGGAGTGGAAGCGCCGCTGCGCTCCCACTCCGTTTTCTTATGCCGCTTCCATCAGATCCTCTGTCAGCACATCCACAAGCAAACGGCCCGCAAGGTCACCCGTATGGACGGTGATCTGGTCGTTCCTCAGCTGCACCAGTTCTTTGACGCGCAGTTCATGGCTGTCGGCCGCAAGCTGCTTATCTTTCTGCGTCAGCCGCTTGGCAAGCTGCTTCTGCCAGATCTTCAGGAATGCGCGCACCTCGCCAATATCGTCATTCTGGCGATTATACTGGGTGCGGACCTGCCGTACCGTGCCGCCCGGCTCTGCCTCTACGGTATAATAGGGGGTGTCCGGTTCGGCTGTCTTTCTCAGAAACAGCAGATAACTCTCCCTGCGCTCCATACGCTCCCAGTAGACATCACTGTTGGCAATGCAGTGGCAGAGCTTCCGGCTGTCCATGAAAATATCTTCCAGCTTATCTGGAACCTGAATCTGGAACTGTTTGCCTGTAAACGCAAACTTTTCCCGGATCGCCTGCAAATTCTGTTCTATATGCGGATATGTCTGGAGGATATCTTCGGCGCGAAGTGTCAACTGCATTTCCTCTCTGCGGGCGGCCAATTCGTCATGCCGCTGCTGAAGTTTGCGCACACGATAAACGATGGGGTCGTTTGTGTCATAACCGAAACGGAACGCCATGGAAAGGTAGTCACGCCACAGTTCAATTACACGTTCGCTGCTCAAATTCAGTTCCTGCATCTGCCTGTTCAGGTAATGCTGGATCTGCCCATAGCGCATCCGATCTGCAATGAATTGCAGCTGCTGCGGGTCAATATGCTCTTTGCACATCCACTGGATCGCAAAATCTGAGATCGGCCCTCCTGCCTGCTTTTCAAATTGCAGCCATTCCAGAAATGCACGCCCACCCTGATTCTTCCGCAGCCGTGCAAGCTCCAGCCGATTCAGGCCAAGTTTGGGCGCAAGCCCTTTTTGTGCAGGTGCTCTCTGGAAAATCCGTTCCATGCCGTAGTAATCCTGTGTGCATTCCACCGCAAGCCGGAACAGACCTGCCTTTACCAACTGCTCCAAATCCGGCATCTTTTTCAGTACGACAAGATATTTTTCCGGGTCTGTCTTCATGTTTGCATGAATCAATTCCGGAAGGCCGGTCCACTGCAAGCAGGTTTTGGCAAGGTACGGGATCGTTTTTCCATACACGCGGCCGCTCTCGTTTCCCATATAACCGATAGAGCAGTTACAGCCTTTGATCCAACGCGATGCGCGCTGCTTATAAACACCCCAGTAAAATGCCTGCGTCGGGTTTGTACCCGCGTCGAAGATCGCACGGCGGAATTCATGGCAAAATGCCTCAACATTCCGGTATGTTTTCTTGCTGTAGGAACGCTCCGCCCAGAACTCCCGGATCACAAAGCCGCCCGGATAGGGCTGCATCAAATACATGATATTTCGCCCTGTACGCAGCCAGCCCATCTTGCCAAAGGATTTGAACTGCACCGATTTTCTGCATCTGGGGCATCTGGTAAACGCATTGTGCTTCGGCTTCCGAATCGGAACCTCGCGGTCACAGTAGCTGCAGTAGCCAGTTTTTGCACCGCCGCGCTGATAGCGATAGAACATATAATTCCGCTCAACGCCGACCTTGCTGACCCATCTGGCCCAGTCCTTCGGAAGCGGAGGTACGAGCGCCATTGCCGCATCCCACGGATCAGTTTCTTTCTTGTGCCGTGCCAGAAGCTGCTTTTCCCGAATCCCTTCCTGAAACTCCCGGATCGCCACAATCGCACCCCATTTAGAATGCAGATATTGGCTGATCACAGCGGAGTCACGGGATGAGATCTGCACGTCATAGATACCAAATCCCTGCTGCGGTAAATTGTGGAGCATTGCAGTACGCCACTTTTTTTCTGCGAAGCTGTATGTCAGGAAATTCTGCGCGTCGTAGTCGAGAAACAGCTCATACACCGGCTTTCTGCCGCCGGCGACCAGATTTTTCGTCAGATAGATCGCGACCTTCAGAATCCGGTCAAATTGTTTGCATCTGGCGTAGTGCTCGTGTTCATAGCGCAGTTCTTTTCGGAAATATCCGGTCTGTACCATCGGTTCTTTTTCCGCCTGTTCGAGCATCGCGGTCGTTGCCCGCAGAACAGGCAATTTTTCTAATTCTTTTCGCTTCATTCGTTTATACCGCCTCACATTCTTCAAAATTGTCATCATACCAGGTATCCGGCAGACGCTCCTTGCCGTCGATCACGCACAGCGAAAGATGCTCGATCTTCGGTCCGTTCACAGCTTCTCTGGCAAATGCCAGAATATCTCCGAGCTTGCCCTTTGCGCGCGGGCGCTTGCCGCGCACGACGGCGTAGCCGTTCCATGCCTGCGCACGTTCTCTTTTGACATCACAGCCATCCGGCATCTGCGGATGGTCTGCCATATACGCAAGCGCATGCAGAAAAAACTCCTGTGGCTCCAGCTTTCGGAGCACCCAGAGCTGTGTGCAGGAGATTCTGGAATCTACCGCATCCTCATCCAGATCGCCGCACGGACGAACCAGATAGTATTCCGAGTTCTGAAAATCCCCATAATAGCGCAGGCAGTCCATCGGGTTTGCCGCGCAATGAAACCCATTCGCCTGACAATTTGCCTGTTCCGTTACATTCAAGCCCATCTTTAGCTGATAGCCGCGGCAGATCATGCCCTGCTCCATCCCTTTATAAGCGATCATCCGGCCATGCCTCCCATCAGATCAAACATAGAAAACTGTTCTTCATCGGGCGATTTCTCCGGCTGCGGCATTTGAATGACCTGCTCCGGTTTTGCAGTCTTTGTCTCAGCTTTTGTCTTCTCCTTTTTGGGCTGACGCTTGGATTTGACTGGCGCACCCGGATACGGTTTTGGAACAAACGGTTCCTCCTTGATCTCATCCTCTTCGGCGTTTGCATCCCGGAAATATTCCTCTGCCCAGTCATAACAGGTATCCTCCGGCACATCGCCGCCGTAAATGCCGTTTGGCTGCGGCTCCATGCCGTTATCCTTCATTTCCGCAAGCAGATATTCCCGCGCTTTCCGGTTGATGAATTGCAGACAATGTGCCATACTCTTGCGCGGGTGCATGACCATCCGCGCGAACGCTGGATCACTGAGACAGAGCGTCTGCACATACTCGGAAACGCATTCCTTGAGATTCCGCCGCGTCAGGCGCTCGGTTTCCTTTTTCATGCGTTCCATTGATGCTTTTATCAGCTCCGTCTCGCTCATCTGCTCGATTTTTGCAAGCGCAGCCTGTTCAGCAGTACGCTTTTCCGCCTGCTGCCGTTCCCATTCTGCTTTCCGCTTGGCTTCCGCTTCCTCGTGCTGGCGACGCCGTTCTGTTTCTGCTGCCGCAGGATCTTCCTGCTCTGCTTCCGTTTTGGCAACCGGCTTCGCCGCAGGCTCCTTGCTCGGCGCTTCCGAAGCGGCGGCAGCTTTTTTCTGCTCGTGCTGCTGGATCAGCTTTGCCTGCAAGCTCTGCATTTCGGCCGCCTTGGAATCGTGTCCCTCTGATTCTTTCTGCTGGTTTTCCAGATCAAGCTCTGAAAATACGCCCATGATAAAACTCCTTTCCGATAGAAAATGGGCGCAGCGATCCTGCTGCGCCCATTCATGTGTTATACCCGGTAGATCAGCGTGCTGAATGCGTCGAAGCAGTAGCACACGAATCCCGGATATTCTGCGGTCTTTCGTTTGATTTTCCTCTGGATCTCAGCGGCGTCGCGTTCACTGACGCTGTCCGCATCCTCCCAGAGCATTGCCGTAAAGCTGGCACCGTCCTGTACTTCGCGGACATGCGCACCAAGATCCTGGCAGAATGTGCGAAGCTGCACAATCTCATCTCGCTCGTCCATATCTCTCTGGTCGCGGTCATTATGTCGTGACTGCTTTCAGCTTGACCTGAATTGTAATCTCGTCGGAGCGCAGAATGACATGGTCGATTTTTGCTTCAAGAACCCCCGGCATGGCCGTTTCCGGTATCTCATATAAGCAGCGGAAGCGGCCGATGACCTTCCTGTCCGTCTTCACGGCCACAGGAACCTCGTCACTGAGGATGCCAATCTGATTTGCAAAATCCAGAACCGTAATTTTTCTCATAAGCTGTTTCCTTTCATTTTTGTATTGGCCGCGCCAGCAGCGGAGAAAACGCCACTGGCACGAACTGCTTCCTATCCCGATAGTAATACCGCCGCTTTTCCGCATCGTACAGCTCCAGTACATCGGACGGTGCAATGCAGCGCCCCGGATAGTCCGCCGGCAGCTTGCCGTTATAGTGGTCAAATACACGCTCCAGCACAGCCAAATCCGGCTCTCCTTTCGCGCAATAGAGCATTTCATCGCGCACCAGCCGGTACTCACTTGCAGGCGGTTGCTGAAAGCCTGCCTTGTGGAGCGCGTCGATCCCGGAGAACGCGAACGGTTTCGTTTTCTCCGTATCCGTAAATTCCAGCTGATAAATGCGGCAGCCGAGCTGCTTACGCTGCGCGTTCAAAAGCTCTGCCAACCGTGCGTTGCCGCCGGGCTGCAAAAAGGCGTGGTATTCTTCATCCGACAAGCCGAGATACGCCTGCAAGGGCACACCATCCGGCTGCGTCTTGTGCCACTGTTCCACGCAGGCATCTATCTCGGAAAACGCACACGCGCCATACAGATACCGATCCCGGAACGTCATTGTTTTCGGTGCTTTCCCAGCGTTCTTCCGGAGCGCAAGCTGCCAGTCATCTAACCCCTTATAGTTGGGATTCCACGTCAGCCGACGGCATTGCAGGCCGTGCTTTCGTGCCATCAGATAGATCTTGGAGGCACCTTTCTCAACGTGAACATTCCGATACTTGTCCATGTCCTGCGCCTCAATGATCTCCTCCGTGCCGTTCTTTTTGAGGAACGCAAACAGCTCGTCCAGCTTGGACACGTTGTTTGCTCCGGCAGTTGCCACGAAGGTGCGGTTCATCAGTGCATGGCAGATGTCAGCCTTGAGTAACCCTTCCGTCACATAGACCACTCTGGAACACGGATCGCCGACAAAGTGGATGGGACTCTCCGAGGACGTTCCCATCGGTTTGCTGCTCGACGACAGCCAGAGGTACTTCGTGCCCTCCTTATCGGCGGGCGCGTTTTCCTCCCGGATGGGGATATCCAGCCGGATCTGTGCGCCGCAGACCAGTCCGTCCGCGCTTCTGGCTGGGATCAAAATCCCAGCCGTGCGTGTTCCGAATCGTACTGTCCATCTGCCGTCCTCCGCCAAATAAAAGCCGGGGACACCCTGTACGATGCAGCCCTGCTTCAAAAGCCGCGCCGTCAAACTCTTGCAGAGATAGGGCGGCGGGGTGCTTTTGAAGCCGAACCGTTCGACCTGGTCGTCCGTCAGTCCACGCACCTCACGCAGATGCGCACGGTGCTTCGGCGTCAGCGACAGCATGGAAAACAGCATCGAAAGCGTCTGATGGATCGCCTGCCGGGGTGCCCTGGCCGACTGCGCGATTTCTTGCGGCTGCCGGTTCTGGTAGCTCTGGTACTCTGGCGCGTAATCTCCGGTTTGAAGCGCTTCGCAGATCTCCCGGTAGGCGTCCGCGTTGCTGATCCCGTAGACCTTTGCATAGAGCGCCAGCATCCCACCGGACTCCTGACAGTAATTACAGTGCCATACGTCCCGTGACGTTTTCAGATAGAGCTTGCCGCGATGATCGGCGCAAAGCGGGCAGTCCACATACAGAAAATCCGGGCCGCGCCTGCGGATATTGAGCCGCAGCAGCGATGCAATATCTGTAATGTGGAACGGAAACTGTGAAGAACCGGCTCTGATAACGGCCACACCCTTTCATCCAAACTTGACGCTTCATCCGGCTTTCTGCTGCAGATTGTCCAGCAGAACAGATGCAGCGGCTTTGAGAATGTTGTCCGCCTGATCGCAGCCATAGAGGTACCACTTGAGGCTCGCCGGGCGGCGCTGCGCGACCTGTTCGAGCGTCCAGCCGCGGCAGGTGCCGATCTGCACCACAACGGCCTTTGCCTCGTCCACCGTCATACGCTGCGTGATCTCGCTGACATCCATATCTGCCGTATAGGACGCGGCCTGCGGCTGTTCTGCAAGCTCTTCCGCAGCCTCTTCCTGCTGTGGCGGCACGACATGAAGGTCAGGCGCTTCTTCCTGTGCTGCACTGACCGACTGCTCCTGCTGTACATCTGCCACAACGGCCATAAAACCTTCCGTAACGTTCTGCACATCAGACGCGGTTGTTTCCGCAACGTGCTGTTCAGTGGGCACAGAATCCATATCCATCGTCGGCGGTGTTTCTGCGGCAGATTCCTCCGCAATGAGCGCTTTGGTTTCCTCGGCAGATGCTTCTGCGACTTCTGTCCGGATCGGCACTTCCGACCCAAACAGCTCGCCGCCGTAGTCGCGGCTCACGTCGCAGAACTGGATACCGAAGCCGGCGTTTTCCAGCGCCATGTTGAGCGCATCCTCCTGCGCGGCGCGGAGAAATTCCCCGCCGGGGACATTCTCCCTGCGCTGTTCGGAGGTAAAGCTGGCGGCCGGAACCGGATCGTCCTTGCTGAAATAAACCTGCGCTTCGATAATTGCCAGCTGGTCGCTGATGCGCAGCGGCTTCAGGAGCATTCTCCCGTTCGGGCAGGCCAGACGGAACCAGAGCCGCTTATAGCGGAGATCCAGCTTCCAGACCGGGTGCCCGGTTTTGACGGAGATCGTTTTGCGCAGGAGTTTCATCGGGTCAAAGCCCGGCACCTTGCGCAGCTGCTGCACGGCGGCGTTGTTCATCACGGTGGATTTGTTGTCATTCATTTCTTAGAACTCCTTCCATAAATAAAATAAGAGATGATTGCGCAAATTCTGCACATTCATCTCAACTTAACCGGCTTTTTTCAATTTCTGCTCTGTCGCGCCCTGCGGCAGAGCCTTTTGTCTGAATACCTGGTTGTACTTTAAGATCCGTTCGGCAAGGCAGGTGTTCCGTTTGACCTTTCTGCCGGAGTGGATCGCCAGAAACAGCGCACGCTTCTGCCCGACCAGAATCACACGCTTTTTTGCGCGTGTTACGGCAGTATAGATCAGATTCTTCGTCAGCAAAATGCGGTGCGCCATCAAAATGGGAATTATGACCGTTTCGTACTCCGAACCCATCGACTTATGGATCGTAATGGCATATGCCGCTTCCAGATCACCGAGCTGGTTTTTGGAATACTCCACAATGCGCCCGTCAAAATCCACGCACAGCTTATCGGGTAGGATCTTGCAGATGCTCCCGATGTCACCGTTGAACACACCCTTGAATTTCTGCTTACACGCGGAATCATAACCTTCCAGATTGTAATTATTCTTGGTCTGCATCACGCGGTCGTGCAGGCGAAAGATACGCTCTCCGAACGCCAGCTCCGGAATTTTTTCCGTATGTGGATTGACCGTTTCCCGAATCAGTACGTTCAGACCGTTGGAAGACGCTTCTCCGTCCGTCCGATAGGGCGAGATGATCTGAAGCTGTCCAATGGACGTATCCTGCAATTCCTGCAAATAGAGCGTCTGGATCTGCGCCGCGGCTTCCTCCTGATTTTCTGCTTTGACGAACTGAAAATCCGGACCATAGAACAGGCTGCTGTTTTCCTCGTTGATGAATTTGGCATTGTAGGCGATCAGGCTGTCCTTGGATTGCCGGAAGATCTCATCGAGAACCGTCACCGGCACGATGCCGCTTCCGATCAGCTCCGCGAACACATTGCCCGCGCCGACGCTCTCCAGCTGATCGACGTCGCCCAGCAGCAGAAGCTTTGTACCTCTCTGCAGGCGCGTAAACAGCTGATGCGCCAGCCACATATCCACCATGGACGCCTCATCCACGATCAGAAAATCAACTTGCAGCGGCTTATCCTGCTTGTCCTTGCTGCAAAAATCGCCCTGCAAGCCAAGCAGACTGTGCAGCGTCAGTGCCTCCAGCATCCCGGTGCTCTGTGCCATGCGTCGGCTGGCTTTGCCGGTCGGCGCGGCGAGGACGATGCGGTTTTTGGGGTGCAAAATCCGGTAAACCTCGATGATGGCTTTCAGCACCGTCGTCTTGCCGGTGCCGGGGCCGCCGGTGATAATGGAGAGATTCCGCTCCATCGCCACCTCAACGCCGCGGCTCTGCCGCTTTGTTAAGTGCAAGCCGAGTTTTTGCTTGACCTGCTCCAGTGGAAGCGTCACATCAATTTTTTCCATGTGTTCCATGAGCATGGCTGCCGCCTTTGCCGCAGTCTCTACCTCCTGCATAAAAATATGCGGAAGATACAGCCGACCACCGTCGGAAACAATCTCGTTGTCTTCTGCCATCTGCTGCAATTTCTGCTCTACCTCCGCACGCCTGACCTGCATTTGGGGAAGCGGGATCGTCTCGTTGAGAAATTGCATGGATTCTGTGATCAAGGCATTGACCTCCAGATACAGATGCCCGTGCTGCCGCGCGTTTTCCAGCGCACAGATCATCGCGCCGTGGATACGAACCGGGTCGTGCGGGTCGCCGCCGGACTTCCGGATGATCGTATCGACACGCCGAAAGCCGAAGCCGGAGATCTCGCAGAGCCGGAACGGGCTTTTTCGCAGGATATCCGTGCAGGCGGGGCCGAAATGCTGATAGATTTTCATCGCCGTCACTGGCGTGACCTGAAACGGTGTCAGCAGCTCCATAATATCCCGCATGGCACGGCTTTCCGCATAACACGTTTTGATCTCCTCCAGCTTCTGCTCCGTGATGCCGCGGATCTCCAGCAGCTTCTCCGGGTGGTATTCCAGCACATCGAGCGTATCTGTGCCGAACCGCTGGACAATGCTTCTGGCTGTACTTTCTCCAATGCCCTTGAGAAGACCCGATGAAAGATAGCTCAGAAGTCCTTCCGTTGTCGGCGGCACAAGCTCGTGCCAGTGCTCCACATGGAGCTGCAGGCCGTATTTGCCCTCTTTCCAGTCGCCCTCGATCTCCAGCTTGACGGAATCCGTCTGCGGCAGGCCATAGCCGACAGCGGTGAACCGAAGCATCCGGTTTCGGAACGTGTATTGGGAACGGGCTTCTTCCGGTACGGACGGATCATCTGTGCGCATCCGAAGAATGGTGTATTTGCTGGCTTCATTGAAGTAGATAAGCTTATCATAGGCTGCAATCATTCGTTTTTCACCTCACTCAAGCGGCGGGCTGCGCCGCGATTTTGATGCTGAACCGTCTGGACTCCGACGTTTCCACAAACTGCTCGTAGATCTCCGGATATACCTCCCGCAAGCGGATCATGTTGTCCTTGGAGATGCCCTGCCTGCGAATGGGATTGTAGGAAATAACATAGTTTTGTTCACCGTCCGCACAAGTTGCACAGTCTTTGCCGTCCAGCTCGCTGACCAGCAGGCCCTTGAGCTGCTGCATCTGCGTATCCAGCTGTGTGACCTGTTTTGCAAGCGCGTTTTTCTCCTCCTGAAGCTGCAAATACTGGTGGATCTGCGTGACCTGCGGTGCGCCGAACGCTGCCGGCGGCAAGTCTTTTCGGTCAATGCCTTTCCATCTCTGCAAACTCTGCAAGATAAGGTCGCCGCTTTCCATATAGTCCGGTGGCTGGTGCTTCTGCACATGGTCGTTCCAGAACGCATCCTCCAGCGCGATCAGCTCCGACTCATAGGCATAGTCCCGGTCCAAATGCCGGATGATGACCTCATCCTCATTGTTTCCATACAGGCAGCAGAAGTAGACCCTGTCCAGATTCATGACTGACATATAATGCCGACCCTGAGATTCGTAGTACACCGGAACGATCTCCTCGCCGTTGTACCACCAGTTTTCTCGGGCGTTATAATTTGTCGTCTTGATCTCCAAAATGGCATTGCTGCCGTCCGGAAGCTCCACAAGGTAGTCCAGATCCGCCAGCATCCACGGATACAGCGGGTGCTGGAACATGACCTTCCGCTGAAAGATATGCAGCCCGGTTTTCTTCGCAAAAATCCGCGCAACCAGATCCTCTAGCAGATGTCCCATTTCCAGCGCGACCCAGTTTTCATCCATGTCCGCCTTTACAACATTCAGCTTGTCATAGTACAGATCCCGTGCTGTCCGCCATGGCGAAATGCCGAGGATCGCCGCAGCGTCGCTGCCGCCGATGCCCCGCCGTCGATAGGACAGCCATTCTTCGTTGCTCAGATTGCTCGTGTCTACCAACTCCTGCGGCTCATACTTCAGCCACAACACCATTCTTTTCTCCCTTCTTCCACACCCGCAGCCGTACCACACGCTTCCGCTCGTGAACCGCTTTGCGATGATACGCCGCAGACTGCCGCTGCCGTCCTCCGGGACGCCATTTCTTTCTTGTTTTCATTTGGTTACCGCCTTTCTCAAAAAATATATCCTCAAAGCCTTTCGGCATTTGGGCAAAAAAAGAACGAGAACGCTCGGCGGCGCAGTTTTTCTGCGTCGCGGTCATTCCCGCAATCTGTGGGCGTTGCGCCCAAAAAAGAAATCCGGCAGAAACCCGTCCTGCGGACATGGCAACTCTACCGGAAATCGTAAAAGCCTGACAATACGTGTGCAAGTCGGAATACTCCGAACGCTGCGGCTGTCGTGCCACAAGCGGTATGCACAAATCTCAATTACAAGCCAACTTTACCACAAGATATTGTGGTTGTCAAGGAAAGGGCAGCTTACGGCCACTTGGAAGTCAATTCCTTCCGGAGATATTCATACTCCGGAAGCTGTTCAAAAAACGGCTGCCACCGGCGCAGGATCTCAGCACGCTCCAACGGGTCTGCCGTTTCTATGGAATGTTCGTTTTCTGTCAGCAGGAGCACATCCAGCGCAATGTCCTCCAGCATGAGTTCGCACAGTCCTTCTGCCGTTTCAATGCGCCGCGCACTATCTACATAGTCATAATTCGTTGAAATGTCCAGCAGGACATATCCCACCTTGTCCGACCAGACAAGGTCAAAGGCATCGCTTTCCTTCAGCCGCTCCGCAAACACCGAGATCACCCGATCCAGCTTCTGTTTTTCCTGTTTTGTGTAAATCATGATTATCCCTCCATAATCGCGTTATGTTTTAGCTACATCATTTCCTATCACGAATTATGGCATTTTGTCAATGATGGGATTTCTAAATGGCGCAAATTGACTGAGTCAGCTTTAAGAATCCGACTGAATGAGATCGTAAAATTTGGCTGATTCGGATAGCACAGAGAATGCACTGTCGCTTGGATTATCTCGTTTTAGACCGTGGCGTTACCTTTAGTGTCGTAGTCATTTTGATAATTTACCATGCTGCCATGTCTTGAATCCATCTTTTGAAGTGTGGGCATTGTTTCATGATTGTATGGATCCCCATAGCATCTGAAAGCTGTGTTCCATTTTTGATTTTTGCATATCCGGGGATCAGCGCCTCCAGTCTTTTTGACGGCGCGGTTTCTGGAGAATTGTTGATATGTTCAGGCGTTTCAAATTCTTCGCGAATTCTTTGAACAGCAGTAACTACTTCGTCTCCGGCAATCAAAGAAAATGTTTCTGGTTTGGAAAATAAAATCCCTTCAAACTCATGGAGCATGAAATGGAATTTGCAGTTACGCTCTCCAATGTCCTCGTTGATAATGGATTCGATTTTGTTGATCCGTTCAAAAATATCTGTGGTTGCATCGGCAATACCTGGGGTGTCGCTGGGCATCGCATAGTAGTCAAACATGGTCGTTACATACTCATGGGGATGGCTTTTGCAAAGAATCATTAGTTCGCTTTTGATCTTTGCATAGCGGCTCACCCCGCCGCGATATTTCCTGTTGGCATCTCGCCTTGTTTCACAGACAATAGGGCGTACATAAATGCCCAGAGCGAAAAAGTAAGGATACAGTACAGTGTTAATAAAGGATTCTTCTGTGGGACCTTCGCAATAAATATAAATCGTTTTCATTTCGAGAGTCTACCTCCCAAAATGTTCTTCTTCCAAAGATCACCCAATGTGTAGTCTCCATCCAACCACAGCTTGAGCTGTTCCGAGTCTAAGCGTCTGAACTCAGAACCGTTGTCGCTTCTATCGACTACAATTACATCTTCTACATCAAATTCATTTAACAATTCCACGGACTGCGTTGAAATAATAATTTGCTTTTCGTTGGAAAGCTGACGCACCATTTCAGCGAAGATCGTGATCGCATAGGGGTGTAAGCCGAGTTCCGGCTCATCGACAATGATAGTGGCCGGCTGCAATTCATGCGGCTGCAGTAAAAGTGTAGTCAAGCAAATAAAACGCAGCGTTCCATCTGAAAGCTGAGAGGCATTAAAGATATCCTCACAGCCGGTCTGTCGCCACCGCAGGACAATTTGCTCTTCATTGCCCTCCTGCGGATCCAAAACAAAATCCGAAAAATACGGGGCGACCAAGCGGATCGTATCCACAATCTCCTCGTAATTCTGTTTGAAGTGATTTTTTAGCCGATATAGGAATGCTGCCAGATTTGCAGCATCGTACATAAGCACTCTATTGTTTGAGATATTGTGTTCTTGCTTGACTCTGGCGCCTTTTCCTGTGTCGTGAAAGTGATATACGCGCCAATTCTGCTTGCGAAGAATAGGAATCACATAGCCGTCAATTTGATTATGCGCACCGGTTTCCCAATTCGATTCACTATGACCGCGCCCAATATTGGTTTCATTGTCCCAACCGCCATGATAGCCGAAGTATTCCTTTTGGAAGATCAACCGGTTATCATCGGTAGGCACCAGAACAAAACCATAAGAATTCTGCCCAAAGAATACTTCAAAGTCAATTTCCTCCGTTTCTTTTCGCCCTTTGTACAAGAGAGAACTTAAACCGCTTTGACCAACAGATACCTGGAGATTCTTGGATAGAATGTTTTGAAGGAAAGAAAAAGAAGAAATAAAGTTGCTTTTTCCTGCACCGTTGGAGCCGATAAGCACATTGATTTTCCCGAAAGAAATATCACAGCTTTTAATTGATTTGAAGCCATGGATTGTCATGCGACTCAGCTGCTCTTTCTGCAATGGCATATGACCCCTCCGAACTAAGATGAAATATTGTTTTCATTATAGAAGAAAATGCAGGGAATAGCAAGTGAATTATGATGCAGCGGCACAATGCAAACGTTCTGGCCGGATATTTTTATTCGAAATATTTTTGATCATTGTGCAGAAAAAGTCGAAGTGCTCCCTATTTTCTTAGTGTAAGAACCTTCAAGCAATGCACCTTGACAACCGAACACCCATCTGGCAGGGAGATACAGCAGCCGCGGACAGTATGCGACGACATGAGCGTACCCACGGCCTAACGCTGCACAGCAGCGACTGCAATACGTGCTCTTGACCGGAGCGCAGGAACGGACTGCCGGATGGCTAACCCAACTAACGGGAGGATCAAAAATGAAAAATACATCGCCATACAGCAAGCGCTCGCTGAAGCGTCTCGCGGACTACCCGGATGTTTTGACCGTAGAGGAAGCCAGTGAATTGCTGGGCGTTTGCACGAAAACTGTGTACAGTCTGATTAAAAAGGGTGATTTGAAGAAACTTAATGTTGGTCGGCTGTTCCGCATCCCCAAGCGTGAAATTTTACGCTATCTGGGAATTCATGAAACAAAATAAGAATTCATGCAGAATTTGATGGAATGTCGTTGAAAATCGTGGACATCTGCCGTATAAGTTTTATATAGGCAATGGCAGGTGAGTTTGCGGCTCGTGAAAGGAGCAATGAAATTTGTTATCGGGTCATCTGCGAGAAAAAAACAACACTTATTACGCCGTCTTGAACTGCAAGCACAGCGACGGCAAACGCTATTCAAAATGGGTTTCCACAGGAATTGCTGTAAAGAAAGGCAACAAGCGCGCAGCGGAGAAAAAGCTGGAGGAATTCTGCACAACCTACGATGAGTACGGGAATCTTCCGGGTGAAAAAACGGAAGCACAGCAAAATGCACAGCTCGCGACAGTCGGTAAGATTTCCTCTGACATTCTCTTTTGCGACTATATGCTCACATGGCTGTCCTATGTAGAAACAGAGGTCGATCCTGTCACATACAGCGGCTATTGCAACTGTGTCGAAAACAACGTTTATCCCTATTTCAAAGAAACCGGCATTAAACTGTCTGAGCTGGAGCCGGCGCATCTGCGTGAGTTTTACAGGTATGAACGAAAGGGCGATCCAGAGCACGGACGAAAGCAGAAAAAGGGAACGACGGTTGCACACTATCACGCTGCCATCCACGCAGCATTGGAACTGGCACTTGAAGACAAAGTGATTTTAAGTAACGCAGCACATAAGCAGCGTCCAAAAACCGAACGTTTCATTGGCAGCTTCTATATGCCGGATGAGGCACTGGAGTGTATCCATGCAGCCGAAGGAACTCGTCTGGAGCTGGCTGTCCTGTTTGGATTCTTTTATGGCCTGCGGCGAAGTGAAATCGTTGGCTTGAAATGGCAGAACTTCGATTTCGCGAACAACCTGTTTACCATAGCGCACACGGTAACAACGTATTCACGAAAAGGAGAACATACTGTTATTTACGCCAAAGACAAGGCGAAGAATGCGTCCAGCATCCGTACTCTGCCGCTGATTCCGCTTTTTCAGAAGAAACTGCGGGAGCTTCGCAAGCAGCAAAAGGAGGATCAGCGCCTGTTCGGTAATTGCTACAATCGGAAATACCTCGGATATGTTTACGTCAATGAAATTGGCGAGCTGATCAAACCAGACTACATTACAGAAGCGTTTTCAAATCTGTTGAAGAAGAATGGCTTGCGGCATATCCGCTTTCACGATACGCGGCACAGTTGCGCAAGCTTATTGCTTCGCAACGGCGTAGCTATGAAGGATATTCAGGCATGGCTGGGCCACAGCGATTATAGTACAACAGCAAATCTTTACGCGCATCTTGAGGTGTCGGAGTCTGTGCAGCGGTCAGCCAGCCGACTGAACAGTGGACTGTTCCATAATGCTGCTGATTTGTCCGAGTTGCCGACGGGCGACGACGATCTGGAGGAAACCGGATAAAGAAAAACAGAGGCAAGCAATCGCTTACCTCTGTCTGGCGGAGAGTTAGGGATTCGAACCCTAGGTGCCTTGCGGCACACAGCATTTCGAGGGTCGTGAAACAGCCAAAACCGCCCTGTATTTCCGCATATCTTCTTATAGGTTATCTGCGAAAAGCCTTGTAAACAAAGGCTTTTCTTGTATCTTGTGATTGTGGCGGTTTTTCTTTTTACAACCTTGTTTTTCACGTCCGGGCACCATTTGGGCACCATGCGACCAGCAACAGAAGGAGTGATATTATATTATGTGGGTCATGGGTTCTCATATGTTTAGAAAAGACATTGGGCATCATTTGAGCATAAAAATGATAAAAAATATGCGAAAGGGCTACCAAAAGATCGCTCAACATGATATAATAAAAGTGAGTAAGTATGATCTGAAATCGAAGGGAGGGGCATGATTTGACAGAAAATAATCTTATCCTAAATCGGCTCTTTACCCAGAATGTCTTTTTTGACATGATAGATACTAATGATAATACCACATACGGAGCAGTAATTCAACGATTCGTGAATGACTATGAGAACAAAGACAACGGAGCTTTAATAAGCGAAGTGTATAGGTTTATGTCAAAGTCATACCGCAATGAATACTTTTATCAAAATACTTTGCTTAATAAACTGTTGCTCGGAAAGCACAGTATAAACACCACAACAGCATTAACCCAGATTCCTATCAGTAAGTCAAAAGCTGACTTTATTCTTATTAACGGAAAAGCTGTTGTATACGAGATAAAGACCGAACTAGACACGTTTGAGCGCCTTGATACTCAGCTACGAGATTATTTTAAGGCTTTTAATCATGTATGCGTAGTAACATCAGATAGCCAGTATGATCGTGCAGCAAGCCTTCTTCAAAATACTCCTGTTGGTATTTATGCGCTTACTCCGCAGAATACAATAAGTTCTAAACTGCGAAAAGAGCCGCAGGAAGATAATTCGCGCCTTGACTACACCGCAATTTTCAAAGTGCTACACAAAAAAGAATACGAAAACATATTGCTGCAATACTTTGGTGAGTTGCCTGTTGCTTCACAGGCGTTTTATTACGGCGAATGCCTAAAACACTTTTCTCAAATCCCAATTCTTGAAGCCTACACAATGGCTCTAAAGCAGTTAAAAAAGCGAAATAGGATTGAAATAAGTGAGTTCGAGAAAATACCTTATGAGTTGAAGTCCCTTATATATTTTTCTCGCCCGTCAACATCAGACTGGCACGCTATCAACGTTTTTCTAAATCAAAAATATGGAGGATGAAGCTATGTACTTCCCATATGTTCGCGGTCGTCAATACGAATTACTTGCGCTGCGTGAATTGGCAACTAACAACCTCTTGGGGGATTATGTTACCCCGATTATTGAGCCTGTTAAGCTCTCACCTACCCTTGTAAATGTGATGGCGGAGTTTATTAAGGTCAAGCATCCTATATCAATTATCAGAAATCCCGCAGTAGGGACATTCATGTCTGATTGGCAGGATGTTCAGGAGCAATCTAAAGAAGCAGGGTATAAGCAGCGTTTTTCAGCCCAATATGAGGATTCGACCATAATTAAATCGCTCATAATGCAAAGAAATGCAAAGTCTTTGCTTGAGTTCTGGGATAAGCACGGTGTAAATAAAGCCGATTTGCTTGTCATCAATACTGATCGAGATTATTTAGACCTATACGAAAATGCGTTTGGGACAACAGTTCCCCGCTACGCTTTGATGCCAGATGAGAGTGTATTTAGGCGCAAAGTGCGTCACCATAAAGTATTACTTGATGACAAGTTTGAAAAGCAGGATAGGAACGCAGATTATCAAGAAACCGAAGATGAGTTCTTTTCTGACGATCATTTGTATTATACTGAAGATGGATTTATCGGCTTTTCTGACTATTCGGTAGTTGGCAATGAATACCTTGAGGCAGGCTTTGCTCCATATGCGGTAGCTATTCATATTGTATATTTTGCAGAGGACAAGACTCTGCGTGTAAGACACTTTGTTTCAGACTCAAACGAGGACATTACTAACCCTGCCATGAAGTTTTATGAAGCAGTATCAAAGCTGGCTGCATGGTATAATGCGGATCCCCATCCTGTTGAAATGACTTTGGGTCTCCAAACTTTTCTGCAACATTACGAACAACAGTCTTATCCAGGGCTCGGTACGGTTAAAAAGTTATCACTTATGCACCACCTCGAATTGATGGGTAAATATCTTAGTGGGGTATAATACATATGTTTTGTTGCAGTAATTGTTTCGCTGATGCTGAGATTAAAGCAATCATTGACGGGAACAAAACGACCGGGAATTGCGATTTCTGCGGTAGCCATGATGCTCATGTATATGACATTGGAAAAGATCAGACAATAACAGAACTATTTGATGGCTTATTAGATATTTATACTCCCATATCAAATTTGCCCGCTGATTTCCCTCGTGAGCAGACAGACCTAATAAAAAATATCCTTTGCAGTAATTGGCGTATATTTAACTTAAAACCCGACGGGGCTTATCGGCTTATTACAGCAATATGCGCTGACAGATATAAAGACCAGCCGGAATTGTTTGATAGTCCAGTAGGCATCAAACAATGGCAAGATCGTGATTATTTAGAGGAAAATTCGATCCTAAAAAATAACTGTTGGAATGACTTTGTAGAAGGAATCAAGCGTAAAAATCGTTTTCACAGCAACTATATCAATACTGATATGCTATTCACATTTTTACGGTGCGCTGTAAAATCTCACCGAAAAGGTGAAGTGATGTATCGCTCACGAATATGCCCTGATGAAAAAGGCTTTAAGAATATAGAAATGGGACCGCCTCCCGATAACAGAGCAAAAGGTGGTCGCGTAAATCCAACAGGTATTAGTATTCTTTATTTGTCCGATTCGAAAGAAACGACCTTATACGAAATTCGTGCCGGTGTATATGATTTTGTCACAGTTGGCAGTTTCAAACTCTTGAAGGATATAGAAGTTATTAACCTTGCAGATATTGACCGTATCAGCCCGTTTACTGGTGTTCAACGAGACTTTGATTTTACGCAATATGCCATGAATATTGAACATCTAAAGATGATCTCTCAAGAAATTGCAAGGCCGCTCCGAAATGATAACGCGCTCGATTATCTGCCAACACAGTATATTAGCGACTATATCCGCAGCAGAGGTTACGACGGCATAGAGTACATAAGTACAATGTCAAAAAATGGCGCTAATTTAGCGGTGTTCGACCCAACTCTTTTCAAATGCATTGGCACAAACGTGTACGATGTGAAGTCTATTTCGTATTCCTATACACAACTATAACTTGTTACAGCAATAGCAGCCATCAAAATAATGGCTGCTATTTTTATACCATTTTCACTAAAAAGGAGGAAGTAGAATGCAATCAACCGCCAGCGTTCTTTTGAAAAAGAGCATCCTCAAGCCGTCCGGCGAAATCAGCAAGGACAAAATCAACCTTGTCGCCGGAGCAATCACGCAGCCGTTCGCAGAAATGGTCTGGGTGACGACAGGCGGCGATATGGAAACTATCAACCGCCTTACCGATGTTCTCGTTTCCATGAACACACCCGCAGACCGGGGCAAGCTGTTCAAAATCATCAAAATGCTGTATGGGCTTATGGGCTTACCGTTTTCCGAGGAAGCCGAGCCGATGGACGCCGCCCCCGACGTATTGGAATACTTCATCTTTTCCTTTACGGCAGATTTTGGCGAAATCATCAAAGACTATATCACGGAAGCACAATAGAATACGCGCACAGGCGGCGTTTCTCAATCCCACACAGGGAGAACAGAAACGCCGCTTTTTTCATGCCCCATGTTACGCAGTAGAGCCGGAAAAAGCCTTGCGGTAAGCGGCTTTTGGGGCGCGGCTTTGACGGGGTAAGGTGTTTATACCTTTTCCCTAAATAACGCGCTTCTACTGCGTAACAAAACCACAGCAAAGGAGTGATGAACAATGGCAGTTTTCCGTGTGGAACGAAACCGCGGCTATACCGTAATGAGCAACCACCATCTACGCAACAGGGGCTTGACCTTGAAAGCAAAGGGGCTGCTTTCGCAAATGCTGTCCCTGCCGGACAACTGGGACTATACCCTTGCGGGGCTGTCCCACATCAACCGGGAGAAAATCGACGCGATACGCGAAGCGGTACGAGAGCTTGAAAAAGCCGGGTATATCGTCCGCAGCCGCGAACGCGACGAGAAAGGACGATTGCGGGGCGCAGACTATATCATTTACGAGCAGCCGCAGCCACCTGTATCGGATTTACCTACATTGGAAAATCCAACATTGGATAATCCAACGTTGGAAAACCCTACGTTGGAAAACCCTACGTTGGAAAATCCAACGCAATTAAATAAAGATATATCAAGAACTGATTTATCAAAAAAAGAGAAATCAAATACGGATATATCAAATACCCATTCCATTCCTATCCTTTCCCCTTACCCCTCACCTTTCACAGAGGACGCGGCAGAGCCGGAACGGAAAGGAACGGAAGCGAAAACGCAGAGCGCAGTAGAGATTTACCGGGACATCATCAAGGACAATATCGAGTATGACATTCTCATACAGGATCCGCACATGGATAAAGACCGACTGGACGAAATCGTTGACCTCATACTGGAAACGGTATGCACAGCGAGAAAGACGCTCCGCATTGCCGGGGACGACTATCCGGCAGAGCTTGTCAAAAGCAAGTTTATGAAGCTGACGAGCAGCCATATTGAATTTGTCCTTGACTGTATGCGGGAGAACACCACGAAGATCCGCAATATCAAGCAGTATCTACGGGCGGTGCTGTTCAACGCCCCGTCTACCATCGACAGCTACTATACCGCCCTTGTCGCCCACGACATGGCAAGCGGCGCATGGGCAAAGCCAAAAGGCGGCATACCCGATTACACCTGCAACGAGGGCGAAAGCCTGTAAAACCAAAGGAGGACAAGACTATGAAGCAGGGCGCATTGTTTTTTGACGAAACCGCCGACCGCTACGACATCCGCTTTGACCTTGCCGATTACTACGGCGGGCTGCATTGCGGCGAGTGCTTGGAGGTATTCACAGGCGGCAAGTGGAAGCCGACCCGTATGGAGTACGGCGACAACTGGTATCTTGCGGGTGTCCGCGCCGAGGACTTGAACGGCTTACTGGTGCGGATTTAAGCGGGGCGGCGCAGGCAGCGGACGCCCATTTTTTGTGCCCAAAAGCGGCGCAGCATATATCACCGCGAAAGGAGGACGGTAAATGCAAGATGAAATCAACGAAAAAGTCATTGCCTTATCCATAAGGACGACCAAGCTCACCGCCGAAATGCTGCAAAAATCCATTCGCTTCATGCTTTCACAAATCAAAAAGCAGTTGGATAAGCCAGTGCAGCACCACGGCAAGCAGACCCTAAAACAGCTTATGAAGCAGAACGCAGGCGTAAGCAGCATCGAAATCACTGACAGCAATATCAAAGCCTTTGAGAGTACGGCAAAGAAATACGGCGTTGACTTTGCGCTGAAAAAGGACGCGACGGAAAGCCCGCCCCGCTACCTTGTGTTTTTCAAAGGGCGCGACGCGGACGTTTTGACCGCAGCCTTTCAGGAGTTTTCCGCAAAGAAGCTGACACAGGAACAAAAGCCCTCGATCCGCAAGGCGTTAGCCGCCTTTAAGGACAAGTCGAAGCAGCTCAACGCTGACCGCCAAAAGGTGAAAAATCAGACAAGAGGGGGCATTGAGCGATGAAAAGCATAAATCTAAAAAAGCTGATACTTCCCAATCTGCCTTATCTGCTCTTTATGTATCTCTTTGATAAAGTGGGACAGGCGGCGCGGCTTGCGCCGGGGGCTGACCTCTCCGGCAAGCTGCTTTCCATTGGTGACGGCTTTGCCGCCGCCTTTTCTTCATTCGTGCCGAGCCTGCACCCCGCAGATTTACTTGTGGGCGTTTTGGGCGCGGCACTGATCCGGCTTGTTGTCTACGTCAAAGGCAAAAATGCGAAGAAATATCGCCGTGGCGTGGAGTACGGCAGCGCGAGATGGGGCAGCGCCGTCGATATACGCCCGTACATCGACCCGGTGCTTGAAAACAATGTGCTGCTGACGCAGACCGAACGGCTGATGATGAACAGCCGCCCGAAGCAGCCGAAGTACGCACGGAACAAAAACGTGCTGGTGGTGGGCGGCAGCGGAAGCGGCAAAACCCGCTTTTTCGTCAAACCCAACCTGATGCAGATGCACAGCAGCTATCTCGTGTCTGACCCGAAAGGTACTCTCCTGCTCGAATGCGGCAAGCTCTTGGAGCGCGGCAGTCCGAAGCTGGGCGAGGACGGGAAGCCCGTTAGAAAAAACGGAAAGATCGTCTATGAGCCGTACCGTATTAAGGTGCTGAATACCATTAACTTCAAAAAGAGCATGAAATACAACCCTTTCGCCTATCTCCGCGACGAAAAGGATATTTTGAAGCTGGTAAACACACTGATTGCCAACACCAAGGGCAGCGGCGAAAAGTCCGGCGAGGATTTTTGGGTGAAAGCCGAGCGGCTGCTGTACTGTGCGTTAATCGGCTACATTCACTACGAAGCCCCGGACGCAGAGCGAAACTTTACGACGCTGCTTGAAATGATCAACGCAAGCGAAGCCCGCGAGGATGACAGCGAGTTTCAAAGCCCCGTTGACCTCATGTTTGAACGCTTGGAGGAAAAAGACCCGGAGCATTTTGCGGTCAAGCAGTACAAAAAGTTTCTCCTGTCTGCGGGAAAGACCCGTTCCTCAATCCTCATTTCCTGCGGCGCGAGGCTTGCACCCTTTGACATTAAGGAGCTGCGGGAGCTGATGGAGAGCGACGAATTGGAGCTTGACACGCTGGGCGACCGAAAAACGGCGCTCTTTATCATCACCAGCGACACCGACCCCACCTTTGACTTTGTAACGGCGATGATCGTATCGCAGCTTTTCAATCTGCTCTGCACCAAAGCCGACGACGAATACGGCGGGCGGCTGCCCGTTCATGTGCGCTGTCTGCTGGACGAGGTAGCCAACATCACGATCCCCAATTTGGAACGGCTGATCAGCGTCCTGCGAAGCCGGGAAATCTCCGCTTGCCTTGTGGTGCAGGCGCAGAGCCAGCTAAAAGCCATCTACAAGGAACACGCCGACACCATCATCGGGAATTGCGACACAACCCTTTTCCTCGGCGGCAAGGAGAAAACGACGCTGAAAGAAATCTCCGAGGTTTTGGGGAAAGAAACGATTGACAGCTTCAACACTTCCGAAAACCGGGGACGGGACGTTTCTCATGGGCTGAACTATCAAAAGCTCGGAAAGGAGCTTATGAGCCAGGACGAAATTGCCGTGATGGACGGCGGGAAATGTATCTTGCAGCTACGGGGCGTTCGCCCGTTCTTCTCCGACAAGTACGACATCACGAGGCACCCGAAATACAAATACCTTTCGGACTATGACAAGAAAAACACCTTTGACATCGAGAAGTTTTTGAAGCGGCAGCGACGCCCGGTAATCATCAAGCCGGATACCGTCTTTGACTATTACGAAATTGACGCAGCGGATTTACAGGAGGTTACAGAATGAACAGACGCATCAGAAAGAAGCGGGAAAAACAGCAGCTTGCGCGGGCGATCCGGGAGCTTGTCGCCCTTACGGAGAAGCGGCAGCAAAAGCGGCAGGAAGCCATCGACCGCTTTCTGACCGCATACAGCGCCTACCTTGCCAAGCAGGGCGGCGCGGAAAGGAGGACGCCGTGACGAACGCCTGCAAAACGCCGGGAGCAGTCATGCAGGCGCTTATCACCGCTCTTGCCGCAGGGCTTGCGGTATGGGGTGCCGTGCAGCTTTTGGAGAGCTTTCAAAGCGGCGGCGAACGCCAGCGGGCGCAAGCTCTCGATCTCATTAAAGCGGGCGGCAAGCTCGTCCGCACCGCCACTTGGGAGGTGATACCGCCATCAAGACCGTAAGCATCGGCTACATGGTACGCGCTCCCACCTCTGCACTTCCTATTCCCTTGCGGGCATTGCCCGCGCAGCCGCCTTTTTTGATGAGGGCGGCTTTTTTCATGCACAAAAATACAAACACAAAAAATCAAGAGCCGCAAAGCGGCAGAAAGTGAGGTCAATCTATGACATTTTTCAATTCGGCAGTAGACGTATTGCAGACCCTTGTGATTGCACTGGGCGCAGGTCTTGGCATCTGGGGCGTTATCAACCTCTTGGAGGGCTATGGCAATGACAATCCAGGAGCCAATGTTCATGTGCGGTAAAGTAACACACAAGAATTTGATTGACGGCAGCCCCTATTCCGAAAAATGAAAGTTAAAAATATTTCACTTTCACTATTGACATACGCAAATAGGAGTGATATATTTATAACATCGAAAGTGCGAAATATATAACACAGAGGAAAGAAATATGAATAAAAAAGTATCTTTAAGAGAAATTGTTGGAACAAAAATAATCTACGCAATCATTCTTGTATCTTACTACTGGATGTGGGCAAGAACAGATTGGAAAGACTGGTATCCAACTTTACAGCTTGTACTTGGCTGTTTCCTTGCTGCCTTTTTTGCATTTCAGCAAATGAGAATTAAGAAATACAAAAAGGAAGGTGTTGATGAAATGGCAGAGCGAAACTTGAAACGGTGTGACTCATTTTGTTTGAAGATTTTTGTTGCTGTTATGGTTGTAGTTGCTTGGGGCTGTGCTATTCTTGGTCATGTTAATGCTATCAATATGGGAATGATTGGGTGGATTATTGTTTTGTCTATTTTGATTTTATCTATCATTCGGACATTGATGTTTGTGATTATAGACAGCAAGGGGGTATGATATGGCTCTTGTTACAAAAATTAAAGAATATCGTGAGCAGGCAGGATATAAACAAAGCGAACTTGCAGAGCTTGTTGGTGCGAGACGAGAAACAATCGTTCACCTTGAAAATGGCAGATATAATCCGTCCCTTAAATTAGCTATGGATATTGCAAAAGTATTCCATGTGACTGTTGAGGACTTGTTTAAATTTGTTGATGAAGAAAAATGAGGTATCTATTATGAAGCTGAAAAGAATATTTAATTTGTGTCTTTCGACAGCAATTTGTTTTATCCTTTTTACTGGGTGTGGGAATACAAAATCATCTATATCAGCAGATCTATCTTATACACAATCTGACATAGGGACAATTTCTGTATCTTCTGATGTGCAGATTGTAGGGCTGGGAGAAGCAAGTCATGGTGTGGCGCAGTATCATCAAATGAAATTAGATGTATTCAAAGCTCTGGTAGAGAATAATGGTTGCCACACTTTCATCATAGAGGGAGATTTTGGCGGAGCGCTCAAAGTAGACCAGTATATCAATGGCGGTAATGGAACTGCTGAAGAAGTCGTTGCAGAAATAGGATTTGCCATTTATCGTACACAGGAAATGGCTGATTTGGTAGACTGGATGCGTTCCTACAATGAAACTGTTTCGGAAAAAGAAGCATTGCATTTTTATGGTATGGATGTACAGCGGTTTGATAATAACAAGGAATATCTGTTTTCTGTTATCGACCAAACTCATCCGGAATTAAGCGCAGAATATTCAGAAGTGTTTGCACAACTTACAGACGAGAACAGAAATTCCTTAGATGAAGCGGCGTTGAATAGCGCAAAGGAGAGCGTTTCAGAATTTATTGAAAAACTGGACACTGTTGAAACCGATATTGTAGACAGTTTAGGTCAGCCGGCTTTTGATTTTGCAAAAGAATGTGCAAAAACTATTTATGCCTGTTGTGAGGTACAGCTAAGTGATAACTACAACGCTACCCGTGACCAGTATATGTATGAAAAGGTAGAGTGGTTTTTACAGCATGGCGATAATACCGTTCTATTTATCAATGGTCATAATGGTCACATCGGTAAAAGCTCTGTTGCAGGATATACCTGTTTGGGAGAATTACTTTCAGACAATCTTGGTAACGGATACTATTCGATAGGAACAGACGCACAGGAAACGCAGTTTAACTCTCAAAAGGGCAATGGAGAGTTTGAGGTTTTGGAAGTTAGTAACTCAAATGATTTGAATAATCAGTTCTCCAATGCAGATAATGGTCAGTATTTTATTGATTTTGCAAGTGCAACTTCTGATGAAGTGTGGGAGCAGATTTTGAGCAGCAAACAGTCAATTACCACACTTAATGTTAGTTTGTCCGGTATGCAGAAAATGTTAAAGTCAGCATATACAGTAACGATTACTCCGCAAGACATCTTTGACAGTATGATTGTTTTTCAGTCT
>OKSB01000260.1_pt1 | contig 59311 bp, 103 predicted proteins | sample 1601171 | NCBI WGS metagenome assembly OKSB01 (sample SAMEA3541496, study PRJEB24748) | human gut metagenome | biome: human gut; feature: human-associated habitat; material: faeces | place: China | collected 2012 | reverse complement strand
GCGACACATGCATTTCCATAGACCTGTGCATTTCCAGAGATCCATGCATTTCCATAGACCCATGCATTCTCGAAAACCTTTGCATTTCCATAGACTTGTGCATTGCCGGAGATCTTTGCATTGCCGAAAACTTGTGCATTGCCGGAGACCCATGCATTGCCGTCATCATCAATGTTACTTTCTTTCTCTACAAATCCTCCGAGGTCTCCTTCTTTCACATTTCCAAATTCCACAAGAGCCTTGATTCTAAATAATTTCTTTCCAAAAATATTGGTCACATATTCTGCTGTAAGTTCAAATTTTTTCATTTTCTCACCCTCTCTATCAAGCAAACGGTAACTCTTCGTCAATTCCATCTGGGATGTTCATGAAACCATTTTCATCAGTCATTGGATTAACTGCATTACTTGGATTAGCCGAAGCTGCGCTCTGCTGATTGCTGTTCTTACTTTCGCCAAACTCAATCTCTTCCACCAGAACATCTGTAGTGTAGACCTTGTTTCCGTCCTTGTTCGTATAAGAGCCGGTCTGAATCCGTCCACAAATATTAGCTTTCATACCTTTACGGAAGTATTTTTCGATAAACTCCCCAGATTTTCCGAACGCTACACAGTTGATAAAATCAGCCGTCTGGTTTCCATCGCCTTTGAATCTCCTGTCTACTGCCAGAGTAAATTTCGCAACCGCAGTTGTTTTCTCTCCGTTTGAGTATCTTACGTCAGGATCCTTGGTTAATCGTCCCATCAAAATTACTTTATTCATTGTTTTCCTCCAGCTTTTCTACTTCAATCTTCCAGAACGGGTGATTGACAACATTTCCTTCCACCACCTTTTCGACTCCGTAAATTTCCGCAATATCAACATCCTCATTGTCAAAATCGCAACACTGGTCAAATGCTTTCTCTTTTGCTTCCTTTTCGTTCTCTGCTTCTACCGTCACGTAGGAATACCCTACAATCGGAACTGTTACGCAAAATTTCATTTCTTATCATCCTAAAACGGGCATTCACCCGGATTTCTTAATTCTAATTCCATGCCAGGCTCCGCAACGCACACATTGACGTTTGGAACGGCTTTTTTCATTTTTTCAATGAATTTACCGGCATCTGCATTTTCTTTTGATAAATGGCACATAATAACGTTCTGCAACTGATCTGATGCATTGGCTTTCACAAAGTCGCAAGCCGTGTCAATGCTCATGTGTCCCCGGACAACATGGTTTTTCTTTGCATCGTCACCGGATAATAATTCCGGGTCATAATTAACACCAAGTAAAATGTGATTTACATTTTTGAACCGCCACTTAATCAACTCTGTGTCAGTTGCGTAAATCATTGTCCCCATCTCCGGGTGCTGAATCCAAAAACCGTAACACGGGCATTCAGAACCGTCACCGTTTGTATGAGTCCATTTTCCATCCACCGTTTTTAATGCAAATGCACTAATATCAAATCTTGATTTTTTTAATTTGTAACTTAAGTTTTCAGACTTACTTGCTATTAAATATGGTATAACTGTATGAAACCCAGTCTTACACAACTCTATAACCGACTTACTGTGATCGAGGTGATGGTGGGTGCATAACACACCTAAGACATTTTTAATGTTCCAATTCAAACCTTTCTTAATTTCCTTGATCGGTACTCCGCAATCGAGGATAAGTTTTTCTCCACTGTCGGATGTTACGGTGTAGCAGTTCCCTGTGCTTCCTGTCGCGATGCATTTAAGCTTCATATGCAACCTCCACAGCAACCATACGGCACATTGTCATTAAACACCTTATCAATTTCACTTGCATACTTGCGGTATTCTTCTGGTATTTCTTCTACATCTATCTGCCATTCTCCTTTGTAGGCTTCGTAATCGTCTCCCACATATCCGCCAGAGTGCCAAAATATAGGTTGTATTCCTGTGCGTTTCTGCATTCCAGTGCCATACACATTACCAAATACTACATTTTCACCGTCAATTTCCAGTGTTAAATTTCCGCTACATAAATTAGGATATCCCCCTGTATAGCTTATGAATTTAACATGCTCTGTGTTTTTAATGATCAGCATTTTCTATCCTCACTTTCCTTTCTGATAGCCTTATGAAAAGCGCCATCCTCAAGCCACCTCAAGACGGTTAAAAGTTGAGTATGCTTAATCACTTCAATGTGCTTTGTGTTGTGATACCACATAACCCATTCCTGTTTCAGAAGTTCTTCAAGGCTTGTTATTGGTTCGCCTTCCTCAAATTTCCGATTCTTTTTCAGATATTCCATGTGTTGCTTCTTGTAATCACATTCCCAACATTTTTCCGAAAAACTTGCGAAATGCTTCCCTTTTATATCCACTGACGATGAGCAATATCTGCACGGATTCTGTCTCATACTTTCACCTCATTGTCTGCCGGAAACCGGAAAACCTTAGGATTATCAAAAAACGTATAAAAGCTATCATCATTTGTTGCCTGAGCAAATTTCAAATACGCTTCTCTCAACAATTCCATGACTTTCAAGGCTTTTTCTCTGGAAGAATATTCGGCAATTACTCTTAATTTTCCTTGTCCAGTGGTATAAACTACATCTTTCGCTACTTTGATTTTCCAATCATCTGTAGCACTGAAAACAAAATCTTCATACGGCATATCCGTATATCCATCCTGCGAAATTACTCTCATCTTATCCCTCCTGCATGAATTCCGGCATTGCCTGCTGCCCGTCCGGTTCGGTCACTGTTCCAGCGGTTTCTTCCGGTTCAAAATCCATAGAATTTGCATTCTGAACGATCTCTTCATGAGCCTGCTCCTGTACATCTTCGATCTTGTATTCTTTGAAATCACCGTCAATAATCTCTTCTTTTGTGTACAGACCCATAGTCAGCTCTGGACAGTTAAGACTTGAAAAGAAAGAAGCTGCTCTATATCGAAGCATTAGCTGTGGCATGGTTTTCCATTTGCTTCCGTTTTTGCCAAGCCATCCCTCTGCTCTCGCCATATCCATGTCAACAGTCATTCCTTCAACTTTTCTACCATTTTTCATTGCCCATGCTGTGCAAGAAAATGGCTTTCCATCCTTGTCTTTCTTCTCCTCGAACTGTAATTCCGTATCAAATTTTCCGCTGTTATTGATCGCAGCAATCAAAAACTTGGAACTCCATGACGGTCTTCCCTGAATCACATTAAGATTCTGCATTACCATAAGTGGACTTACGTGCAATCTCTGTGCCTGCTCAATGGCAATCAGACAATTCGCTTCGTTTCTCTGGAACGTTTGTGGCACTATGGTTGAGCTTGACAATGCTTTTGCCATCTGCATAGCCATAATGAAGTTGTCTGATGTTCCGAAAATTCCAAGGCTGTAATCTGTCACTTTATTTCTTGATATTTCTCTCTTTTCCTCTGTTACTGCTACCTGTGTATCTGCCATAATTACTTATTCCTCCAATAATTCTTTTACATATAAATCCATCGAGTGGCACAACTTAATGCAATTTCCCAGATCTAACCAGTTCTGACCTTTGCTTTCAGAATTACTTTTAGTTCTGTTTCCGCCATTTATTTTTCCTCTGATTCAAAGATTGCAGAAGAAAAGATACAAAACGGGCGAACACCGATGCCGTCGCCGCAATCGTCGTTGCTGACACGGCCGGCCGGAGCAACAACGGCAACACTGTTTTCGAAATCATTGCAAGGTGTACTCCACGGAGAAATCAACCAGAACCAATCTTCTGTATTTGGAATCAGCTTTCTGTATTTTCGGTACTCGTCCACTGTCAAAAGTGACACTTTATCATCACAGGTTCCGTACTCCGTCTGGCCGTCCAAAGAAAGAAGATTTCTTTCAAATCCTATCAGATTACCTGCTCCGATTTCTGATTCAATCTTTTTCAAAAATTCTTCATTCAAATACTTCCGAAGATCGCTGGTTCTCCAGTCATTGTTTTCAGAGCTGAATTTCATTTCACCTATAGAATCAGACAGGCAAACATAACCGTCAGTTGTGATATCAATAATCTTCCAATTAACTCCTGCCAGTTCAAATGTTTCACCAATAGTAAAAAATTTGGAAAATTTCTTTTTGCATTCTACTTTCTGGCCGCTTCTCAGCTCTTCCATTTCTTTTTTTAACACATCAATCTGTTCCTGCAATGCTTTCATTGTTAATCCCATTTTCATTCTCCCTTCGATACAAAGATATTAGATTTTAAGATACAAAACGGGACATCGAGGCTGCTGCGGCAAAAGTAGTAGTAGAAATTCCCGGTCGGAGCAACAACGGCAATTGAATATTTCCGTCCTCTATCTTCTGTGCTCCAAGGTGTGCATGTCCACCACCAATCATTAAGGTTTTTATTAACCAGTAAATTGTTGTACAGTCTGGCTTCGTCGAATGTGATTGGTCTGACTTTGCACTTGAATCCTGCGAACTCATCCTGCATATCTACACTTGTCAGATCAACCTCATGCTCAATAAGGTTTTTTGATCCGACTTCCTTCTCAATAACCGGCTGGATCAGATTCTCGATAACCTTTTTCAGATTTGACTCTTTATAGTTTCTCGAATCCTCATCAAATTTCACATTTTCAGCAATGAATCCTTTGGAAATTACTGCTGTTCTTTCTTCGCACTGCTCCAATACAATAAAATCATGCTCTCCAATTTTGAATACATCTCCCGGATTCAAAGTTGAAAGCTGCACTTTCGACTGTTTTTCCTCTTCTTCCAGCTTCTTAACCAGTTCTCTTGCCATATCCAATGCTTTACACATTTTTACTCCTCACTTTCTTCAAACGTTTTTAATTGCTCCGCTAATTTCTTACATTCTTCTGCCACATATTCTTCTGTGCGAACAATTAAACCATCAATATGAAATTTACTTTCAATCTCAATTTGCATAGAAAGATTTTTTCTATAATTAGGAAATCTTTCATAGGCAAGTTCCAATTCTTTCCCATCGTCACAATGTCCACAGTCAAAGCCAAACCACCATAAATCACTTTCAATCGGATAGCTTGAGTTTTTACCGCCGCCTGCAAAGGTAATACCGCCGTGACATTGGAAATATGCTTCAATTTTTATTCTTTCATCTTCATCGAAACAAGCACACAGTAAAGGAAAAATTCCGCTTATCTCTCTATCTCCTAAATCTTTCTTTTTGATTTTCAAGTAATCAGAACAATGTTTTCCATATAAAGAGTGGTTTTTAGGAATACCAACATATCCACATCTATGCCCTAACACTCCGAATGTAACGACACATTCATATCCCATATGTTTGAATTGTCGTTCTACAACATATCTGTCATTCATAGTGCTACCCCTCCACTTTTAATTCTTTTCCATCGTTTACGATCAGCATAACCAGCTGTCCGTCCACCATATCAATAACCTTCTTCTGGTTTTCAGAGTCTAACGACTCACAATCATCCAACCAGATCGGCACTGAAATTCCTTCGATTTTCTGGATGCTCCGGCAAATATCCAGTTTTCCGAGAATCCGGTTCCCTTTATTGCTGATGGTGGTCAGAATGGACTTTGCATCAATCTGCGGGATGCATACAGACTTATAATTGCCGTTCTTTGCATTCTCGAACAGCTTCCATTTAACCAGTCCAAAATGGCTGTTGATTTCATCGGAAAGTAGCTCGTTTTTCTTCTTTTCCAGTTTTGCCAGAAGGTCAAGGATATGCTCTGCATCCGTCTTTTTCTGTCCCAGGTCAAGCTTTCTTGCTTTCAGTTCTTCCAGTCGTTCTTCTTCTGCGGAAGTATCCGACTGTGCAATTTTCTGTTCGCAGGCTCTCAGCTGCTCGTTCAGCTCCGATTCTTCCTGTTTAAGCTGTTCTTTCAGATCAGAAGCGTTTCCAAACTGTTCCAGGTACTTTTCTTTTTCAGCAATTTGGTTCTGAATTTTCTTATATTCTTCATTACCGGAAATATCCGCAGCAACCGGAATTTTTTCTTCTTTTTCTTTGAGAAGTCGAATTTCTTCTTCGACATTTCTGATATTTTCAGTTGTCTCTTTCAAAGAATCATTCAGTTTCTCGACTTCCTGTTCATCTTCTTCAATCGTCTTTTTCAGCGACATTCCTTTATCGGTAATCCGCTTTAACTCAGCTTCTTTTCTGACAGCGAACTCTGACCGGAGCTGTTCTTTCTTGTCCTCTGGATATTCCTGCCCGCAGTACACGCATACGGTGCTACTTTCATCAAAAACTCTGGTTTTCTCTTGCTTCCACAGATTTGCAAGCTGTTGTTTTCCCTCAGACAGCTTTTTAATGGAAGCCGTCAAAAGCCTAACATTTCTGCTGCAATCATCGGATTTAATTTCCATGTTTCTCTTGTCTCTTTCTTTTTCTGAAATCCTGATCCTGATTTCCCTGACTTTTTCAGAAAGAGCATTATTCGCCTGATTCTGCATATCAGACAGTTTGAATTTCAGCTCCATGATTCCGGCAGTAGCAGCTTCATAATCTTTCAAAATGTTCTGACTATCAGCCTGTTTTTTCAGATTCTCTGCAATCTGTTCTTTCAGTGCATTTCTCTGCAATTCCAGATCAGACACATCAATGTCGGATTTCAACTTGATGTCTCGTTCTTTCTCCTTGATCTGCCCATCCAGAACCGGAAGTTCTTTCTCAATATCCGATTTCTTTTTCTTATTCATGGCAGATAACTCCTCAACTGAATAATCTTTCAGCTTTTCTTCCAGTCCATGAAGGCTTTCGTTCTCCCGGCAAACATACAAATCTGAAAATTCTTTTGATAGAGAAAACAAATATGCTCTCATTTCATCTGCTTTTTTTACTAAAAAAGCTTCCGGATTCGAGCAGCTTTTCAAAAGTCCCATATCAATTCCAAGATATGATTCAAATTCTGCTTTTTTCTTTGGAACATCATTGATAAAATATTTATTATCATCTTTGTAGGATGCTCCGTCCTTGCTGATCGTCCGGTTCTGTACCTTTCGCATGGAAATTTCTTTTCCATCCAGATCAAATATCAGTGTTACTTCTACATCAGAATCCATTACCGGAGATCCTGTAACTTCCCTACGAACTGTCGGACTGCTTTTCAGATTATAGTCGCAGTCAAAAAGCACCCATGTGTATGCTGTTGCAATACTCGACTTTCCAGCACCATTTTTTCCGGAAATTTTAGTAATATCTGAAAAATCAATTTCCGCTTCCAGATACGCCATGAAGTTGCGAAGAACCATTTTTATAAGCTTCATATTCCCTCTCCCTTTCAGCTTTTATCTCATTCGCTGTTGTGATTGCTAATTCCGTTCCAAGAATCCTCAATTCCAGTTCTACATCGACATGCTTATCTGCTGCCAGCAAATCAACAAGAACATCAGCTCTTGTTTCGATGTCAAGAAGTCTGTCGTATGTGTCTTTTCTGATGCAGACATATTCATCTTCTCTAAGCTCGACTTCCTTCATTTTTCGCCCTCCGCATACTCAACCTTCCCGTCATTGATTTCAACGGTTTTTCCGCTCTTTTCAAATCTTTCTACGCATTCCTGCACTGTCATTTCCTTTTTCATCTTATTCTCCTTCTTTCCAATCTTCTGAATTTATCCACGGAACGAATGATCCCGCTCTCTTTATGGATCACTTTTAAGTAAAATTCTGTTTCTCCTGCCAGCATCCAATTATTTGGATTTAGCCTGGACGCTGCCACAGCTTCTTTTTGCTCTCTTGTGAGGCGTTTCGGTTGCTTCATCTTTTCTTTCTCCACGAAACATACCAGGTATATGCCACGATTGCTGTAACTTCTGCAATAATGCAGGACAAAAATCCAACCCAAAATTCTGGAATATAAATCGTCATTACTTTTTTCCTCCTATTTCCCGTGCAGTCTTTCCAGTTCCTCTGCACGTTTCAAAATCTCATCAGCATAGTTGCTAAGCTTTTCATCCTCATACGCTCCGATTCCGTAATTATCGGAATATCCTGCGTTATAGAACATCAATGCCGGTGCCGCTTCACCATATTTGTGAAGCAGTTCTTCCAGAATCGTTACTCCCACGTAAATGTTGTCGTATGGATCTGTCATATCACGGTCGCCTATCAACTCTTTGTGGATCTCTTTATTCACCTGCATGAGTCCTACACAGTTACCGTTTACCGCCGCTGGATCCCAGCTGGATTCCTTTTCAATCATTGCCTCCACCAGCTCAGGCAAAATGTCTTTGTCCTCGCAGAGTCTTTCGATATACTCCTGCCAGTCACCCTGATGATCGCTCCCGGCATTCGCAATCAGAGCAAAGCCAGCAAACAACAATATTACGATTACTACCGCTGTTATCATCCTTTTCATACCGCCCCCGCCTGTTTCATAAATTTGTTTATAAAATACTGCTGACCTTTTCCTGTAACTTTTGGAGTTTTGCTTATCACATTCAGTCCATCGCCATTAAGATGTGTGCTTTCCTTAATCTCGAAAAGTCCCATCTCCATGCTCCTCTGAGTCGGCATATTGTAATCAGACCCTTTTCTCAGAATCAGATACCCGTTAGCTCTCATCCACTCGAATAACCTCTTCTGCCCGATCTGGCAACCATTCTGGCAGATCAGTTTTGCAAGGTCTCCAATCAGTATGGAGGTCTTACTGGCGGACACCGCATCAGCAAATATCTCTTTCGGTTTCATCCGCTCACAGTCCTCGATCAGCTTTGTGTTATGCTCCTTCAGACTATCAATAGTTCGGTTCGCAATCTTCAACGCCCTTGCCATCACCTGCTCCGGTGTGTTCCAGGCTTTTTCCAGATCAAGCAAATACTGTCTGCACTGCTTACCTTTCTCTGTCCGGCTCATAAGGCATAAGTGCTTTGCCATATCAACAGTCAGATTGTAGTCCTGAATTTCCTTTTCACCTCCGTATTGATTGCCCTGTACCTTTAGGTACGCAGCATTAAAATCTTCTCCCTCAACAAACCCCTGTGAATTTGTCTCAAACCAAGCAGAAAATCTTTTGCTGATTTCCAACTGCTCATGCAGTTCTCTCGCCGATACGGTTTGCGTATCAAAATTTACATTCAATAACTCATTCATTTTTTACTCACCTTCTTTCTTCATCTCTTGTGGCACTTAATCGGTGTTACCTTATGGCTGCGATACGGTCTCGGCGGAACTACTTTAGTGTTTGCTTCCAGCCTTTTGTTTTTCAAAATATTCTGTTCTTCAACAAATGCCTTGTACTTCTCACACTCATCATGGTAGCTTCCGCATCCTCTCCGTTCGCAGTTCAGACATGGTGCATTACGCATCTAACCACCTACTCTTTCTTGTCGAGCTTGTCTTTCTGCTTCTGATCTGCCATACTCTCAACTTTTCCAAGAATGTAACCCTTGTCAAAATCTGACATCTTCGGAATTGCTTCTTTCAGCTTCTCGACTACCTGTTTTTCTCTTTCACTCATTCAATTCACTTCCTTCCTGTGATATAATGTTTTCAAAAAACGTTGGAGGCTATTATGAAATACGTGCCAAACCACCCAAATACGGATGACTTGTTTCCACATTACAAAATCCCTGATATCGAATTTCCTAAGCACGAAGGCGAAAAATCGTTATACGAGCTTATAGAAAGTCAATCTGCTTATCTCGAAAAGACAAGCAAGGAACTTCACGACATGGCTGAGTCTGCCAAGTCTCAAGCCGAATCAGCTAAAGAGATTGCAGAAAGCTCTAAAGTTCAAGCTAATACTGCCTTGAAAACATCAAGTAAAGCTGATATTAAAGGCTGGATTTCTGTAATTGTAGCCATTGCCTGCGCTTTTATGGAATTTGCTGTTCACCATTCAGAAATCATTGAGTTCGTCAAAACTTTGGTAAAATAAAATGGCAGAATATCTGAAGCAGCAAAGTAAATATTGAAATCACTAATGCAACATCTGAAATACTTGGTTTTTTCATCATTTCATCCCCTTTCTTTGTTGACTGTAAAACAATTATAAGTCGCAATAAAACAATTGTCAAGATATTTTTGTTGATTTTTTCAACATTTTATGTTACTATAATTTTGCAGAAAGGAGGATGAATAAATGCATGAGAGAATAAAAGAAATTCGCAATGCTCTCGGATTGACTCAGCAGGAATTTGCTGACGCTGTGAAAGTAAAAAGAAATACAGTTGCCACATACGAAATGGGCAGAAGCATTCCCAGTGATGCAGCAGTTGCATTGATTTGCAAACAATTTGAAGTTAATGAAAATTGGCTACGAACTGGTGAAGGGGAAATGTTCGTTAAGAAAAGCAAAGATGAACAGATCGGTGACTTGATCGGAGAAGTCTTAAAAACTGATGAAGATAGCTTCAAACGTAGGCTTGTATCCGCATTATCAAAACTGGACGAATCCGAGTGGGGAGTGCTTGAAAAGCTGATCGACTCAATAGCCGAGAAGAACAAGTAAAAAGAAAGACAAGGGACATGCGCAATCCCTTGTCTTTTCTCTATTCTAACAATTTTTTCAAAAGTGCATATACTGCTTTTAGCCAATCAATATTGTCAATTTTCTTCACCATCTCAATAATCCGTTCCCTGTAAACTTCCTTCTCATTCACTAAAAACCCTCCAATCAAAAATCCGCATGTGCCGTAAAGTATCTTAATAAAATTATAGAACATATGTTCTTATTTTGTCAATATATATCAAATTATGTCGAATTATGCAGTAATATGTAAAACGATTGGGAATCTGGAAATATTGACAGATTTTTTCTAAAAAAGTAAAATTTATATTATGAGGGAACACCATGCGGATTAGTGCTCCCCCAGCCAGAAGTTGATGTCTCTTAATTGAGACAAGCATATTTTAACACTTTAAAGAGGGAGGACGGAACACCATGAAAAAGGAAAATTTGTATAAATTATCGGGACATTTTACCAGAGAAAACACTATCTTTACAGATAATTTGCGTCACAACTTGGATATTTGCTTAAAGTATTCAGACATTACCATTCATGAACTGGCTGAATCCGCTGGCATTTCATTTGACACGCTTAAAAATCTGTTGTACCAGAACTCAAAAGATTGCAAGCTGTCCACTGCTGCCCTCTTAGCAAAGGCTATAGGTGTTACAGTGGATGAGCTAATCGGACTTGACACAATTTCAGAAGAGGACATGGACTGTATCACCATGTTTCGGCAAATGCCAAGACATTACCAGTATTTTGTGCGCTGGTTTGTCCGCAGGCAATACGATCTTTCTTTAGGCTGTTTCAGGCAAGGAAGAAAGACCGTCCCTGTGATGAATCTGGAGGAACACCCAGACGGCACGTTACATATTTCCGGTGATTTTGAATCTTTTGATATCACTTATATTCCTCAAAATATCAAGCCACAAATTTTTATGGGTATAAAAACCTCCGTGGAATACTATATGCCGCACTACACTCCATACGACATTCTTCTGATCGCAAACGACCGCACTCCAAAACCTACGGAAGACAGCATTATCATCTACGGCGATAACGTTTTTATTGCCCGTAGAAGTCCTTGCGGAAATAGTAAATTTGAATATGTGAGCATTAGGGATAAAAGATTCAGGTGCTCCGAATCTGACGTTGATAATGTAATCGGTTATGTTGCATTAGTAATTGACCAATAACTTCTTGAAATAAACCGATAAAACTGTTATAATATAAGCAAATTTAACCGAATCCGCCAGCTCCGCCCAGCTTGCCGTTGAGGGGAGAACGGGGCGCAAAGGATAGGGCGAATCGAGCAAGGACGGCAAACATTTTGAGAATCACGCTCACTGGACATGGTAGAAATACTGTGTCTGGTGAGCGTTTTTTGTTTGTCTGAAATTGGTAAAACCAACTGGCTAGTGATTGCAACACGAAAAGCGGAAATCCTACACCGCCTGCCAGTTGTTTTTCATAAATGTAGGAATCTATTTGTAGGAGGTAGAGTATATGGCAAAGGTAGTAGTAAAACTGACACAGAATTTCACAACAATTCCAAATGAAATCCTCAAAAACAAGGAAATATCGTTATCGGCTAAAGGATTGCTTATAACGATGCTAAGTCTGCCGGACAATTGGAATTATACAGTGGAAGGACTTACAAAAATTGTCAAAGAAGGAAAAGATAAAGTCAGAAGTTCTTTAACAGAGCTTATAAACAGCGGATATGTTACCAGAGAGCGGGAAAGAAATAAAAATGGTACACTTGGCGGAACGGTTTATACTGTCTATCAAAAACCTGTAGAGCCTAAGACGGTTTCACCTAAGTTGGAAAATCCAACGCAGGATGAACCAATATTGGAAACAACCGCACAATTAAATACTAACATACAAAATACTAAAAGAGAAAATAAAAAAGAAAATAAAAGTATGAGAGTATGCTCTTTTTCGAGGGAAAAAGAGGTCTCTCCCTCATCCAAAGGTGGTACATTATCTCCTACAATCATAAAAGCCATTGACGAGGCAATGACGGAAGAAGGAGAAACACCTGTTAGCAGCTTTAGAGAAGAACTGAAAGACATAACCGAATACTTTGTAAATGAATATGCCAGAACACAAGGAAAGCCGCATAAGCCACTCACACGACCGGCTATTAGCAATATCGTATACAACTACCTGCATCAGGATGAGGACGAATATGGAATCATGGATGATGTGTGGACGCTAGACCAGTATATTCCGCTAATTGATATGTACATGCAGACGAACTACCGGGAGGGCATAGAAAAGAGCCTGTCCCACTTTATGTCCGGTTCTATCCGCCGGAACTTAAAAGCAAAATTGATAGAGTAAGAATCATACCGGATGCCGAGGATGCAGGCATCCGCTAACCAGAAAAAGATACTGGCAGACTGCCCGATGGTACTTCTGCCAAGAACGGAGGTGCCTACATGGCAATAAGAACTATGCGATCAGGCGGAGGAATGTCATCGTTTTTGAACGTAAATGGAGTAGACTTCCCGTGTCCAAGGGTTGGATTTTCGTATATCATCAGCACAACGGTAAATGCCGGACGAAACGCAAATAACGCAGTTATTGGGCAGCGAGTAGGAAGAGACATTTTTAAACTGAACAATCTGGAATGGGCAATGCTGGATGCAGAAACATGGCAAAGAATGTTAAAGGCAGTAGAACCATTTTATGTGCCGGTAACTTTTGAGGACTACCGGACAGGAAAGCCGATCACCGTTACAATGTATCCTGGAGACAGGACCGGTGTTCCATTATTTGCAGACCAAGATTCTCACATTATTACAAAGTACGAGAATTGTAAATTTAATCTTATTGATGCAGGCCTGGAGTGATTAACATGCAAAATGTAAGTAAAGAATACAAAGACGCAATGAAGAAGCCATTCAGGAACCGAGGGTATATATCTGCCAGAATTGGAATTGTCAGTTCAATTGCTACAGAAAATATAATTGCGGATGATAGCAATAATGATTTTGCTTATTTTGCAAACAATACCGCTCCTTTCAAGGACAATACCGCAAAGAAAATATATGCAACTATGGAGCAAGATTTTTCTAAAGTTAATGGGACAATGTATTTTTTGCCAGAAGAATATTCTGATTATGATTTTTATAACAACGGAATGGTAACTTCTGGACTTCTGGAATCAATATATATCTCTTTTGTTGGAAACTTTGCTGATATTAAAGGACTCACTATTAACTTTGGAGAATATTACCCAACATCTTTTACAATCAAGTCAGATAATGGAACGAAGACCTATGAAAACTCAGGAAACGTATTTGTTACTGAGGACACATTCGATGCGGTGACGTTCCTGCGGATAACACCGCTGGCCATGGTTAATGGGCAGGGACGAATGCGGATTTTACAGTTTACCTGCGGAATTTCCAATACTTTCTCAAATAACGAGGTCAAATCTTTTTCTTATAAAGATTTTGTATCTCCTATTTGTGAATCTGTACCAAGCCAAGACATGACCCTTGTTGTGGATAACCAGAACCTATATTACAGTCCTGAAAATTCAGAATCAGCTATTGCATATCTCGAACAAGGGCAGGAAATGAAAGTCACGTTTGGATACGATGTAACTGGAAAAGGTGATATTGAATGGGTTCCAGAAATTACTGCATACCTTAAGTCATGGAGCGCAAACGATGTACAAGCAGAATTTACCATGGTTGATGTGTTTTACTGGAAGTTAAATACCGTGTATTACAATGGTTTATATCGGAACAGTGGAATATCTCTATATGACTTGGCTGTTGATGTTTTCACAGATGCCGGAATGAAGAATGAGGAATACTATATAGACGAATATTTGAAAAGCGTAATCGTATACAATCCTGTTCCGGCGGTAAAGCATTCTGAAGCATTACAGATTATATCTAATGCCGGACGTTGTGTTTTAAGCATGGATCGGAAAGGGCGAATTAACATCAAATCATCTTTTGTCCCTGATATGACAGCAGAAACCAACGGAGAAACCGAGTTCAGTAAATCTCAAAATATACTTAGTTACAGTCGAAAAGATGCATATGCCATGGGGAGTAATGATTTTTCTTCTGTGAACGGGAATGTAAAATTTTTACCGGAAAATGGCAACTATATTGATAATATAGGATATGTAAGTAGCAAATTGGCTGACGAAAATGGGAATTTTCAAAACAATCCGAAAATCACAATCACATTAGAATCAGGATATATCTGCTTCGGAATGATGATTTATTTTAGGAATGTTGCTCCGGCAGAATACTCAGTAAAAACTTCTTACTTGGGAACCACTGTATTAGAATACACAGTGTCAAATCCAGAATTGCAACAAGGATACCTTGGGAAATTAGACCGATTCGACAAAGTAGAAATTGAGTTTACGAAAGGTCATCCAAATGCCAGAGTAACGATAGACAATATTGTATTTGGAGATTCAACGGATTACGTTTTATCCAGAGACTTTAATCTTTCTACTTCCCCAAGAGAAACACGGCAAGAAAGAATAAAATCTATATCCGTAGAAAGAACGCTTTACAAAGAAAATCCAGAAGCCATAAAAGAGCTTTCATCGGAAGAGGTGCTTTTAGAATCAGCAACACAGGAGTATACAGTATATCTTGCAAAAGCTTCTTACGGATTCTCAGTATCCACGGAATCTGCTAATACAACAGTGTCAATCATTGATAGCAGCAGCTATTTTGTAAAAGTAAATATTGTCGGAAACGTAGGAGAAAAAGTGAGGATTTCTGTAAGTGGGCAAGAATATTTGCAAGATACGCAAACCTATTCAAAAATTCACAATCAGACAGGAACCGAAAAAACATGGAAAAATCCTCTGGTAAGCTCATTGGAAATGGCTGTGGACATTGAAAAATGGTTATCTACATACTATTTAGGTGATGTGGAATATGAAATATCATGGAACGGAGATCCGAGGACTGATGCAAACGATCTTTTCTTTTTAGAGTTAAAAAACAGAGAAAATACAATGGTGCGTGCTTATCAGAATGAATTAAAATTTTCTGCTGCATGGAGCGGATCATTGAAAGCAAGAAAGGCGGTGCTGTAATATGGCGTGGATCCAACCAAAAACGAACTGGACGGTCAGTGACAGATTTAATATATCTGATTACAACCGCATAAAAGGAAACCTGGATTTTCTGAAAGATAAAGCGGAAACTCTTTATATGTCTTTTGACACACAAGACATGGGACCAGAAAAAACCTATGTAGATTATATCTACGCAAGCGAAATAAACAAATTTGAAGAAAATCTTGAGAAAATAAATCAAAATATTTTTACTCAAGATTTTGGCGACAGACAGACATTTGTACCAAATGGTGTATTTATTACATACGATGAGCTGAGCAGAATCGAGTCAGCAATACTAAACATGTACAATTTATTAGACAGGCAAAAAGCCGGACTTATAAGATTGGCTTTTAGATTTGGAAATATGAAAGGAGTGCAAGTATAATGGCATTAAAAACAAATTTTACAGATGATATTTTAGCAGAATCTATGAACGGAAAACGGCAGTATAATGTTACCGAAAACAGCAACGGAACAAAATCTCTGGAAGATGTTACTGATTATCAATCTGTTGGAAGCACTTTCTCTGCAAAGGATATGAATGAAACCAATGCTACTGTTAATCAGGCATACGACGACATTGGGGATGAATTTAATCCAGAAGTTGATTATGCTGTTGGCGATTATACTATTCACAATAACAAAGTATGGAAATTCACCACTGCCCATCCAGCCGGTGCATGGGATGAAAGCCACGTAAAGGCAACTAAAATTCTTTCAGAATCTCGTGAACTAACTGAGAATATGCAAAATCGTTTTAAGATAATGAAGTTTCAGTTACCTCCAGATACAACGGCGAATACAAAAGTATACACTGCGACAGAATCAGATTTGATGGATTATTTTCCAGTCGGAATTAGTACGTATGTTAAAAGTGATACAGATTCTTTTTGGATAAATAATGCCGAACATGTTCAACAGGTATTATTACGTGCGGATGGAATATACATTACGCTCAAATCTACATATCTTGTAAACCAATGGGCTAGATTATTACTTTGTCGGTATCCAACTTAGATAGATATTCCTGTACCCCAATACTGACATGCTTCTCAGTTAGTTCACCAACTAGGGCGGCGCAAACCGCCCTATGAAACTATATTGATCAACAAAACAAGTAAAAAAATAAAGGGCAGAGAAATCTGCCCCTTAAATTGTCACTTTCCAACAAATATAATTTTATCGCTCTGCCAAAAGTTAATATCGTATTCAAGCTCAACGCTCTCGGCATCTTCTGGAACTTCAAAATATACAGATCCTTCTGATTCTCTCCCAGAGGACAGTTTTCCATCAAGTCCATTATCATCAACAATCCATGTTTGATCTACTTTTGAATTGTCTGCATAACATTCCCAATCAATCATAGTTGAAATTGCTTGGTCTGTATCCGAAATATTTTCAAACTTAAATGTAAACTGAAAGTATACATATCCATCTTTTGGCTGCAAAAATTCATTTCCGTTTGTATACTCCCCTGCGGACTCATAAGTAATTCTAAAATTATCTGTTTCAACTACATCGCCAACATTAAAAGTATTGTCAATTGATTGCGTACCAATTTCTGATAATTCAGATCCCACTTCTCCAACTTTTTCAGGATTTTTGTCTTTACTCATTGAAGAAGCAAATGTATCAATAAAAATAAGTGCAAATGCAACTATTAAAATTACTCCTAAACATCCTATACCTCCCTGCTTGCGCTTGCAATTAGGGCACACCTTTGCTTTTTTGGAGATTTCTGTCTGGCAATACTTACATACTTTGGTTTCGTTGTTTTCTTTCATTAACTTTTCCTCCAATAAAAATATATCCAGATTATACCACGAAAAATGACAAAATAAAAGAGGCGGCAGGTTTTACCCCCACCGCCTTAGTTTTACGTGAAACTGAAGCCATTCCTTGATTCTCTTTCGTTGATTGCTTTTACAAGCTCTCTACCGTCCACCGTGAAAGATGCATCTTTTTCAGCAATCTCTCTATTACTGTCCGCAATATCTGACAGATACGGAGCAAGGATCTCTGAAACTGCTGCTTTTACTCCTTCGCGGATTCCTGCAACAATCTGCTCATTGTTTGCAACCGCTGTTTTTCCGTTAGAAAACTGACCAACCATTTCATTATGGTTCGCAAAAAACAGACCGTCCTCAGGGAATCCACCAACTTCATATTTTGGAATGTTGATTTTTGAGATTGTAGCAACATTCACATGAGAAAGTTTTGAAACACCAAGCTCACCAGCAACAGAATTATAATCGCTTATAAGACTGTTCATTGCATTCTTGATTCGAGAAAGACCGGCATTAAATACATCTATCATACCATTCATAACAGATCCTATCATCTGCACAATTCCCTTAAATCCATAATACAATCCGTTCTTCATGTTATTTCCAAGTGCAGTCCATTTTGCGACTGCAAACCACGGAGTAACATTTGCATTCCACCATGCGTTCAAGCTGCTATTCCAAAATGTTCGGAACTCCAACCATTTATATTGGAAACCACGGATTATATTATTAAAAATATTTGCCCATACCTCAGGAGCTAATACTGCTTCAATGTTAGATATCCACTCATGGATAGAGTTCATTGTTGTCTGGATATTTTCGATAATTCCGTTGTTAAATCCAGCTATCGTATATCCGCCTATTTCAGCCATGACGCGGCTTGGGCTATGGATATCAAGACCATCCGTAAAGACGGTTGTTATTCCAGAAACAAAATCCGAAATTCCTGTTTTGACTGTATCCCAGGTATTTTTCATGCCATCCCAAAGACCATTTATAGCATTTTTCCCAATGTCAAACAAATTATCTTTAAGATTTTTGAATGCATCTATAATTCCGTTTGCTATTTCTGGAACTTTTTCAGTTACAAATAGAACAGCATTGTTCTTCCATTCAGAAAATTTTTTCATAACATTATCAAATGCTTCTTTAATATTTTGGGGCAAATCTTCTCTGAAAAAAATTGATATGCTGCTTATAATTTCTGGAACTTTTTCGTTCAGATAAGCTATTGATCTGCTTGCAAAATTTTCCAATGTTCCAATAAATTCATCTATTGTATTGCTTAAGCCTTCAATTATTCCGAGAACAATATATCTTCCTATTGGCTTCATTGTCTCTGCTGGGCTATGAATGCCAAATACATTACATAAAGCATCCCATACGCATGTGAATAAATCTGCTATAGGCTCAACAACAAAATCAAGCACTCCTGCTATTCCGTCAATGATACCAAGAACAATATTTATACCACCTTTTGCAAAATTTTCTCTTGCAGAATCGAACATCGAAGATGTCAAATCAAAATTAAAAATTTTGTCAAAAATAATTTTGAGGATACCTTGCCCGTCAATTTCTATTGCAGATATCGCACCAGTAATTGCTCCAATAATTGCTCCTGCAATTGTGCCTACTCCAGGAAACCATGATCCACCAACAGCTCCAGCAACCAAGCCAGCTCCAATTCTGCTTAAAGCTCTGTTTGCCCAATCTGGAATTAAGTTTTTGATGCATTCTCCAATAGTATCTAATATGCTAGTAGCGACAACATCAAATGCAGGTGTCCCAGGAAGAGCAAAACTTATTTTTTTAAGGCTGACTAATACCTTTGTAAGTGTAATACCTCCAGTAAAAATATTTAGCAAAGTCGTGCCTGCGGTTTTAAGAATTTGCGTTTTGTTTTTCCAAGTCAATGAGAGTAAAGCAACTTCAACAATAGCAGATGCATCCAGATTAAAAACTACGTTTCCAACACCTTCAAATACTTTTTTCCAATCTATATTTGTAATAGATTCGCTTGCAACTTTTAGTATTCCATTTGCCCAAGTATTCAAGGTTTCTGCCAATGCTGCAAAGTCAAAAGTAGCAAAAAAGTTATTGATTCCATCAGCTATGTTGTATCCAAACTGTTCAAAATTAAATTCTTTGCCAAATGACAGCGCCGCATAAACTACCGTATTTAATGCGCTCGCAATAGTTTTTCCAACTTCTCCAAACAGAGTAATTCCGTTAGATCCAGCAAAAAGTCCATTAAGAAACTTTGCCAAACCAGTGCCAAAGTTTCTTGCTTTCTCATATACACTATCCCAGTCAATACTTTCCATTGCACCGATAAGTGCATCACGGATATACTCGCCCAACTGATACAGGTCTTTGATATTACTTTCAAAATCTTTCCAGATAGTGTCTGTCTTAACCAGACCACCAGAGCCAGCACCGCCACCTGCGCCACCTGCACCGGAACCAGAGCCGCCGAAACCGGAATTTGAATCATCCGGGTTAAGTACATTTAATTCGTCAATAGCCAGAAGATTAGTTTTCATCTTCTTTGTATTGTCAGCTGCTTTACCGGTGCTGTCTGCCAGATCATCAGCTGAACTTGCCGCATCTGACCAGTCGTCAGCCACACCACCGCTGGACACTTCAAATTTCCAGCCGAATATTGCACCAAGGGCATTTGTTACGGTTGTGGCAAAGCTGATTACTTTCTGCATAACAAAATTCAGAGTCCGCAAGAACGGCTTGAATGCGTTAATCAGTGCCCCGCCAATGATGCTGCCTAACTGCTGGAAGCTTTGCTTCAAAATTCGTACTTGGTTCGCCCATGTATCGGCTGTTCTGGCGAAGTCCCCCTGTGCTGCCGTGGTATTTGCTAGGACGTACTGATACCGCAGCATTGCCTTTTCTGCCTGCGTCATGGACTTAATATCAGCATCCATGCCGTTCTTCATTGCCCACTCTTTCAGAGTAGCCTGAGTCAAATCAAGTCCGTATTTACGTAGCGGAACTACCATTCCGGTGAACACAGATTGCAGGTCTTTGGCTACGTACGCCTGATCTTTGTCGTAGAAAGACGCCATATCAGCAGTCAGTTTGGTAAGATTCAACGACACATCTGACATAGAATCTGACAATCCAATATATCCGTCTGTGGCACCATTTAAGAACCTGTTTGCGTTCTCGATCTGTTTGCCGCCGACATCCATAGCAGTTCCCATAGCCTGGAATGTACTGGCATACTGCTTAACGGAAAGCTCGGACATACCGAACTGCTGAATGGAGTTTTGCACAAAATCATTAACCTTGTACTCCATATTTCCGAACGTGGTACGGACAACGTTCTCAACCTCTGTTAAATCGGATGATATGTCAATAGCATTCCGGAAAAGTCCAAGTCCTCTAATGACCATCCAGTAAGTTGCGTAAAACTTGCCGATAGCACCTGCCAAAGAAAATGCACTATTCCTTGCGTTACCGGCAGATTTTGAGAAGGAGAAAAGACTTGTCCCAAGTGATCTTGCCGCAGTACCACTAGATGCTCCTGTACGTGCCAGATTAGCCAGTGCCGTAGTCATCTGGATAATATTCTGACTGACGTTCGGTGCTTTTGAAAGTGTCTCAAACAGGTATTTAAGGTTGTTTGCAAGCAAGGGTATATTATTTACCGCCCGTCCGCTTGCAACGCTTCCCAGCCTGCCTATGGACGTTACAAGGTCGGTTAAATTCTTGTTGTCAAACGACATAGAGCCGATCTGGTTCATTTGCCGGACAAAATTCTGCAATTGAGCAGAAATACTAGGAAGATTTGCCGTTGCCTGCGTTGCGGTCTTTCCGCCCAGCTTCGCAATAGCTTTAATTGTGTTGTTTAGACCGGTTGGGTCAAACGTAAATGTTCCTACGCTGTTCATGCCCTGCACAAATTGATCAAGCTGATCTTTTATGAGCACAAGGTTCTGTGCGCCTTGTGTAGCCTTTGTACCGCCCAGTTTTGACAGTGAATTAGCTACATTCACTATTCCGGTCATATCGGTGTTAAAACCGCCAGAAACGCTGTTTTTGAGCTGCGTCATAGAACCAGCTACTCTAGAAATCTGAGCAGAATCCACACCTGCTACTTTCCCCATAGCAGTTGCCAGTGTTGTTATATTTCTGGAATTAAGATTCTGTGACGCTCTGGTAATGCTATTAAGTCCAATAGCAACACCAGACATCTTGCCAACGTTGATGCTCAGGCTTGATGCCAGTTTGACCATGCTTTGAGCAAGTGCATCCAGCTTATCAGAAGCAGTTTTCGCATCCGCTTCAATCTTAATTTGAAGATCATCAATCGTGGTTGCTGCCATTTATTTCACCTCCACCATTAGTTTTTAGATGGTTAGAGAACACCTAAAACGGTGTCCGGTCGCTCGTTATAAGCAAAAAAGGGCAGTAAGCTTTGACACCTACTGCCCCATAAAATCAGACTAAAATTATGCCTGCACGATTGCCGCATCAAAACCGGACTTTTTCAGTTTGTCTGCCATTGCCTGCGCATTTTCCTTTACCCCGTATGCGCCCACCTGCACCCGATAAAGAGCTTTTGGATTGCCAGTGGTAGTTTCCTCACCTGCATCTGCCTTTTCGGTTTCAGAGGTCGCAGAGACCTTCTCGCCGGTGATTCCGTAAACGATAGCTGATGCCATCTCATAGTAATTATAAAGTTTCACATCGTCCTTATCGTCCACGAAACAGCACTCAACCAGCATTGCAGGAGCCTTGGTATTTTTCAGCACATACAGACTGGAATTTACCTTTACGCCACGATTCCGGAAACCCAATCTTGCAATAGCAGCACAGACTTTTTCAGCATATCCTTTTGCTTTGCTGGACGCAGAGTAGACCAGTACCTCGACTCCGGTTGTCTTACCATTGCCAGATTTATCATTGGCACCGGAATTGAAGTGGATGGATACATCCAGATCAACTTCATGCAGTCTGCATTTCTGCACGATTTTCTGTAATACGTCTTTCTGTCCCGTGCCATTATCCACGGTACAGTCATAGACCGTATGTCCCAGCTGCCGGAACTGACTGATTACCTCATCCTTTACTCTTCTTGCCTCGGTTGACTCATTGATAAGTCCTACTGCTCCGCAAGCTACCTTTCCTTCCGGGTTATGTCCGGCATGTACGTTAATTCTCATAATAATTTCCTCCTAATCAGGACTTTCCGGTAAACCTTGTTGACGGAGAAGATTTATTCGCTGCTTCATTTCATACACAGCACATTCCTCTCTCGACTCTGTGTTTCCAGAAGTATTTTCTTTTTCGTCTTGAAGCATCGGTTTTTCAATGTATTTGGACTTCGGATGTTTTGCAAAATTATGTTCAATGGCTGTAGCCACGGCAGACAAGCCGTAGTTTCCTAACCATGCCCACATCTGTGCATCATTCCTACGTTCCTGGATTGCATAGCCTTTCAGACAATATCCAAGCTTCGTGGGATTAAGATGCTTGAACTCCTCTATTGAAATTCCGATGGAAAAAGCCACCGGGAAGTATTTTTCCCAGATTATTTTGTGCCAGTTGATTTCTGTTTGTGATCCTGCGGCACTTTTCTCGGCTTCTGATTCTCTGCCATCTGGTTCAGCATTTTGGTGATTCCGGACAGCTCGAAAAAACCGTCTTCCTCCATGCATTTACGCAGGTCTTCATACAGGTCTGCATAGCCGATTTTATTCTCTTTCATATATGATTTCATCAGAGCTTTTGCTTCTGTCTCTGGTACCGGATTATTCTCCATCAGACCGACAAAAAATCCGGTACGGCAAATGTGCGGAATATCAGATACCATATTGATTGTTCCGTTAATCATGTCTTTAGGTGTCGGATTCTCCATGTCAGCCGCATCTTCCAGAAGTGCTGCACCGGAGACAATACGGAACATCATAGACACAAAGTCTTTTCTTTCTGCCGCTTCAAAACTAAACTCTAATTTGTAGTCATTTCCATTAACTGTAATTTCTTTCATTTCTTTTCCCTTTCCATGAATCTGTTATAGGAAAGGGGGCAGTCCGTAGACCGCCCCACATTTCACTTTTACCACATATCAACTTCTGACTCAGCCGCTTCGTCATTGTAGCCAGTCATAACGGCTTTTCTTGATTTTAAGGACTGGCTCACCCTTTTTTTGTCAGGGTGATCGCAGTCGGATAACCGTTCTCATCCTCAGTTACCGCAACATCATAGTCATCTTCAATCCATTTCGGAACGGTCTGTACGGAAACCGTAGCGGTACCAGTCAGATGATCATCAGATGCCTCACCGGGAGCAAAAGCCTCCTGCCCAATGAATCCGCAAATACCTTCAGAACCTTTTCCGTCCGTACCGTACAGAATGATGAAATCGAGCTTCTTGCCCTCGTTCTGCACCATCTCATCTTTGTACTTCTTCTCAAAAGCACCTTCAACTTCCATGGAACCAGCAGAACGTCTTCCCATTTCCTGAGTCTCAACAAGGTCTTCCAGAGTGGAAGTGTCAACCATGTTCTGGGAGCCGAACGGGGAAGGAATTGATTTTGCTCTGATAAGCAGTTTGTAAGTTCCTGCCCAGTAAGCACCTGCTACTGCACTGGAACTCGGCTCCTTATAAGCAATTCTACTTTTTAAGCCTGTTGCCATAATTCTTACCTCCTAAAAATAAGTAAAAAAATAAGAGCATTGCTGCTCTTTATAATCTGTCGTTCCAATCGAATGTTCGTCTTGCCCGGAAGGTAGCTGCCCACAGCTTATCTTCTTTACGGCAATAAGGCATTCCGATTAACTGAAACGATAAATCCTTATAACGCTTTGCCACTTCGCTTGCTATGCTCATGGCTTCTCTTCTGCTCTTGTTTGTAGTTACTTTGATTTGTGCACTGAACAGCACGCTATTGATCTGTGTTTCCAGATCTGGATTCTTTTCCATAGGCTCCAATGCCTGTATCAGAATCGTAGGAAATGTAGGTGTTGTGCTCGACTGCTCATCACGAGTGATAAGTGCTTTTGGGTACTTCTCATGAAGCTGAGCATAGATTTTTGAGAACACATTTGTATCAATGTCAAATGCCCATTGGTTGCCACTAGCCATTGCCGAACACCTCCTTTGCAATCTTTGAAATTTCCAGTATCAATTCCAGATCAGTCTCGTACATGAACGGTCTTGACGGCATACCTTTTGTCAAGTGCCATTCCCCGTCCCTGTAGTAAAACCAGCCGGATTCCCCATGCTCATTAACATCATATTTCCAACCTGATACAGATGCATTCGGGTGAGGATTATGCAAACCAGTAATACCAGTACCAAACTCAACATATTTCGCCCACGGACAATCCGTGTAAACGATGTAGGTACTACCATACTTCAAAACCATTCCGGGAGTCTTCTGTATGCTCGCCCACAGTTCACCAGTATAAACAGCATTGTGACTTTGGATTTTCATTTGAGCAATTTCTACACCACGTTCTGCCAGACGCTCCGCAAACGTCCGGCACTTTGCAATGACTTCTTGCTTATACTTCAAAATCTCTTTTGATGCATCCCTGAATGATTTTTCTGACAATGATACTGAAATGGTTTTTGACATATCACTTCACAACTTTCTGGAGCAAAAACAGATCAACGGTCAGGCCCTCATCAGCAACTCCCTTAACCTCATAATCAGCTGTTGTGCTGTCCACGAGTCCAGAGTCATCATAACCGACTTCCGACTTCTTCCAGACCACATCACCGGCTTTCAAAGGAAGGTATCCTTTATCGGTAACAATCTGTACATAAGTGCTACTGTCATCAACTCCAAATTCTTTTACCAGAACCTCGCTCAACTTATTGCTGATATTGGCATAGAACTCTTTTGGTTCTGAAAAACCAACTTTCTCATCTGCAATCAAAGGAATTTTGTTACCGTCACCATCCACGTAGTATTTGATGTTTCCATCATCATCTTTTTCATAGATGGTGACTTTTTGACCGTGCTGTGAATACTTCATCAACTGCTTATTGATGTCAAGCATCTTTCTTTACCTGTTTGTAGACCTGATTTACTCCGGTGCTGGCCAGACCGCTCACAATACCAACTGCAATTGCTGTCATAATGTCACTTGCCGGAAACTCCGGCATAACATACATTCCAACTGCACCAAGGATTCCGCCGGACACTCCGACGATAACCGGAATAAGATTATCTTTAATGCTTGGAACAGTCTTAGCTCCTAATCCGATCAGATAACAGATAACGATGATTGCCAAAGATGTTCCAATCTGTGTGATGTCCATAATCTATACCTCCTTATGCTCATTAAGACGCTCTTCCAAGCCGTCCAATCTGTGATGCGCCGACTTTACACTTTCCTCAACCTTGACGATTCTTCCATCATGGGAATTGATCTCTTTCCTCATCTCGGAAACCTCGTTTTTGATTTCGGTTGTGTTATTCGATATTGCATCCAGTTTCATGTTAATGCGTGTATTTTCTTTTACACGTTCTTCAATATCCTTTGTGTCTGTCCGCTTATCACTTTTCAGACCCATAAAGACGGAAAAACTCAGTGATAACACGCTTATAATGATTGCTGCCGATACTTGTATCGTCACATCATATACCGCCTTCCTATTATAATTTGCGCGCTGCCCTCCACCACCTATAGCACGCCCCTGTTATCATTTTCGTGACATCACGAAAATGGTAACGCACAATCTTCAAAAACCGGTAAATGCATTGCAAGAACCGGATTCCTTTTCTGCTCATGGCAGATAGGTTAAAGTGCTTTCACAAACGGATATACACCGGCAAAAAGATTTTCACGGTCTTTCCATGTTCTGCTCACGCCATTTTCAGTGTAAGTAGCCATGTAAGCCTCGCCTGCCTGTGACTTGTCATACACAGCCAGATTAACTACGACTCCCTCGTAGTTTTTCATATCACTGTCAATCTGTTCCTGAGTATAACTGCTCGGATACATCCGTCTGCTTATTACTTCCTGCTGTGCCTGCTCAACCAACTGCTCAATTAAAGGATTGTCTTCTTTATGGTCAAACACAATAGAATCGTCCGCATCAATATGAAATTGTTTTAACCGGATTTTCACCTGCTCAACCATCGTGTATGCCATAAGGATAACCTCCTACAAATTGAGCGTATTGATAAAATACTCTTTCAGAGCCGTACCGGTCATATCCTCATATCCCGGAACGTCATTCTCTGCCGCCAGAGCTTTCAGATCATCAACGCTCATTCTGTTAATTTCTGTTTTGGTATGTACTTTCTCAAAAGGCAAAGAAGAGGCAGATTCCTCTACCTCTTCAATAGCGTCTCCTGCGTGATACCATTTTCCATTGCGTTTTACTGTGTACTCTGCAACCATTCCGGCACCTCCTACGCAACTTTCATTACAACAACGCTGTCCATTCCCTCAAAGGTAGGCAGACCGATCATGGATACTACGCAATGAGTATTGATCGGGTGGTTGGTAGAATAGGTGTATACGGAAATTCCGGTTTCTACGATGGACAGATTGCCGTCGGTAAGGCTTCCGCTTCTTTCTTCCGGGGTCTTGCCAAATACGTAATCGCCAAGATATACGCCTGCACAGGTAGCAGATACAACGCCGGTCGGAACAAAATATTTTGTCTTGCCGTCTGCCGGGTCGATATACAGTTTGTCGTATACCTCGATCTCGATTCCGTAACTTCTAAGGTATTCGGTAACCTGAGACTGCTGTAAACGGATGCCTCCCTGGTATGCCACGATTCCAAGTACCTGCTTTTTGGTGTCTTCTGCTTTCAGAACCATTTCCCAGGTTTCGGTGTTCATGGTAAATCTGGTAAGAGAATAACCGGTCTTTTTAGCAAAGTTACGTCTCTCTTCAATCAGATCATCCAGCGGGGTCGCGGTTGCAGATGCAGACCATTTATCAGTAGAAGAGCTGGAAATATCAACGAAGTGATCTCTCTTATGTTCAGCTCCGTCATCACCTGTGTAGTCAACATAGAAGCTCTTTCCACCGATGGTTACCTGCACTCTCGGAATACCATCAGCCGGTGCAAGCAGCTGCCAGATCTGACGCTCCGGAACAACTCTTGCTCCTTCAATGAGCATCATCGGTTTCTTACTGATCTCACGAAGGACATCGTTTGCAAGTGCAGAGTTTTCAGAGCTTCTGTAGTTGTCGTACATCTGCTCCTCTTCCTCTGTTACCATGTAAGACTCACGGTAAAACGGCATTTTGTTCTGGATGTCGGAAAATCCGCCAACATCTCTTAACTCTGCCTGCGCATCGAAGTTAGATGCTTTCAGAGATACCGGAAGACCATTCTTTCCTTTGATGAAACGAAGAGAAAGACCATCCTGTTTTCTGGTTCCAAATTTCTGACGTCCAAGGTACGGTGCTGCACCAAGGGTCTTTTCATAATTATTCCACAGTACCCCAAGGCTTCTTGCGGTAAAGGCTTCTGCTAAAGGTAATGCCATATCTTATTTCCTCCTTCCGATTAGACGCTTGCGATTTTCGGTGCGCCGTAAAAAGTAACTCTTGGTGTTGCTTTTCTCGCATCGTCTGAAATCGTCAGGCCCTTAACTTTCTCCCAGTCAACTGTTCCCTGGTAAACGTATGTACCAGGCGCATCGCCCTGGGTTACATCGACATCCTCTAAAAGGTATCCAAGACATTCATCATCGTTGGTCGGCCACGGTGTACCTGCCGGAACGATTTTGTTACCGTTTGAATCCGGGCTGGATACAGTGGACTGCAGTACCAAGCATGCTGCTCCCTCATACGGGAAGAATTTCAGAATGCCTTTGCTCTGTCCAAATTCCCTGATAATAGGTTTTCCCATAAAAATTTCCTCCTTAAATCACATAATGGTTTTGTGCTTCCTTTGAAGCTGCCGCATTACCGAAGCTGATGCTTTCAGCATTCTTAACATCTTCGGTCTTTTCATCTTTATTGCCGCCGCCAGCACCTCCGCCCGGAACATCCTGATTCTTTGCAATCTCCTGTTCCTTCGCCTGCGCCGCTGCGGTTTCTTTTTCGGACATAATCTTTCCAAGCTCCGCATAATCAAGGCTTCCATCTTCTTTTACGATGGTCTTCGCCTGCTCAGCAGTGATTTTGAAATTTGTCATGGCCGCTTCACGCTGATCCCGGATGGCATTAGACTTCTGCATGTCAGCAATAGTCTTATTTGCTGCTTCCAGAGCTTTGTTGGCTTTTTCAATTTCGGTCAACTGCCCAGCTTCCAGATCATCCAGCTTTTTCTGAAGATCATCTGCTTTTCCTGCCTTCTCCCTAAGAGCAGCAATGTCTGCATTTGCTTTCTGAGTTGCTTTTCCGTAATCAGCAATGATTTTTTCGATGTTTTCTTCGCTGATTCCCATAGCCACTAAATCTTCTCTTTTCATGATTACCTCCGATATGCTTTACGTTTTTTTACGGTGCAACGACACCGATAGCATTGTTGATTTTTACGCTCACAACTTTGCGAATTTTTATAAAATAAAAACAGCCACCGATTACTCGTTGACTGCCTTATTTTCTAAAATTATTATTTTGTTTTGTGCCATTTGTCAGCACCAACGGGAGTTTCTAATGTTTTTTCTATCGTCCACCCTCGTTTTAATCTTGCATATAATATTCCAGAATTAATTCCTAAATATTTCGCCCATTCAGAAACTATTTTTGTGTTTCCTTTGTACGTTAAATACTTTTTCCCTTGACTGGCTGTTTTTCTAACTTTAGTAGTCAATGCTTTTTCTATTGAATACCCTTTGTTTAATCGCCAACGAATGGTTGATTCTGATATTCCTAATTCATCAGCCCATTCCTGTAAACTTTGGCTCTTTCCTTGAAATTCAAGAATAATTGTATTTGTCCTATTATTTGCTTGAACCTTTGCGTTTGTAAATCTGCAATTCTTAGGTTCATAATTTCCATTAACATCTATTCGGTCAATACTTTGTTCTCTTTGATGTTTATTTTCATCAAAGCCATTGGCGTATGCCCAGTCAGCAAAATTTTTTGCTCCGTTTTCACCAAGCCATTCGCTACATACTGTTATCCCTCTTCCACCATATTGCGGATATTTTAAGTCATTAGGATTGTAGCATCTTGCTTTCATACTTTCCCACGTTTTATATACTCTTGTTCCTGTAAGTCCATGTGTGTAATGTCGTTTCATATAACAAACCTCCTTTTCTTTAAGTATAACATAATAGCTAGTAACTCGCAAGCAACTTGACAATTATTAACAAGTGAATTATACTTATAAAAAAAGTGAGGTGTTAATATGCCACAAGGTAAAATTTCCGAAAGCAAAGTAAAAACAACAATTGTAATGGAAAAATCACTTAAATCTTCTCTTGAAAGTATCGCAAAAGAAGATATGCGTTCTTTCAATAATTTAATGGTGAGTATATTGTCAGAATATGTAATTAAAAGAACCAGAAAAAACTAAGTCTCTGGTTCTTTTTTTACAGTATCAATGTGATTTTCTTTTTCGATCGCATCAATAGTTTTGTACAGAACATCGAAATATGGCTGAGATTGTAAGAATACTTTTTCCGCATCTCCCCATAATCCGCATGTAGCAACTGCTATTCTTGGGTTGATTCCAGATTGCAACATTTGAGCAAGGGCTTGTGTTTTTGTATATAAATTGTCCAACGGGCTATGGCTTATTTGTACGTCAAAATCTCTAAGTGAAAGTTTTAAGTCATGTCCTGCCACTCGTAAAACATTCAACGTAACAACAGCAAATCTTTTTTCTGAAGACTTAACAATCGGATCTTTCATTTTTGCTCTTGTCTTCGAAAAATCCCACCCGGCTCTGAGACTCACTGCTCCCTGCGTATCACCGCCAGAGTTTTGCGATTCTCTATTAGGAATAGCAAGTATCGCTTGGAGGTTGTCAAGCAGATCATCTTTCGCCACCTGACATTGGGTCTGGTTAAGTTCCTGTGTCATAATATCCACATCGGATTTATTGTCCTTATTGATGGACTTGACGACGAGAGCATGGTTCATTTTCATTTTTGCAAACTGTTCTTCGTCTACATCACAGTTTACAAATTTAATCCATGACTGGACGAACTGTTCAATCCCGTCCATGCGGTTTGATTGCATATTGTTGATCGCATCCAACATAGAAATGACAAGTTCAATGTCCGAAATACGTTCGTGATTGTTTGGATACTCTACAATAGGGATTCCGCCATAGGTATGCAGTTTTGTTTCAACCACATTGCTGTCAACAATTTTGAAAGACATTGTTTCAGAAAATGCCAGTTTGTAATATCTGCCGTCCTCATTCTTTAATTCCTGCACCGCAAGCATCGGTTCTTCCGTGCTTCTGTTATAGATAACAAAAGTATTCAGCGGACTAGGTGCTGTGATTCTGAACGGAATTTCCCCTCCCTTAGACTGGATAGCTTTGAAAGAGGTGCCTGTAGCGGACTGCCATTCACCGGACTTAATGTCTTTTTCCTGCTTATTGGCATCCGTCATAAAATCATTTAACTCATCCACGGCATTGTTGATCGCATCATCATCCTTCCTGCTGATAAACTGAACTGGCTCGCCGTAGGTCTGGCCTACTTTGAACTGGACAATCTCATACGCATGGTTCTCAAGGATTTTGTTTGTGATGTCCTCATTAGAAATCTTTGTCCGGTAAAGTACAGGCTGATCTCCTTTATAGTACCGCCACAGGTATCTTATTGCTGATTTATTGCCATAAAAAACACCAATGCACTGTCCAATTACCTTCACCACATTGTCAGCTGTGATTAGTTCAGCATCCGTATATGCAATTTTTCGTCCATAATTTCCTTTTACAAGGTCTTGAAAATACATTGTGTTTCTTGCAAAATCCATGTTTTCACCTACATATAAGTAACCCCGGAAGAACAATTTCTCTGCGGGATGTCTTTAATTTCTGTCTCTCCATTGTCCACGTAATAGACAACTCGTTTATTGCACTTCTTACATCTGCCAATTACTGGCATAGAAGAACGCCCGTCCCATGTAGCAACTTTCCGGCCACACCGGGGACAATATATTGTTTTTGGTTTGTATTCCATGTTTTTTCCTCATTTCTGCAAAAGAAAAGAGCACTGCCGTTTCCAGCAATGCTCTCTCTTACCGATGGGAGAAAAAGTTTCTTAAAACTTTACAATCATATTGTATACCACTTATTTTTTAAAGAAAATACACGTTTTTATGCTATTTTATGCGTTTTGGTGCAGTTAATCCCCCATGTACAGATATCCAAACATTTTCTCGAAGGTATCAATGGCATTATCATAGATTGAAAACGTCTGACGCTTTGATTTCTTGATTTCGACGCTAATTACCTTAAAATCTTTGTCCAGCACAAACCGCTTTGCAAGCACATCGTACATATCCGTATCCGGGATCTTCTCAATCTGCCGGACAATCTCCTCTCTTTTCCGGGAAAGAGTCCGCACTTCTGACTCCATATCAGCAATTTTAGGTGCTCCGCTGCCAACAATGTCTTTTGTGCCGGATGTCTGCACACGTTCTCCGCAGGAGAATGACGGCATCCCGTATATGCTCGCCCGTAGATTCTTGATTTCTTCAATTTTATTTGCAATCATGCGGTCATATCTTTTGATCTGGCCAAGGTAATTCTTTGTCTCCATTACATCCTCCTAAACGGGTTTATTGCCGCTTCTACTTTTGCCACCCTGTTTCCGCTGGTGATTCTAATAGCAAAGTTTGAAAAAACATCTGGAACATCATCCAGTTGCTTCTTACCGGATACCGAATACTGTTTTAACAATGACATCATTATTCCATATGGCTCATTTGGCTTGTACTTCGACGGGTCCTTAAAAATCACATGCTGTAAAATCCAGCTAGAGCACTGGAAAATCCTTGCTTCCTTATTCGTCTCTGTAGGTGTATCGGTGATGTTGCAAATCCAGCCTTTAGATTCGACACGTTTATTGACTTCCATTGCCACACGGTCACCGCCAGCATTCCGCTCGAACTCGCACTCTTGCACCTCGTTATTCACCAGAATGTTAGCAGCGTTCTCATACTGCATCTCATAATCGGCAGTATTGTCGCACACGGCATCCACGCAATAATAATCATCACCGTACTTTTGAAGAACAGGAAGGACAAAATAGTCCGTTCCTTTTCCCTTCGTATCGCACTGCGCTGTGATAAGTTCCGGTGTGCCATGCGGAAGATTCAAGTATCTCCTGATCTTATCATCCGGGAATAGCAAGCCTTCACGTTCAATCGGTTCCTGCTTATATAGGCACTTATAGGATATTTCATCCATCAAAAGTTGCTGATCTTCAAAAAACGCTACATCGAACCCGGAAAACTCATAATCAAAATTGCTCTGGCCAGTTACCGGGTCAATATCCGGCACTGCAATTACTTTTACTCTCGGATTCCCTACGTACATGTTTTGAATGCGCCCTATAACGTCCTGTACGCTCCATCTGGTCGCAATATGAATCTCTTTGCAGTTCTTACCGTCTGTATCTTGAATCTTCCTCTGGCGGGCATCTACAGAGTATTTACTCCACAGTTTTTCAAGAATCATCGGGTTAAGTGCTTCTTCAATTCCGCCAATCATATCATCTACCAGAAGAAACTTTGATGCACGGACTTTACCGGCATTCTTACTTCCGACAGACGTACACTGCACAGATGGGAACGGTTTATACTTCCCAACATTGAACTGCTCAACTTTTGCATTGGTACTGGTAACTTGCAAATCCGGGAAAATTTCATTCCAGGCGTACTCATCAGCGTTGGTGACAATATCGTACATACCGTCATAGTACATTCTGGTAATGTCTCCACTATGTGAATAAAACAGGTTGAAATCTTTCGGATACCAGCCAATCACCGCAGCATTGAAGAATTTCTCGATTGTCGTTTTCCCGGCTCCAGGAATTAGGCTGATACATAAAATGTCATATTTATCATCTATCATTCCCTGTAGAGCATCCACCAGACCAATTTTCAAAAATTGTTTCCTTCGTGGCATGTAAAACCGTTCTTTAGGCTCCCGCTTGTGCTCAATATACCGGAAAAAGCTATCAACCACCTTATTTTGTGCTTCCAGAAGCAATACTGAATGGAATTTGTCAATCAGATCATAGCTTGTTTTATTTGCAAACGCATATTTTTCCAGATCCCAGATTGTCCCACCGGTCTGCGCTATGCAGTAACGCTCTACAAGCTCTTTAGACCGCCTTGTAAGTTGCAAGCCATAATCTGTATCCTTTTCATTGTTTATAGATACAGAACAGGCTTCTACGTATGCCTCAATGACTGTTTCATCAATGCCATGCGCCTGTATATAATTTTCGTATCCTTGGATTGTTTGTTTCAGATTTTCAGATGCCAATAGAAAAGCACCTCCACTTTCAAAAAGCAAAGGTGCTTGTAAGACCTCTGCCTATAATTTTTTTAGGTTAGCGACTAACTCCTTTTGTTAGTCGGTGATATATTTATTCGCATTCTGAAAGTCTGTCTTTTATAAAATGTTCCAATACACTAAAGCCTTTTGGCTTATCAATTCCTTTTCTTGCAAGTTCTGCAACTATTGTTTCCATTTCTTCTTTTACTCCTTGATAAGCAATTTTCATTCCAGATTTTATTTCGTCCATTTGTTTTCCTTTCCGCTGATAATCAGCAATCATTGTTCTAATTCATCAATCCTGCTTTCAAGTACATTTATATACTCCCTCATTTTTTGTCCGTCCTTTTCTGAAAGGCATTCAGCACTAACAGTGCCTATTTTCCATGATATGTCCTTTAAGTATTGGATTGCATTTTCAACTTTGTCATCATCACGATTAAGTGCTTCACATAAGCACTTGGCAATATCTTTAAATGGTTGTGGGTGTTCTGCTCTGTCTAACGCCTCTTCAAAGGTGTAATTTCCCTTGTAATCCATAATAATGCCAACAGCTTCATACTTCCCAAGATTAACTCCTAAAAATCTGTCTGTAACTGTGTTCCATATAGCATACAGATTGTCTACATCATCTTGCAATGCAACTATTAACATAATCTCACTCCTTGTTCTCACTATTTGCTAGCTCTTTCGATTCTTCCACAAATATGCTGTGAATTTGGCTCTTCTCCGAGAGTCGTACAATCAATCATTTCCGGCTGGCTTTCCGGTATGCTTCGGCTCTCCAAATCTCGACACATATCTTTCTCTATGCTCTCAATTACTTCTGCCATGCTCATTGCTCATAAACCTCTCAAAATCATTACATTCATAATCAAGTGATGTATCGTTACCTTTTTGACATTTATAAAACGGATATTCTTCTCCTGTTTCTTCATCAAAAACACAATCTATATCGCAATATTTGCAAATTGAACAGTCCTTAAACATTTTCTTTCTTCATAAACCTCTCAAAATCTTCCATGCATTTACAACACAAGTCGTATGTGACATTTAAAATACCATTCTTTGTAATCGAATTTCCGCACAATATTCCTTTTTCAATTTCAGCACCGCACCTGTCGCAAGTGTGCCATTCTTTTTGATGCTTCATATAGTCACCTACTCACAAATCAAGTTTATTCAGATAATCTACTCCATTGTTTTTAAGTGCCTTGCTAATGCCGTTAATCATATTGGCAATGCTCTGTTCGACTTCCTTTATCTTTTCAACATTTCCACCACATTGAAACGACAAATAGCTTTTCTGCCAATCGCTTGCATTTGCAACTATATTGTTATGAACATCTTTTTGCGTAATCATTCTTCCACCAACTTTCTGCCGCAGATAGGGCAGTAGTTAATCTCAAATGCCCCTTCTCCGTATTCATTAGCGCTATTGTCATAGCGAAGCGAATAGGAGTAGCCAAATTTATTTTTTACTATATGAGCATTTCCATACGTGAACCCGTTTTCAATCCTTTTCTCTCTGCCATCGCAAAATTCGCACATAATCAAACCCTCGTAAAAATATCCAGATCGTAATTGTCCCGGATGTGGTCAACAACTTCGCCAAGTTTCTCTTTCACAAATTCATCCTGTGCAATGTCTGGGTGAGCGTAAAATGTGCAACTCCCCGGTTTTCCATCTTGCTGATACTTCCGGTAATCAAGTACCATTGTAAACAGCGGAATCTGTGTCAGGTTTTTCGTTCTATGCCGAAGCCACATGTTAAAAATCTTTCTTTTCATTCCTCTACCTCATTTTTATGCTCCCATAAACCGCCGACTATTTTCAGGGAGCGCTGGCATTCCGCTTCATGCCTTACCTCGGATGTACGTTGTTCTCGCAGTCCTCCGCCTCTACTACATTCCTCTGCGCATTCGATTTTTAAGTCAAAATCGTTGCCAAAACTCAGGTTCGCTTGGGTTTAATAGGTCATCGGCGTACCTTGTAACCTTATGACCTCATCCTACGGTGGGGTATCGAACCCCACTATCCCCGGATGCTTGTCCGTGGCATTTCCAGTTATGCTATCGTAGGCATCGTTGCAACAATGGTCTTTAGCGTGACTTACGCAAGCTCTCCAATTTTAAGTCCTGTCGGCTTTCCCAGACTGTTTCAGTCATATCTGACCGAAGCGCAGCGTGCAGGACTCGAACCTGCAAGGCGAATGAACGCCTGGCGGCTTAGCAAGCCGTTCCAATACCATTATGGGAACACTGCATCTTGATGGTGCGTTTTCTTAAACAACCCATCCATTACGACTGTCTACCACGCACCTGCCAAACAGTGTTTTTAGGGAGTTGAGTGAAATGGGGAAGAGAGGAATTGAACCTCCAATGTTTACCGCGTGGGAACGGATTTACAGTCCGCCGCAACACCGCCAATCGTTGCCGCTTCCCCAGAATTGCATATGTCAGCTCCATGACGTTTTAGGTGATATGCAAGCACCTGCCAGCCTTTACGTTGACGGCGAACTGAGACGATTGCGCCAAGGCACCACACTTTTGATACAATCGCCTGCTGCGATTCTTTTGTACAGGGAATGATGAAATCCACGGGTAACTACCGCAGCGAAACCCAAAACCCACCGAGCCGTGCGATGGCTCTTTAATCAGCTTTCCGCTAGTGGGTCTTAAAGGAGAAGAAGTCATATGAAAACCAATGACATCATGATCCGCTTTAGCTTTTGGTACGAATCTTGAATGGTTTTGCCTTCCATAACCAGTTGAAACCTTGTCTTTGTATAGCGTAGGACAACATCAACGCTTAGCTGAGATAGCCGGATTTGAACCGGCGAATGCAGGAGTCAAAATCCTGTGCCTTAGCCGCTTGGCTATACCCCATTATTTCTTTCGCTTACCCTGATGTTCCAACTGGCAAACGATCATAGCAGCTACATTTTCTCGTTGCTGTCCGATTCCATGCCCTTGCCGGAACAGTTCGCATTGTAGGACTTCCGAGCAGTTCTGGCATTCATCGTTGATTTCCTTGTTCCCGATCTTCACTTGCAGCACCCTCTTCCAGCTCAATGTATTTTCGGATATACCATCCTGCCTTTTTCACATCTTCCAGTCCGTTCTTCCCGCAGTGCCGGTAAAGATACTTGAACGCGTTGCAGATGCAGAAATTCTTAACAGCATCAATGCCCTGTGTTTCCAGCATGACTTCTATGCACTCGAATTTTCCTGTCTCATAATGCGATGGGTGATTTACATTATCAGCCATTATACGTCCCCCTCTTCCCGGTGAAGTGATCTTTCCACCTCAAATCCGTCTGGATACCGTGCTTTCAATTTCTCAATGTTCATTTCCATTACCGCATCCATGCTGGTTCCAATAGCTTCACAGGCCTCGGCAATCATCCACAGACAGTCACCAAGCTCTTTCATCATGTGTTGCTTATCTGCTTTATGTCCCTGGTATTTCTTTTGCAGGATTCCTGCTACTTCTCCAGCTTCACTGTTCAAACCAAATACTGCATGATAAAATCTGTCTGATTTATTCTCCGGCGGTATATTACACGTCCGCATTGCTAGTTTCTGGTATTCACTTCCGGTCATTTATTGTGCCTCTTTCCCCATTTCATAAATTCTTGAACAAAAATCAATGACTAAAAGAATTAGCCATATTGTCCAAACTACATAACACCACATAGGTGCATTGAGTTTCCACAGAATCCCAAACATGATTGGCAACTGTAACATAGCTATCCTCCTTAAGGTCTTTTTGTTTTTTCGGAAATTTGAGGGACTTAGTAGGACGGTTTTTCCGGCCCCGTCAGACCCCCTCCCCGGTGCTTTTCTGGTTGTTCAACATGTCGCAAAAGAATCATTTGACGACATGTTATAAAAATGTGCTAGATATTGTGTATCTATGGCTTTTTCTATACTATATCTAGTTTGTCTCTGCGCTATTGTCGTTTTTGTCCATCTCAGGAAGACAAACAGGTTCTTTCTGTCCCAATTGTGGCAGCTGATCCGCTGTTAACGCCTGCGGCCTCTGGCGGTTGCTATCTGCCGTGTATGGACTTGCCCAGCCATGCCGCCTGTTAAGTATTGCGATCACTCCAACTGGGTTAGCCTTGCCCGATGCAAGCTTATTTTCTAAACTTTCCTCGTTGTATTTTTGCAACTTTTTGCAAATCTCCGAACCAGTCCGGCTTAGTTCTCGCTGATTATATCCCCAGTCATAAATTGTACTATCTGGAATACCCGTTAAATTGCTAAAACCTAATATACTTATTTCTTTCTCATATGTCATACATAGATATATATAATAATCGCATATATCATTTACCAGATTATAATTATATAAATTAAACGTGCTAGATGTTATGCATATATCATTTATCTTTTCCTTACTCCTAAAATATTCACGATTTTTAAATACATGTCTATGTACATACATTAGAGCAGCATTCCAAACACTTTGACTTGCTTTTGTCAAATCCTCGATAGGCGGTTTCTGGTTTTCGCAGAAGATCTGCAAATACATGTCAATGTCATTTTCAAAAATTTCCGGATCCGCTTTGTAATCCTCCACTTTTTCCATGCTCTGCACCTCCTTCTGTAATTTCCGAGAAATAAAAAACGCCCGTAGAAAAGACCTGTTAAAGTCTAATCTACGAGCGTGTATCTCTTTGACTGCGTCCGTCCTTACTCTGTCCATCCTCTCGCGTTGATCGGCTCTTGTATCCCTCTACGGACTCTGGGAGAACCTGCGCGCCTCGGCTTAATTTAGTTATAATAATATCCATAATTTCTCAATTTGTCAATACTATTTTATTTATCTATCGGGCTTATATACTGCCCTATATATATTTATATATACTACTCTTACCTCAGAAGACCCATAGATCTATAAACGTATTATATATTATATATACTTATAGACTGTATAAAAGTTTATATTATTCGCGCGAGGACTGCCGGTTTTTACACACAAAAAGCAGACCTAAACCGGATTTTGATCCGCTGGCCTGCTCTGATTCTAGTTGCTATTTGGTTATCAATGTGCAGCTCATACAATACGCCTATGAGTCTATTGGGGTGGCTTCTTCGGTGATTTTAGGATATCCAGCGTGGTGGCACATGTCAACGGTTTTTTATGTTGCACTTGTAACATTTTCTATTCTGCTTCTTTCCCCTCTCTGATCTGCTCTAGCATTTTCTGCACGGTCATTTTCACGCTGTCCGGGTCGTCTTCGTTCTGTTGATCTGGTAGTTGTTCTGGCTCTGGTGGCATCTCGTTAGCTGCTGCTTTCTTCTTTTCGTTTTCCGCTACACGTTGCCGCCATATCTCCATAACGTCATCATCTGTCAACTGTTTCTTTTCCGCCTGTGCTTCTGTAGCGGTTGTATTTTCGTTTTCGCTGTCCGTTGGTGTATTTGCTGGCTGTTCATGCTCCGGTGCCGTTTCTGATCTTTCCAGCTCGTCCAGACGATCAAGAACGCATTGCAAACAGAAAGCCGCCATGCTCTGACCGCTCAGCGTTGTTATGCGTTCCTTTGTTCCCTTCGGTGCCTTGATCTGGATAATGTCGAATTTTGCGTTGTAGTTATTCTGCGACCGTCTAATATAATCCGGTGTACTCATTGCGCTATTTCCTCCGTAAAAGAATTATTATATAATAATTATAACATAGAATTATTATATACGCAATATGATATAGAATTATGTATAATAATTATAATATAGAATTGTGACATAGAATTATGATACAGAATTCTATCATCCGGGCATAGGAAAACCGCCCATTTCTGAGCGGCTTTCCTTCTCAACTATGCGATTTCCTCAACTCTTGCTTTTAATCGTCTCAGCTCATTCTCTAAACGATTAACCCGGATCATGAGCATTTCTTTCTCGCTGTCAACCTTTAACGCTTCATCAAGTTTGCGGCTCAAGTCTAAATGACCCTCGGCGATTATTTTGATATTCTTGTTCGTCTCGTTCTCCAACGTCAGCTGAATGTCAGTAACTTTATCATTCAGCTTTTTAAGCTCCTCAAGAATCATCTTTGTTTCTTCTGTCATGTTTTCGTTCCTCCTTTTTTTTATTGCCTTTCGACAATATTATAATAATACTTTAGTGCTTAATTGTCAATACTTTTTAGTGCTTAATTTTTATTTTTTCATTCTATCCATTTTATCAAGTTCTGAAAGAATCAATTCTCTAGCAAAAGAACTTGTTTTTAATCCGTATGAGTTTATTCTGTCAATCGTTCCCTGTGGAAGAATCACATTGATTCTATCTTTATTTTTCATGCATTTTTTCACCGCTTCACGGTTCTTTATTGCTTTTTCTTCTGCTGTCATTTCCGGCATCTGTTCAGTCCTCCTGTTTCTGTTTTCCTTATTATAGATGCTTTTTCTCTTGATTGTCAATACTTTTTTAGTGCTTAATAATTATGCACAAAAATCTTTTTATAGTTAGTGCTTAATTTTGTTTATTTTGCCAATTGCAATTAGTGCTTAATTTGATATAATAAAACCATCAAATAAAGAACCGGAAACACCGGAGGAGGAAAAGAAAATGGAAAAATACAAAATAACGGTTTCTGGAACCGAATACAACGAAGAATATTTTTTCGAGGTTCCAAAAGAAGGAAAAATTGAAGAAGAAATAGCCGCAATCATCGAAGAAGTGAAAGCCGGTGGAATTTCAAAATTTACAGTCGAGGAAGTGAGAGATACCTGCAAAAAAACAATTCCATGTTGTGGTTGTGCCGACATGGAAGTTTGTACAAAAAAGAAAAACTAAGTCGAAACCGCCGCCCGGCGGTCTGCAGGAACTGCCCCACCTGCACCGATGAGACAGGGCAAAACGAAAGGAGTAAAAAACATGAAATTACAGTTAAAAGAAATGGGATGCAGAATTAAAGAAGGTTGCGGAAATGGTACTGATCTAATCAATTACAGACTCCGGACGGAGTTTACAGACAAAAACGGAATTAAAGTTTGTTGTGATTTCGGCGGCTGGCAGAGAAGGGACGCAAGAAAAAAAGGCTGTCCGGTTGTCCAGAAAAACGCGCTGCACGTTGATGGATGCTACCGCGATCCAGACGGGACTGGTAGAGATTATGGATATAGACTCAGGGAAAACGGATTCGATTTTACAAAATATGATTTCACAAAGACCGGAGTTTTGGCGTTTGTAAACGCATTAACCGGCGAGAAATACAGCGGAATTGAATATATTTAAGCCGAAACGCTCCAGATCGGAGCGTCAGCCGTGGGCAGCCTCCCGGCTCTGAAGATGGCAGGCTAGAAAGGGAAAATATGATTATCGGAACTTGTATGAATGGAAAGAAATGCGTCTATGATTTGCCAATCAAGATTGAAACAGTAGAACAGTTTGAAAGCCTTATTTACGGCTATAATAACGGGCGTTTGTCAGAAAGCCAGCGTGAAGAACTTTACAATCAGCCTAAATTATTGGGATTGAATGGCCCAATGTACAACGGAACAAAAATTCTGAAAAGCACCGGTGAAGAAGTAGCAGTTATCCGGTACGAAAGACCATAATAAAAAAGTAATTTAGCAAGCGCGATCGGCGCGGCTCCGGGGTTCGACTCCCCGGCTTGCTTTTCCCCGGATGACCGGGACATTTTGAAAATATGGAGGAAATGAAAATGGGAAAAACAAATATTGATATGTGGTATGGAGACAAGCCGGAACAGGTGACAGGATTAGACATATATTTTAATGATTTAGGAGGATTTTATTCCGGCAATCTTCGCATTTTTGGAAAAATTGTTGGTGATTATTACGCCGACAGCGTGCAAGACATAGAAAAATCATTTCCGCACCTTGCAAAAGATATCGAAAACTGTTTGAATTAGCCGCCGCAGAGGATGCCCGCCGGATCACTACCGGCGGCGGTTTTATGAAATTGAAAAGGAGAAAGAAAAAATGAAAGAAAATAACTATGTCTTACACACGAAAAACGGCGTTGAGCTTGTGACAGAATCGCAGGCGATCAACAACGCGCTGAAGCAGGAAAAAAGCGGGATTTCTCCGCGTTATGCGTTCCGGGACTATAAGACCGGCGAAAACCTCACGCCGCCAGGTTGGCTTGTATGGTCAACCTTTTCGGACGGGTGCGGGGTTGTTTACCGTCGCCCAGATGGCAAAATGATAGTTACAACCGGTTTCCATGGTGATTTCTGCATGATATAGGGCGGACAGAATCCGCCCTTTTTCCGCTACTCGGATAACGTCCGGCGATAGACTCGCGATCTAATAGCGGCATAGCTGCGCATTACTGGCAGCCGAACAAAAAGCACTTGCGCCGGATCCCTGCGCCCGTCCGCAGATCTGGAGCAAGCCGGGCACCTGTCAACCCTTTCACCCTCTGCCGGAGTCAGGCAGCGCAAACGGGCGGCGATATCGTCCAGTATAGCGCAGAACTAACACCCTATGAGCCGTGGGACGGGACGCGGACGGGTGGCGGGTCGTGCTATGCAAAATTTGGAGGATCTGGAAAAATGATCAGAAGCAGAAGCCCGCCGGGCGTGTGCTGGTTGACGGTGCGCGCCGGTAGTGGTATATTAAAAATATTCATAGCATTCTTTCACCCCGGTTCCGGTGTTAATGTTGCCGCATTGCACCGGGGGAAAGCCGGCGGACTGTTCAGCTCGACCTTCTCACCTTCCGTGACAAGGAAATTTCAAAAAAATTTTTACAAAATTTCACCACTTTTTCACCGACCCTGTAACCGATTTTTGGATGAAAAAATGAGATATAGGGGGGTATCAAAATCTCCTAGAAATTTTTTGAAAAACTGAAAAAGTTTTTGCATTTTTATGCAAATTTTCTGTTCAGACTTCCCATCAAATCATCCAGTAAATAGATCAAATCTGTTCCGTAAAGGCTTACCCAGTCTGCCAGATATTCTTCCTGTTCCATTGGCATATGTATGTTGAAAGAAAAGCAGAAACAATGGCAGAGTTCGTGTGCCGTCACACGGCGCAGAAATGCCCCTTTAAGCCTGTTTGATAGGTAAACCGTAGAAGTGTTGGCATCTGTCACACCAACGCTTTGTGAGCCGTCAGAGCGCGTCAGGAATGGACTTGTAACTGGGACAAATTCTATATTCCAACTATGACCGTTGATTTCAAACATAATTGCACCTCAAAAAGGGTGATGCAAAATCGCACCACCCTGCACTTTTACTGGATTTTCTGCATGATAACTTGCAGTTTTTGCTTAATAAGAGCTTTTTCCTCTGATGATGCATCAGAAATCACTTCCGCAATGTCAGAACCGATCTCACGCATATATTTTTCCAACTCTTTCATTTTGTGTTCCTTGTCTTCTGCCGTGTTGCCACGGTGAAGTTCTTTGCTCTCGGTATAATTACGCTTTGCCATATCATACCGGCTTTCCATGTGACTACCAGAATCATAATTCATCGACGGCTCTGTGTAGTACATTCTGCCAGAACCTCTGTCCATATCACGGTAATTTTCCATGTTCCTGTACATTTCCGGTGTCATGTGGTAGTAAGGCGGCTCCTCGTAGCCACGGCGGTATGTTCCGCGACCTTTCGGTGCAAATCTTCCATCTGCATACCGGTAATGATCGTAAAACTTCCGTCCATCTCCATACCGATCAAGCATTTCCATTACATCTTCTGCATCAAATTCCTGCATGGCTTTTGTCAGTTCCCGATAGTACATTGCTTCCGACAGATCTTTCATCATGTCTACGACCTGTCCCATCTCGGCAGTATCAATATTTTCAATTCCAGCATCAAACTGCTTTTCGGCACATTCAGCCAGTTTTTCAGTCATGCAATACATTCTCTTAACATCCATAGCTTTTACGCCTCCCTCGTTACAACGATATTGGCATTTGCTACTTCAATAGCTTGCGTACTGGTATTTTCAACCGCAATGTTTACGCAACATCCTGCCGGTACATCTACATAGATTCCAGCGGACACGTTGTTATATTGCGATACTGCTGCCGGAGTGGAACGCATTTGAGATGAAAGAACCGGTTCTCCACTGATTGCGATTGCCAGAGAAATTTCACCTGCTGTTCCACCTGCCGGTACTGCTATATTTGCGGAAAACTCCACAAAATATCTTGCACGACACTGGTTAGTAAGTCCTCTTAAAGTGATGATTCCGGAACCTTCCCGGTGTTTGATGCAGTTTCCTGCTTTTACCGCTGTGTTTGAAAAAACCACATTCCCGTTCTGCGCTACTTCCTGAGCAGCTACAGTTACAAATTCAGCCATAATATTTACCTCCATAAATGATAAGGGCAGACTGTTAAGCCTGCCCTGTGTAATTCTGCTATGCAGACATAACCTGTTTGGTTAAGTTACAATTATTCTGTTGTCAGCATCCGCAGCCAGTGTTGCATCCGCAGCCTGCATAACCATAAAGGTTAGATGCCGGATATGACGGAACTGGTGTCGGACGTACCGCATCAATTATATGCTGTGTCTGAGCCACCATCTGAGTAGTGAGAAGTGCGCTCTGACGGTCCTGAGAAGCTGCCCGGCGAAGATCACTATTCTCTGCCTGAAGAGCAGAAATTTTCTCCTGGCACAGATAGTCAAGGATTGCACGAGTTCCTGCATTCTGGCTGTCGATGATGTCTCTGGTGTTGCTGTTCATTGTGTTCTGCAAAGCGCAGGTATTCTGTGCCATGTTGTAGTTTACACCCTGAATAGCTTCACGGGTTTCGCAGCAGCAATTTGCAATCTGTGCCTGCAAAGCATTGGTGTTCTGCATATTGGCAATGGTATCTGCATTGATTGCCTGCTGGATTCCAAATCCGGTCTGCATGATGTTTGTGTTGATTCCATTGAATCCGGTAAGCATACCGTTATTCACGGCATAAAAACCATCACACAATCCATTAGAAATTCCGTCAAGTTTGCTGATAACCGCCTGATTATCAAAACCACGCTGGATCGCAGAATCCGTATAATAGCTAGAGTTGGAACCGTTTCCTCCCCAGCCTCCATTGCCCCATCCTCCGAATACGAAAAACAGAACAAACAGGATGATCCACCATCCATTGCCATCTCCAAAGCCATCTCCTCCGTTGCCATAAGCAGGAGTTACCGGCATTGTAAAAGGTGTGTTTGAATTAAACATGATTTTACCTCCTGAAATTGATATATACTTAATTCTTGCAAGAAATTAGTATCTTTTTTATAAAACTTGTTGTATAATATTTGTGTACGGATAGGGTAGCTCCCGAAAGCTGTTTGTCCTAACAGTTTCCGTACATCAAACTTGTATAGGACATTTACACTGAAAGGACAGGTGTTATTTTTATGCTCAAATACAAAATTGAAGACTATATTGGCAAAAAATATGGTCACCTAAAAGTTTTAGGAAAAGCTATTGAGTCAAATGTTCCTAATTGTTTTTTGTTTCTATGTGACTGCGGAAGAGAAATCTCTCTCGCTCCTGACCTAGTTATAAAAGGACATCAGAAATCCTGCGGAAAATGTTTGTTTTCTAACGAGTCTCCCGCAAGAATAAAGCCGGAAGATTACATCGGAAAAAGAAATAATCTTTTAACTGTTGTTTCCACACACAAAGAGCCAAAGGGAAGAACAAAGCTAATTTGTCTATGCGATTGTGGTAAAACTACAGAAGTTTTACCATATCAATTCAAAAAAGGATCTATAAAAAGTTGCGGTTGCTTGCTCAAAAACAGTCCAAACTACTTGGACGGGAGAAGCGCCAACGAACTTTATGGACTTTGGAAAAACATGCTTGGAAGATGCGAAAATCCAAATCACCCAAAATTTTACCGGTATGGCGCTAGAGGAATCAAAGTGTGCAATGAATGGCATAATTTTTGGAGTTTTGTTTCGTGGTCTATTTCTGTCGGAGGAAGACCAAATGGCTTTTCCTTAGACCGAATAAACAATGATAAAAATTACTGTCCAGAAAATTGCAGATGGGCTGATTCCAAAATTCAATCTACAAACAAGTCAACAAACAGAATCATTGAATATAACGGAGTTTCAAAGACTCTTCATGAATGGGCAACAGAAATCGGAATAAGCGATCAATCTTTATCCAAACGCCTGCAAAAAAAATGGCCACTAGAAAAAGTTTTTGCTCCAAAGTCCAAATAGCTATTTTATGGGGAATTGGTTTTTAAATTCAGCAAATGCTTTATCAAAATCAATTCCCTTTTCTTTTGCAATGTTCCTTCCAAATTTCTCTATGCCTTGTATATCTCCTCTTTGAGCCATATTCATTATATTTCTTACCATTGGATTGCTCATGATCTGGTTGTTTCCCATAATGTTTTGCATAAACTGCTGTGGATTTTGAAACATCTGCATTAAATTCATCGGATTCATTCAGATTCACCATCCTTTTTCACTGTGGCAGTTCTTCCTTTTGTTCCTGGTCTGGCTATTGACAGTTCCAACCGGTCAATCTTTTCGGAAAGTTCGTTGAAGCGTCTCTCAAATACCTCTGTGACGTTCTGTACGAGTCCAGAAGCCATTTTATCTGCGTCAGCTTGGACTTCTTTGGGTGTATTTGGTTGAACCGGTTTATAGGTCAATGTGCGTATTGTTCCATCAGCACACCAACTTTTAACATAGATTTCTGACAAGTCCTGTTTTGGGAAGAAAGCTGCTGAACCGTCCATAGGCACACAATCAGCTGTCACGTTTTCGATTGCCTGCACGACCATTCCGTTAAGTCCCCTTGGCATCTGTTGCACTGGTGGAGTCTGTTGCTGAACCTGCTGTGCCGGAACTTCCGGCTGCTGAAATCTCGGCTGCATATACGGAAGATATGAATTTGCACCGTACTGCTGCTGTCCATATGTCATCTGAGGGTACATGTTATTCTGATACGGAACTGGCATCTTCTTTTACCTCCTCTAAAACTTTCTCAATTGCATGAATGACTTCTGATTGTGTCTGTAGATCAAGTCTCTGCAATTCTTTCCGGGCAAAAATCTTTTCTAAAATTTCATCTGAAAACATTCTTTTCTCCCTCCTTCTGTTTATATTCTGGCATAAAAAAAGAGAAGAAAATTTTCGTTTTCTTCTCATAATATTCTCAATTGCATAAGGCTTTTCGGTGTACCAATTACTGTACCAATTTTTATTTTTTTATAAATAGTTATAAATACTTATGTAATGTTAAATTCTCCAAAAAACGTTGATTTTTCAAGCTTTGTAGGCTTTTGAAAAATTATAAAAATTTTTGTAAAAATCCCCTCCTAACAACGATTCCTAATTTCATTTTCTCTATTTCCTCCTAAAATACCTTGATTTTCAAGGATTTTTCTTTGTTTATTTTTACTAGTGTACCAATTACTGTACCAATTTTTTCGTTCTATACTACTTTAAGAGCTTCTGCGACAAGATCCATCTCTTTTGTTTTTTCTTCCTCTGTAGCATCCACATACAAATTCATTGTGATTCCTATGTTTGAATGCCCAAGAATTTTTTGCAATGTCTTCGGAATCATACCAGCTTCAATACATCTGGTTGCAAATGTATGCCTTAATATATGCATGCAAAATTTTCTTATCTCTGCTTTATCGCATATTTTAAATAAGGCAGTGTCATATGTACTGTTTTTAACTGGCTCCCCTTTCCGCGAAAGAAAAACTTGATCTCTCCATTCAATATTGATAACTTTGATTTTGCTATTCTTTTCTTTCTGATCTTTAAGGATTCTAATAGCTTCATCCGTAAGAGGAATTGTCCTATAACCGGACTTGCTTTTTGGCGGCCCAACTCTCCACTCTCCTACCTTGTACCTGTATTCCATCGTCCTGGATATTGTAACCGTTCTTTTTCCGAAATCAATATCACTCCACTTCAGTCCTACAAGCTCTCCTGTTCTCAGCCCTGTTTGAAGCATAAATTTGTATTGATTTTCATAACTTTGTCCTGTCGCTGCCATTAAAAATTTTCTTTGCTCATCAATGGTAAGAGCAACTTTTTTTTCGGATGGTTTTCCCATGTCACTCTTTACAGATTTTTTACATGGATTACTTAAAATTACATCATTCTCTTTTGCAAATTCAAGCATGTTATAAAGAGTTATCCTTGTCTGATAGATTGTAGTAGTCTTATATCCCTGCTCGGCCATATCAGAAAAAATTTTCTGGCAGTGAATCGGTTTTACTTCTGAAAGAAGTTTTTTTCCTATAATTCCTTTAATATTTCTTTCATACCTTTCGGAATAATTTCTAACCGTGTTCGGCCTTACAGTTTGCTTCTTTATACCGATCCAATACTCATACCATGTATCCACAAGTATGTCAGAAGCATTCTCTATATCACTATGTTTGCTGATATAACTTGCATCTGCAATCCATTGCCTGCATTCCTGCAATTTTTTGAATCGCTTGGTTTTTCTAATTCCAAACTTATCGGTAAATCTTGCAACATACAATTTATCAGATTGCTGAGAAATCCCAACACCAAGCTCTTTTCCCTTCAAGTCTTTTCCCACGTTTCGCCTCTCCTTTCTTTATGAGAAAAGCCTTATGCAATTTTTTATATTATCACATAAGGCTCTAAAAGTCTACAATTCCACATTTTCAGAAATGTATTTCTCAAATTCTTTTCTTTTAATCAACCGCTTTTTCCCGACAAAAATTACAAATGTACATCTTGGATTATTGGAAATATCCCTTATTTTATTGATTCCTATGTTGCTGTACTCAGCAGCTTCTTCTAATGTAAGTGTCACTTTTTCCCATATTGGAACTTTTACGCTCATTTTATTATCTCCTACCTTTTCTTTGATTGAATGAATCCTACGGCATAGTGTAGACTTTGGAAGAAATGTTTCTAAACATATTTGATCCAAGCTCTTTCCGCGACAGAGCATATGGAAAATCACTTCTTCCTCTTCTGTAAAATTGGTTTTTTTAATTATAAGATCAACTTCCGGCTTACTTAGTCTGTTGAAGTTCGACCTCATAAGCCCTCCTGTTTCTGTGTAAAATCATGTCTTTTTCAAGGCAGATTCCACACTTTTTTCTTCCTGGAACTACTTTTAGTTTTCCGCATCTGGTGCATATACCCTTCGATACTCTTTCTGCATATAATTTTTTTTGTGTCTCACGAAAACGGTTTCTGTACTTTTCTTTCTGCTGATCGGTTGGTGGATTTTTTATGCCATACTCCCAGTGATACTCTCTGCATAATATGCATTGTTTCTCGTCTCCATACAACTTTTCTTTATGGCAGACCGGACAAATTCCGTTTTCCTTACAAAATTTTTTTGTTTCACCGCGATATTCTCTTTCTTTTTCCAAACACTCAGAACAATAATGTCCATCTCTATCTAGCGGTTTCCCACATCTAGGACACAGACCGCTTTCTTTTCTGCTTTTATATAGTTCAGCACTTCGTTCCTTTTGGCTTTTCATTTTATCTCGGAGTAAAGCCAGCTTTATTGTCCGGACAAACCTCTTCACTCCTTCCGATATTTATTTTTCTTCTATGCTATATTCATTGCTTTCTATTCCATCCAATTTCTGGTTTACCCGTCCTATAAGTTTTCTGATATTCTCCGGCATCTTCGCAACCGTATTCTCCCGTTCAATAATTGTTCGATAGCATCTGACAAAATGGCTACTCACAACACTTTCATTGTATTCTGTATCCATTGCCCAAGCATACAACTGATTTGAAGAGCCTACGGCTTTCTGCACAGATTCTGGCAACTTCTCATACTCTTCCCGACTATTATAAGCACTCCTTCTGATAGCCTTACTCACCAACGACCATGCTTCCATTTCATTCAAATCTTCCGGTTTAGTGAGCAATTGAATCTTTTCGATAATTTGACCGGGAGCTGGAGCAAAACCGCTTGTATTCTCCCTAACATATGCGACAAATGCGGTCTGAACCAACTTCCAATCGCAATCTACCAGAACAGCAAACCATACATTAACGGAGGCTGTCTTATCTATTGGGTTATAATTCGGATATGTAGCCTGAACCATTGCAAGCAATTTCTGCGTCTCTTCTCTCGTCATTAACTGTTTCCCCATTCATCTGCAAGACTTTTCTTGCGCTTCGCTGTGTTGATCTGGTTTAAGTATCCTTCGAACTTGCTGCAAAACAATGTTTCAGGCCGCAAGAACTTCTCCATATCAGTCCCCAGCCACTCCGCAGCTTTCTTGTCGATAACCTTTTTAAAATCCTCAACGGTATACTTTTCTCCGAATCTGGCATTTATATGTTTTTCGGTTACTTTGTTGTTTGGTCTATATGATGTTCCGCACACATCATTCATATAGGCAACAATTTCATTTATTTGCTCTCTTGTCACATATTTTCTTTTCAGTTTTTCCTGCTCCTTCAATGCTTTAATCGCCAGCTCTAACACTGCATTATGTTTTTCACATACTTCTTTTGACGGATTTGCAGGTGAGCCAACCATAAGATACCTGCCATTCAGATATTCAATAGCTTCTCTTTCTGTAACCTTCATAATTCAACAACCTCCAGTTCCACAAGCGCACATCTGCCACATAACTGCATTCCGTCCACTTTGTATAATTTTTCTACTTCATCCCCACACTCGTCGCAGATCAGCACTGCCGTATGTCTTCTAGGACAGCTATCTCCAAGGCAAGGATATGATTCCGTTGCACAACCACAGCATTCATCTCGTTCGGTTATCACTCCGTATTCCCTTCTTTCAAACAATCACTTACAAGCATATTTTCCTTGATTAGCTCATAAATAATATCAAGATATGTCCTGCGGTCTCTGTATCTGCAATTTGCGTCTTTATGTATTCTTGGGTCATTATCTATCCAATCATTAACATCAAAAATCACATTGCTCACAAAAAGCATTTTTACACCTCTTGCAACACAAAGGTAATAACAACCATTCTTGCCATATTCACCCTTGCACTTCTTAAATCCGAATTTTTCAAATTCTTTGGCTTTAACTTTTGGAATCAACATTACCATCACCCGCTTTCAATAAATCCATAAATTTCTCATACTGTTTCTGTGACACCTTATTATTAGCCTTATCCGCTCTCAGCTCGATTTTAAGGTGTTTTTCTGCTATAGACGATAATTCCCTAGCCATATTCTTTCTGCCCTGTTGTATGCCCTGCGAGTACGTCTTAGGCTGCTTGTACTGCCCTGTTACCTGTTTCCCTTTTCCTTGGCTGCCCGCTGTGACGTTATACATTTGAAAACCTTTATCCGCAAACGATTTAATAGTTTCAACTTCCTTATCATCCAATTCTGACTTAGGATATGTCCTGTAATCCAGTTTCCAGCCGTATGGATTCTCATTACTGTAAAATCCGTGTTTTTTAAGGCTTAATGCTATGTGGTCATACTCTCCTAAATGTGACGCGCATCTTTCCAGCAGATTTACTGCCTGTCCGCAATAAGCTCTCCTGATTCCAGCTTCATCAATCCTGTAAAATACATATATTCCACTGGAATCAGGGATGTCTGGACAAATTTTCTTAATTCTTTTTTCGCGCTCTGCTTTCATTGCAAACACTTTTCTAAAATCCTTTGTCAAATTCTCACATCCTTATCATTCTTCCTGATTTCAAGGTTAAATCCGCATTCCTGCCGGAGAACTTCGATCTGGTCGTCCCATGTGAAATAATCATCCATCAGGCATTCTGCCTGAAAATTAAATTCATGGATAAATCTGTCTAGTCTTGTTCGCCCAAAACCAAATTTTTCGTGAAGAATATATGCCGACAAAATAGTGACTGTATCAACTGTGTTGTTCTTTATCCGCATAATGCATTCATTCATAGCAGACTTGCTGACGGCACACGGAAGATCAACAATATTCCTCATCCTTAATTCTTCCTCAAGTCCTTCGACACCTTTTTCCTTGGCAATTCGTAGAGCCTGTGCCATGCCCTCCATTCTTGCCCGTTCTTCTTTATTTCGTGACATCATGCATCCTCCCAGCTTAGCTTTTGCCCACAGCACTGACAATAATTCCATCTTGCTGTAACTCCACAACCACATACAGGACAATATCCAGCTTTCCATATGTAGCTTGTTCCATATGGATCTTTTACGGGTTTCCTATTTTGTTTCTTCATAGCCTCCCGGCATTCTTCCGGTGTGCCGATTGCCATATATTCGCCCAACCGAAGGGATACATCTACAAAACGGGTTTGAAGTGTTCTCACTTGTTCCGGTGATAACGTGGTATTTCGGTACTGCCTCAGCTCTTCAACACAGTTCTCCAGATTATAATTTTCACCAAATAAATTTCTTGCTCGTTGCTCCAGTGATAAATATTGGCTTATGTCTTTGTCAATCATGGCTCTCCTCCATTTCTTCCAGCATTTTTTCTATCGGATTAACGATCGAGTTCAATACATAGCCTTCAAATTCCTCTTTCCAATATTTTTCTCTTTTCCAAAAAGGTCTTTCTTTAACCTCATGCATAATTCCAATGCAAGTGATAGCTGCACTCATTCCCCATCATCCATCACACGCTCTTTCATTACACCATCTAACAAATTCATTAAAACTCATGATTTTTCCTCCATTTTTCAAAACAAACACAATCGGGCGTTCTTTTTCTTCTATCAATCCATATTTCACTGCCAGCCGGTACCGGAACTCTTCCAGTTCAAAAGTGGACTTATACAAATTGCACTGCCTACATGCCGGAATAAAATTTGATATGTCGTTTAATTTCTCTGAATCCATATCACCCAGATATTCACCGTGCACATATACCGGCTTAAGGTGATCCACCTGTATGTCCTTATAGGCTATTTCGCAGCCACAGTAGCCGCATCTGTGATTGTATTTTTCATACAGTTCCAGTCTTGTCTTTTTCGGAATTGTTTTTCTGCTCATAGGGACTCCTCTATTTCTTTCAGCTTGGCTTCGGCTTCCTCGCGGGTAAGAAACACCCTCCAGCCAATATCACTTGATAAATAACTGTCTTCATACTTGATTCTATGATTACAATCATAATATCGTGTTTCAATGCTTATAGTTTTATCCCCAAAAATATTTTCAAAAGTTACTTCCGTAACCTGCATCTCAACAATTGGTTCTTTCACATATTCAACTACTTTATATAAGGAATCACCAGCCTTGCATGGCAACCGCACCAACAATCCCCGCTTTTCCAGATCTTCGAGTTCTGCCAGTTTATTACAACACTTACTATGTCCATTTGATCTTATTTCGGGATCTGGAATCGCCTGTCTGGTCTCGCCATCATCAATCCATTTCGTCAATCTCTCCATCCTACACCTCCAACAATTCCGGATTGTCGTACACGTTACCGACTATCTCAAAGTTTTCCGTATCAAACTTATCCAAATATTCTTTATTGTCGCATCCTGGTTCCTCTGTTTTCCATCCACTTTCATGCCATATTACTTTTTCTCTGGTAACATCTTCCGGAAATTTATCATCCAAGTGTCCCTCTAAGATATCGTTCTCCCAGATCTTCTTGCCGTTCTTGTCGATCAGTCCTGTATACTGGCAGATGGTTTCTGGATCAATTAAAAACTCACATTTTCCATCGTTTATGTGATTTTCGTCTTCCAAATACCCTTCTACCCATGTTCCATCTAAATGTTTGTTCTCCGGGCATACATGCATATGCTTCCCACGGAAAAGAATCTCTCTCATATCATACCTCCTGCGTTTTTTCACACCGCTCAAATTCTATTGCCCAGACCCACAATCAATCTTTTCTATGCTTTTTTCCATGACATTTATAGCATAGCCATATAACATCTAAAGGTTTTGAATAGTCATCATGATGTGCAGTCAATCTTACTTTTCTACCGCATTCCTCACAAAATTCTGGTTTTACAACATCACCACGTTTTACAGCATTATTTAATTTTCTCCTTGCTACATACTTTTCATCTTTTTCTCTTTCACGATTACGGTCACGCTCTCTGAATTTTTCGATATCTGCTTTTCTCGCACGTTCCATATACCTTTGATTATTTTCTCTTGCAGTATCCTTATTTCTCGTTCTTATGCTTTCTTTGCAATGGCATTTCTTACATTCTGGCGTAATCCCAAGAATCGTCCGCTTATTCTTATAAAATTCCTCATACGGTTTAAACTCTTTGCATATTCCGCATTGATATAATATAATACCGTCTTTTACAATAGTTTTTCTTCTCCTTGCGTTATTGACAATTCCTTTATGAGAATCACTCATTTTCTTTTTACTCTCTTCTGAATGTGGCATATCATGCATTTTGTATTTCCTCCGGCTTATCAATTTTCACAAATTCTATCACGAAAACGTAAGGATTCGCATCCCAGCCGTAGCGGTCAAGATCAGATTTCTTGATGGTGCTATTCCACAGTACCGAAAAAGCATATCTTTTTTCTTCTCCGTTCAGAACGAACGGTTCCTCTACTTCCGTGCCTTCTCTGTAAATCTGCTCTGATGTAATATCCTGCAACCGCTCTACTCTCACATTCGTAACCTTAAGCCAGATTCTCGCCGCTTCTTTCGGCATGTGGATGGATGGTCGCCACGGCGCATGATCGTGTGTCACCCCATTTTCATCAACATATGTATCGAACGGGATTGTATCTGTTGCTGCATAATAATATTTCCCCGTATCCTCAATGACCTGTTCATTTCCATCCAATTCATATAGATACTGCCATGTTTCCCGGACATACAGGATATCTCCCGGCTGATACGGCAATTTGTAAAACTTCTCGCCATATCCATCAGCATACAAGCCTCTGCAAGATATATATCCTTTTGGGGTAAACGCTGTATATCCCCATAATGCATCATCTGGAATAAATACTTTCGCAATCCGCCGTGTGCAGGTCTTCCGCCCGTCCGAAATCGCCCGAACCATTTCGGTGTTAAATAATATCGGCTTAATTGCCATCTACCCACCTCCATCTAAAATGAAATACTGCAAAATGAATCTGAATGTTGAAATTTTTATCAATCATTTCATACTGTGTGCTTATTCTGATTGTTGGTAGAATATATACATCTTGTATATCAGCCAAAAAGTCGAATCTGTCAAAATGCATCATACACCACCGCCTTTCACAATCTCGATTGCATCTTTCAAGGTTACAATTTCATACTGTTTAGTCCATCCCACTGGTTTTGCCAATGTGCTTCTATCTTCTAACTGCTTCATAACCGTGTCTGGGTCGTAGGCAGTGGGTTCTGTCTCAATCACATTCTGTACTGCTTCCAGTAAATCTTTCGCAAAACTCATAACCTCATCTTCATTTACATCATTCAGATATGTAAGATTATGTTTTTCTGCTAAATCGCTAATAGTCTCTTCTGTTCCACTTGTTTCTGAGAAGAAAAAATCTTTTACAGAATCCGCGTCAATCAGTCTCATCGCTGCCTCCTGTTCCATTCGGAAATTACCTCACTCAGGTTATATCCTGCCGGATAAGACATTACCGGCACAGGACAATCAGGATTGTTGCACTTTACCATATACATCATTCCTCCACTTGACCAATGTTCGATTTTTGGTGTTTTTCCGCAGAGATGGCACGGTTTAAGATTCTCCATCAGCTTTTACCCCCTTCTGTGCTGTTTTTATTTTCTTTATACATTCCGGGCAAAAATCGAAACCGTTCACTCTTGTTGTGCATTCAGTACATATTCTTCTGTCACAAGTCATAATGTGGTTTTCAAGTCCTAGATTTCTCGCATATGGCGCAATGATCTTTCCTCTCGGCATGTCACACAGCAACGTTGCTTTTCTTTTTCGGCAAAACTGGCAAAGATCATCTTCTGGGATAAACTCAACCACTTTATTCATACTCATTCTCCTTTCCACGGCTCCGGCAGTGGCATCCAGGCTATAACGCATCAATCCTCATCAATGTTTATATTTGCTTTTAGGAAATACTTCTTCCAGATTTACACCATACATGCTTGTTATATCTTCCAAATTAAAGAAAACATAGTCGCATCCAACTTTTGCGTCTATCCCACCCTCGTCAAATGCACATGCCCCAAATATTTTTCGGATTCTTTCCATGAAATCCTTAAGCCATATAATGTTTATCCAAACGCAAAATTCCGTATCATTGATCCATCCAAATTCGTCAACATATGAAATATCTGGATCATCTTCCTCTGGTGTCATGATAAGTTTGTATAATTCTAACTCGTAATTCATTTCCATCCTCCAATTCATCAGCCTAGTTAAATTAACTCGTTAATTGAGTTAACTTGAGTTAATTTGAGTTACGCAAACCGGAGCTGACCGGTCTGTTCTGTCTGTATCCGCATATTAGGCATTCTCTCCGCCACACAAAGCTCTGGCAGATTAGCTCTGACCATTGCTGCCGGAATCGGTGGGCATACCGCATTTCCACAACGCTTGACCTGCTCTGCTCTCGGATATATCTTTCCGGTGTAATCATGATCTATTATGTAATCTTCCGGGAATCCCTGGCATCCGTACAGTTCCCGTGGTTCCAGCATCCGCAGTCCAATATCTACGATTTGATAATCTGTCCCGTTGATAGTCACCAGTCCGAAACGATCCTGCGCTGTCACAGTATCCAGCGGAGCCTTGATATCCTGTCCGGTGCCTTGCCCGTAATACTTAATCAAAAAGGCTCTGACCTCTCCGAAGTGCCCGTCGCCGGCTGTAATTGTAGGTATCGGATCCCTCACGTCCCGGCCGTCGCAGTGATTATTCATCTGGATCAGGTTTTCCGTCACCACGCTGTTATGATCCCATGAGGTAACTGTCGGCAATGGCTTCTCCATGCTCTCTCCTGCTCCCTTGTAGCCACCGTCATAGTACTTGTGCAGGAATGAGGTAACCAACCCGTATCGGTTTGATCCATCAACGGTCATGATCGGATCTTTAATCGTCTGTCCACGGACTTCTCCCTGCGCTGTCTCCGAATGATACTGGATCATGTAGGGTTCTACCACACCGTACCCGTGCTTCCCGGTGATTGTGGGCATCGGCTCCCGGATATCATTTGGTCTGCGCTCGCCGCCGTGATTGCACTGGATAATAAACGGCTCTGGATTCTCAAGCACAAACTTTTTCAGTCCTCTTGCAATCCGCTCCATCGTCTTTTGTGCCAATGGGCGTACCGCCCGAATCCCGTACTTTTCCTTGATCTCCTCGGATGTATCAAATATGCTTGGACATGGCAATGAAAAGTCAAGCTGTGTATATGCTCCAACGTATGGTTTTAATAATCCTGCCTTTACCTCTTCACTGTCTGCTGGTGCGTGTGTCGGCTCCGGCCAGACAATCGGCTTGCCATCACATCGGGCGATCATGAAAAATCTCTTTCGCATGGTCGGTGCACCATAATCGGCAGCAATCAGTTCTTTAAATTCTACAGTGTACCCCAGATCATTTAGCTGCTGTACAAATTTTTCAAATGTTTTTCCCTGCTTTGCCTTAATCGGATGATGCCCTCTGTTCAACGGTCCCCATGTCTTGAACTCTTCCACATTTTCAAGCATGATGACTCTCGGTCGAACCAGTCCCGCCCATCGGCAGGCTACCCATGCAAGACCTCTGATATTCTTGTCCTTTGGCTTACCGCCTTTAGCTTTTGAAAAATGCTTACAGTCCGGTGAAAACCATGCCAGACCTACTGGGTTCCCATTGCAGGCTTTTACTGGATCTACCTGCCATACATCCTCACAATAATGTTTCGTGTTAGGATGATTCATCTTGTGCATTCGGATGGCTTCTGGATCATGATTGATGGCTATGTCCACACTGTATCCTGTTGCCAGCTCAATACCAGTGGAAGCACCGCCACCACCAGCAAAATTATCTACTATCAACTCACCGTGAATCATCTTTTCGCATTCTCCTCATCTGCCGGTTCTCAGTAGGCACTAAATGCGCCTGCTTCCCGTATCTGCTCATACCTACCAGCTGTCCTGCTGCCTTGGTCTTGGAATATCTTGATTTACTCATGGCATCACCTCCGGGAAGTCTGTGATCTCCATCTGACCGTCACCATCAAACACCAGCATTTCATTTTTCGCCCTGGTGTAAAAATTCCGGTCAATCTCAAACCCGTAGGCATTCCGCCCAAGTTCTGCCGCCGCCCGGAGTGTTGAGCCGGAGCCACAGCACGGATCAATCACCACATCACCCGGATCCGTAAAGATCTCTATCAGCCTCTTCAGGACTGTGACAGGCTTCTGCGCCGGGTGGATCTTTGGGATATCCTTCCCGTCTTTCGTCCACTCAAACCAGTTGAATACCATCTTCCCGGTGCCTCGGATTGTCTTGCCTTTCTCGTCCTGCTGTGCGCCGTTGCGGAACTTCGGGAGCCTGTCCCGATAGAATACCAGGGCATACTCCGTGGCTCCTACCACCCGCATATTCGCTTTGAGCACCTGCGGACTGTAGTTTTTTACAAATACAAGCGGTATGTAATGGATGAATCGGTGCTTCTTTGCTGCCTTGATAAGAGTCTCGCACTGCTCAAACGCACAGAACACAATCATGCACGGGCTGTCACTGCTCCGCCCTCTCACGGATTTTTTAGCGTCCTCTTTCCTCAGCATCCTAGAACAGAAATGGAAGTACTCATACAGATTGAAGTTGTAATCTGAATTGAATGCTGCCTTTCCTGCTAGCTTGCTCTCACCATTGGAATTGTCGCCTCCTTTGTACCACATTGGGTTACTTCCGTAGAAATTATTTCCAACATTGTATGGCACATCTGCAATAATCAACTGTGCTCTTGGTATTCCGTACTTTTTGTAATTCTGCATCGAATCACGGTAAATCTCACATTTTGTTTTCATTTTCCAAAGGAGACCGCATATGCTTCACTCTGGCCAGAGTCTCGTCTCCTTTCTGTTCAATTATTTTTTCCGCTTGCTACCGCAATACGGGCAATACTCAAACGGCGCATTCACCGGATCCCGGTATTCCATGTCACACACACCGCAAATGGTATATGTAAATTTATAGTCCGCTCCAGCTTCCTCCAGTTCAAACAGCTTTGCCAGTGCCGTATCAATAACCTGCGTGATCCGCGGTTTTCGGCATCTAATGACCTTAGAGCCAACAACTCGGAAATGCCGATCATCAACGTATTCGGTCAATCTGTCTACTACTTTCATTTCTTTTTCCTCTTTCTCGGCTGGTACTTGTCGCACCAGCCTACTTCACAGTTTCTGTGATTACCAGTCATTGAGTAGTAGCCACATGTTACATTTGCATTGTTACCCCATTCACTGAATCTGCATTTTTTACAGACATGAATGGTCGTCTTTATCATTGCCATCACAGCCTCCTGCAAAATGTAATTCCATCAGATCCGCAATCATCAGGTATTCCTGCGCGTATTTGCTTTCCCCATGAGTTTCCAGTACATTTTCTCGAAATTCTTCCAGTGTTCCGTAAAAGAATCCGCATTTGGCTCCCACAGATCCGTCTTTCTGGCGGAAGAATGTAATTGTCTGCTGCTCACTGCCAAACCCTCCGACTATTGCATAATCCAGATTTTCGGCGACACATGCATTTCCATAGACCTGTGCATTTCCAGAGATCCATGCATTTCCAT
>OKSB01000258.1_pt1 | contig 59370 bp, 52 predicted proteins | sample 1601171 | NCBI WGS metagenome assembly OKSB01 (sample SAMEA3541496, study PRJEB24748) | human gut metagenome | biome: human gut; feature: human-associated habitat; material: faeces | place: China | collected 2012 | reverse complement strand
GACTGGACGCAGTATGTGGCAACCCTTTGCAAAAAGCCCAGAGCAATGGAAAACACCCGGTTCTTCCACCAGATGCCGCAACAGTGGCAGACTTACTTGGCCTCCACACAAGGCAAAGAGCGCAAGAACGCCCTACAACTTCTCAGCGAAATCGTGAACGACGGCAATGCCGACCTGTGTGATGATGCACTGGAGCTGGCCGCACAGAACGGAAGAACCGACACTGACAGTCTGCGCCAGTGCTACTACATGGTGGCGAAAAAGGAATACCGTCCTGACCCATTGCAGTTGACTTCCGGCCCAATGCTGAACTACAATCCCAATCTTTCCATTTACGATGGCCTGATGGGGGGCGATGCCCATGGCTGAGCAGATTGAACTGATGATGCGGCAGGTAAAGCTGGGCGGTATGGCAAAGGGCTGGCGCTCGGTACGGTACGAGAACACCGAGCAGTACGTGACCGAGCTTCTAAAGCTGGAGTTACAGGAGCGAGAGGCCAACCGCATTAACCGTATGGTGAAAACAGCAGGGTTCCGTGTACTGAAAACCCTGGATGAGTTTGTCTGGAATTCTGCCATTCAACTTCCCAGCGGTTTAACGCAGGAATATATGACCGATCTGCACTTTCTCACTCCCAAGGAAAACCTGATCTTTATGGGAACAGTTGGTACAGGCAAGACACATCTTGCCACGGCCATTGCCCTGAAAGCTTGCCAAGAGGGGCGAAAGGTGCAGTTCTTTACCGCAGCTGGTCTTGCCAATCTCCTGCTCGAGAAGAACAACAAAGGCACTCTCAACAACTTCCTCGGCTCTCTGAAAAAGGTGGAGCTGATTGTGATTGACGAAATTGGCTTTGTACCGCTGCACAAGGACGCAGCCGAGCTGCTGTTCCAAGTGATCTCTGACTGCTACGAGCGCAAGAGCCTGATTATTACCTCCAACTTGGAGTTTTCTCAGTGGAACACCGTCTTTGGAGACAACAGGCTGACGGCAGCTTTGGTTGACCGATTGATCCACCACAGCCATATTGTGATCTTCTCCGGCGAAAGTTACCGGCTTACACAGTCCATGCACCGGCAGCGGAGCTCTTTTTGAACAAGGGCTTTGGGGCTCCAGAAGGTGAGCAAAAGAGCGTGTACATTTCGCGCACCTGACGCTCGCAAAAGAGCTCCAAAACTCTTGCAAAAGAGCTCGCCCTGTTAGCGCACCAAAAGGTGAGCGTTGGGGCTCGCCACATGCAGTCCAGACATGTTTATTGGGTGTTGAAGGTGCTCACCTTTTTGACGCCCTTTTGCAAGACTTTTTTATTGACAAACACACCGTTTGAGGAAGGCTTCAAGAAAATCCAGTACAACCGCTACGCAGATGATTTTGTAATCGGCGTTATCGGCTCCAAAAAGGACGCAGAAAAAATCAAAGAGGATGTAAAAATCTTTCTCCAGGAAAAACTGCATTTGGAAATGTCCGAGGAAAAGACGAAAGTCACCCATTCCAGTAAGCCGGTACGCTATCTGGGGTACGATTTCAAAGTAATCCATTCCAAGAACATGAAGCGGTGTAAAAATGGCGACATGAAACGGGAGTGGTATGGAAAAGTATTCCTGTATATGCCGAAAGAAAAATGGATTAAAAGGCAATGGAACGGGGAGCGATACAGGTGAAACGCAACAATGACACAGGCAAAGAAATGTGGCGGCCTATGCCGAGGAAAGACCTGATGAACCGCAACGACGCAGAGATTGTGTCTACTTTCAATTCTGAAATTCGAGGGTTATATAACTTCTATCGGATTGCAGAAAATGTAGGTGCATTGCACAAGTATTACTACATGGTGCGGTACAGCATGTTAAAAACTCTGGCAGGAAAGCACAGAACGAATGTCAGTGTTATTAAAAAGCGGCACATGGTAAACGGAGTATTGAGAATCCCCTACGATACAACTAAGGGGCGTAAATACTGCGAATTTTACCATGATGGATTCAGAAAGCACAGCGACGGCTATGACAATGTGGCGGACGTTATGCCGAGTTATAGGAAATATGACAGCAGGCACACGATAGTCAACCGCATAAAAGCCGGAGTATGCGAGATTTGCGGGGAACATGCAGACTATTTATGTATGCACCACGTAAGAACGCTGAAATCGCTGAAAGGCAGGGATATATTCGAGCAGAAAATGCTGAAAATGAGAAGAAAATCTCTGGCTCTCTGCCCTGACTGCTTTGAACTCTTACACGAAACCAAAGAATCAAGGTGATTCATGGAAAGCCGGATACGCTGAGAGGTGTACGTCCGGTTTGGGAGGCGGCTCCCTGAAACCTACTGATGAAAGTCAGCAAGGCGCAGGGTGCCTACCTCATACCTGATGCAGATGCACTCAAGCTATGTTGTCACAGACCCGAAGGGAACAGTGCTAATCGAGTGTGGAAAACTTTTGCAGCGTGGCGGGTACAAGATCAAGGTTCTCAACACCATCAACTTCAAAAAGTCCATGCACTATAATCCGTTTGCCTACATTCACTCTGAAAAAGACATACTCAAGCTGGTTACTGCCCTAATAGCCAACACAAAGGGCGAGGGTAAAGCTGGGGATGATTTTTGGGGGAGTGCGACTCGTTCGCAGGCGGTAAAAAGTCTGCGCACGGGCAACGGTTTTCCGTTGCTCGGAGAACTGATAGTTTGATAGGTGGAATGACGGGGTAACGCCCTGAAACGCCTACCCTTGATGGGCGTGCATTAGCTGTAATGGCTTTTGTACGAAGCCCCATGACAAAGGCTGAGAGTAACCGTAACCACTGCCAAAAGTGGTCGAAATCGGTCTGGCGGCAGACTGTGTTACCTATAGGCCGAGGGTCTATAAGATACCTATGGTTAGAATGTTCGCTTTGGCGGGCGGACTGACGAACCTGCGAATGTACAGGTCTAAAAGAAGACCACGCAGAAATGCGTGGGTGCGTTAAAGCGCAGTCGGTGTGGTTCAGTAGAAATTTGCCCTACGAACGACCATGCTGTGTTATAGGCACAGGCAAGCCGACAGGTCTATAGCAGGAACCTAAGGGTATGTATGTACAGATAGAGCTATCGGAACGAGGAAAGGCAGCAGATTCCGCAAGGAATAGTCTGACGAAGAACAATAAGCAGACGAACTGCTGCTGAAAAGCAGTGGTCGAACCTATGATGTGCTTGCGTTATGTGAGCTACGGAGGAATGGCCACAAGTCGGTTGAGATAAACAGGCATTATTCAATCCAACATAAGGATTCGAGTAAGACCAAAAGGGTCACTTTCGTAAAAGGAGGTGATGCCTTATGCCAAAGAAAAGCAAAAATCTATGTGTAGACGATCTACGGCACGCCGAGTATTACGGTAATTCAGATACGCTGGAAGTCGTTGAAGGCATCCTCTCACTCTCTTCAAAGTAGTTTTTATGCTCAAAAAAGGATAGTGGGAGAAGCTCTAATGCATTTTCTGCAAGAGAAGCCTCTACGAGGACAACTGTATCTTCTGTCATGTTGGACAGATTGATATATGCGGGTTCGATGTTGTTCCTATTAGTCTGCAAAAAATAGACAAGAGCTGTTATATCAACGTACTGCGCAGGATCTGAGTCAAGTAAATCTTTTATCATGCCGAATACAAAGGCATATACTTCATGTTCAGCCTGAATTATTCGCAGTTCATTTAGATTGCGGTAGGTATACAAAACGAAATGATTCATTTAGCTCCTCCATAGTTTGCTTAGCCAAATGCCTACTCGATTCCACCAATGAAGTTTCGAGGTGGATGGCTTTCCCAAGTTAAACGTCACATCCTGAATGATTGCCAGTGTATCGATAAAGTGATACTTAGCATCTCCTGTCTTAGCAGGAGCACTGCGAGGGGCATCATGGGTGTTGCTCTTGATTATCTTGCTAGCATCTTCAGTTTGTTGCTCTTTGCGAACACCTGCCTCCTGAAAATAGGTAAAAGTATTTGATGTAATAAAGTCTTCACTTACAATTCCCTTGTATATTCCAACAACGGAGACATGGCCAATAAGCAAATCGTTGATGCTATACTTGTTTTCAAATTCAGACTGCATTTCCATTGGGATTTTTATGATGATCTCATGAGGATACGGTTTCGTTTGCTCATCATATACAGTACCCTTGAGAATATAAGCATAATCCTGAAGCATGGAACCAATTAAGTTGTTAAGCTCCATTCCTTCGACTCTCATGCCTTTTAGGGCATCGCGACGCAAAATTAAGAATTGACGCAGACTCTCCTCATCCAACAATTCAAAGCGAACTAGATCGATTTTTACAAGATCACCTTCAGCCGAAGTTTCCAGTATAGATGTGGTGGTGCATTGATCAATAACCCTTCGCAGCAGAATGGATTTAGTCGTCTTTACATCCAAACTTTCCACAACCTTCGATGATGAAGAGGATGTTTCGCGTGCATCCGCAGAAATGGATGCTTTGATGCCTGCCAAAAATCTCTTTGTTCCTTCGGCTGAGATTGAAGATGTAAAGCCGTAGTGCTCTTCAAAGCTACTTGATTTGTCTCTTTCAATTTTAGTAAGGATCACGTTGTTGATCATCATTGCAATCTCGTAAACCTTGCTAAAATTCAGATAATAGATGTTGAAATCACGCGACTTTGTATTTGTGTCTTGCATTACCATTACTCCCTTATCACATCGTTCACCCGAAGGTGCTCTGCAAAGCAGATTCCCATGCATGCAACTTGCGCAAGTGAATAGCTATACGTTTTTATGTGTATCTCTTGTAGAAAAGAGCCATACACATATTATATAGCTATATAGATGTTTTGTAAAATACTAAAGCCAAAGCGACGGTTGAGCGCATTGCAGAAATCGAACGCAGCCGCAGTCCGGAGTTTTGTGTTGAGATCGGACCGTTGCTTAACTATTATCCCGTTGAAGAATATCATTAGAATTACCTCGAAAATAATCCCTTAGGCTATTGCCATATTCCCAGAGAAGAGATCGAACTGTTCTCTACCCTTAGCATTGATCCCGACGATTATCAGAAACCCACTGAAGAGGCCATCCGTGACAAACTGACGGCAGAGCAGTATTATGTCACGCAGGAAAGCGGTACGGAGTATCCGTTCCGAAACGAATTCTGGAATCAGTTTGAGAAGGGTATTTATGTGGACATCGTTACCGGCGAGCCGCTGTTCTCTTCCACCGACAAGTTTGAAAGCAGCTGCGGCTGGCCCGCATTCTCCAAGCCTATCGAGGAGCCGTCCATTGTAGAGCTGGTGGACACCACCCATGGAATGGTGCGAACCGAGGTAAGAAGCCGCGCGGGCAATACGCATCTTGGCCACGTGTTTGAGAATGACACGGAATCACCCAATGGCGTTAGGTACTGCATCAACAGCGCCTCGCTCAGATTCATTCCCTGTGCACATATGGAAACAGAGGGATACGGGTATCTGATGGATGTGGTTGAATGAGCTTCTTCACAATCTAAAGGAAAAGGAAAGAATTTGATGTAACTCAAAAAGGCGATACCTGGCTAAGAAAACCAGGTATCGCCCAATTTTTATGTCGCACTCCCATACGTTAGACACCCTATAGCAGTCGGTTCCAACCCTCTGCGTGTCGAGCCTTCCAAAGTGCCGAAAGGCGCGCAGCCGCATGACTTGTTCATACGATCAACAGGGACTTGGGGGATGCTTCCACCAACAAGCAAAGCATGCGTGGGTACCCGCATGCCCAGCTTGCCACAAATCGTAAACTTGTTTTTTTATTTGAATAACGATATGCTTCAGAAGCGAAAACACTTCTGTTAGTTGTCTAATCCGCCCGGAACTCGCTTGGCGTCTTTCCGGTTTTCTTTTTTAATGTGTGGGAGAAATGCGACACGTTGATAAACCCGGTTTTTTCTGCAATGGCTGAAAAGGAAAGCTCGGAGGAGCGGATCATGCGGATGGCTTTGTTGATACGAAAATCCTGCAGGAACTGGTAGATGGTCTGACCCGTGTGATAATGCATGAGCCGGTTGATATAGTCCGGATGATATCCCATATGCTTTGCTATGGATTCAAGCGTCAGTTTTTCAGCGTAATGGTGCTGGATGTAGTCAATCAGTTTATCAATGGTGCCGGCGCGGTTCACCTTGGTAAGCTTTTCTGCGCTCAGCTTGCGCAGCGCTCTGACCAAAGCCAGAGTCAGATTGGCAGATACAATCTGTTGAGCATATAATTTATTATAGAAATATTCTTTGTGAACCTGATGCAGAAGTTCCGTCATGTATTCATCGCACTGGCAAATGACGGGTTCATTAAAAAGAGGAGTGTCGGTAAAATGAAAACGTACAAGCTGCTGCTCGGCAGCTGCCTGCGGGGTTAGTGTTGCCAACTGATAGGGTCCCAGTTCCGGCTGATAAAGAAAATCAAAATTGAGCGAAAGAAAAATCAAAGGGCCATTGGCTGCAGGCGGAAAGAGATATGGCATACCTACAGGAATGAAAAGAAGGGTTCCTTCGCTCACCTTGAAGCTCTTCTGATCTACCTGCACGTGTCCTTCGCCGTTTTTGCACAGGAACAAACGATTGTCGCGCGATACCATCCAGCGGTTTGTTCGCTTCTCGTCAATCGTGCGGTCGCCTACATAACGCACAAAGGGGTGAATCTGTGAAAAAACGATTTCTTGCATTTTTTGCCTTCTCCATATCGCTAATTTACAAATTTATGTTCTTTTTGTGATTTATTATAGCGATCTTTGGTGATAAAATCAAGATGTAAAAAACAGACGAAGACCAACCGGAAAACAAAGGAAGGGGGTTGTTGCTGTGTTTGCCTTACCTAAAATTGATATGCATGTACACTGCCTGCCAGAACGGGACGTACCCAAACTCTCCGGAAGGTATTATGTTTTGCCGCAGGAATTAAGGCAAATCTATGACGCTAATGGAATAGAAAAAGGCGTTGTGATGTGCTTTGGAGCATCGCCTGAATGCGCTACTGATTCGCTCTCTATGCGTGAAGCGCGTAAGCTGACGGAGGATTATCCCGATACGCTGGGCTGGTGGTTTTGCGGCGTGGATCCCCGTGCCGGACGCAATAGCGCCCAAACAGATTTCAGGCCCATGCTGCGTTACTACCAGCAGATGGGTGCGAGGGGTGTGGGGGAGGTCACAGCCGGGCTGTCGCTGGATGATCCCCGTATAATGCGTCTGCTGGAATGCTGCGAAGAAACCGGCATGATTGTCACGCTGCATCTTGGCTCCGAAAAGGACTATGGCGTGATTGACCGCCTGCATCTGCCGCTGTTTGAAGAGATGCTCAAAACGTTCCCCAAACTCATCGTTATGGGTCATTCCGCCCGCTTCTGGTCGGAACTGGGAGATGACGTCACCGAGGAAACCCGTGCCACCTTCGCCTTTGGTCGTATGCAAAAGGAAGGCCGCGTAGCGCAGCTGATGCGCAAGTACCCCAATCTGTACGGCGATCTTTCCTCCATCTCCGGCTACAACGCCATGACGCGCGATCCGGAATACAGCTACGGCTTCATGGAGGAGTTCAAAGATCGGCTGTGCTTCGCCACTGATATTTCCGAAAAGGAACATGGCGATAACGAAATGATGAAGCTGTCTTCCTTCCTGGATCAGGCGGTCAACGCCGGACGAATCTCGGAAGAAGCATACCGGAAAATCAGCCGGGAGAATGCGCTCAGGCTTCTTGAAAAGAGGTAATCAACTGTGAACAAAATCGTTGCAGATGTTCTGGTGCTGGGAGAAGGCCTAGCCGGCATGACCGCCGCGCTCACTGCCGCACAGGCTGGAAGCCGCGTATGCATTGCCGGGAAAGGCGGCAGCGCATCTCCGTTTGTGATTGGTTTTTCTGCTCCTGTCGGGGAGGATGATTCTCCCGAGCAATTTGTGGAGGATATGATGACGGCGGGCTGCGGCCTGAATGACCGTGAACTCGCCCTTGCCTTTGCCCGGCGCGCCATGGATATTCCGCAGTGGATGGAAGCGCTGGACGCTCCGTATGAGAATACCGATGGAAAACCAGAACTGATGCGTTCGCTTGGGCATACCCGGGCAAGACTGGTGCATCAAGGTACCAAGACAGGTCCCCTCTGCATGGAAAAGCTTGTTCCGTTGCTTGAAGAATCCAAGGTTCAGACCCTTCATCCCTATGCCTGCATGACGCTTCTGAAGGATGGGGACAGGGTGAACGGTGCGGTGCTGATGAACCTTGAAACAAATGGCCTGATATATGTGCAGTGCAGCGCTGTGGTGCTTTGCACCGGCGGCTGCCACATCGCCCGGCGCAGCACCTATCCCGAACAACTTACCGGCGACGGCTATTCGCTGGCTTATAAGGCGGGCGCGACGCTGACCGATATGGAATTCATCCAGCATGAGCCTCTACGCTGTGCCGACAAACGTATCGGTATGTCCACCACAATGCTGGACAAGGGCGGCATGCTGCTGAACGCTGAGGATGACCGCTTCGTTCTCCGTTCTTATCCCTCCGAAGGTTCTCCCACCAAGGATGAGCTTTCCCGCCTGATTGCGGTGGAAAACCTTGAAGGCCGCGGTTCTCCGCAGGGCGGCGCGTATGTGGATCTTACCAAGGCTCCGCAGAAGACCGTGGATCAGCATCAGGCAATTTACGAACGCTTCCTGAATAACGACTTGGATTTGACCAAAGTTCGCGTGGAAGTCAAACCCGCTGCGCATTCCATCATGGGTGGCGTGCGAATTGATGAAAACGGTTTTACCGGCATCAAGGGTCTCTATGCTGCAGGCGAAGTGACCGGCGGAATGCACGGTGCGAGCCGTCTGGGCGGAAATGCGGGTTCTGAGACAGTTGTGATGGGCTGCACGGCTGGCCGCGAGGCTGCCGCTTATGCCGCATCCGTCCCGCTCACCTCCTGCGCGGTGGAAGCAAACGCCTTTGAAAAATGGATGCACACCTGCCTGAAAAAACCGTGTTACATCCCCACGGTCAGCGTCATTCGCCATCGCGTGCTGGAAGCCATGGAGCAGGGCATGGGCCCCGCACGCACCCAGGAAGGCATCACCAAAACGCTGGATCAGCTGGATACCATGTCCAGAGCTTTGGGCGACAGCGGCGTGAGCCATATCGGCCAGTTTGCCAGCTATATGGCTGTAAGCCATCTGCTTTTAACCTGCCGTGTGGCTTGCCTGGGCGCTTTGAACCGCAAGGAATCCTGCGGCTCTCATTACCGCGTGGATTATCCCGAGAAACCCGTTACCCCTCAGCACTTTGATTTCCAGAAACAGTCCGGAATGACGATCAGACAGGAGTGAATGCATATGGTCGTTAAGGATTTCATCAAGAAGGAACAGTACTACGATTCCGTTTTCCTGATGCGCATCGCCGCCAAACTGGGCGAGATGCCGGGTATCATCCAGATTTCTGCTGGCATGGGTACGCCGCTCAACAAGGACACTATGAAGGAGCTGGGTGTTCTGGATGAAGCGGGTGCAGCGGCAGGCGTGAACGATATGGTGGTCGGCATCGCAGCGGAAAATGACGAAACAGCTGAAAAGGCCTACCAGAAGTTCCTGGAACTCATGGAACAAAAGCAGCAGAAGAACGCCTCCAGCTGCAAAACCATTACTGAAGCCAAACGTGCGGATGCCAGGCTCAATCTGGCCACGATTTCTGTGGCTGGCGAGTATGCCGCGCAGGAGGGCATGAACGCGCTCAAGCAGGGCATGCACGTGTTCATGTTCTCTGATAACGTACCTCTGGAGCAGGAAGTGGAGCTGAAGCAGTATGCTGAAGCGCACGATCTGCTCATGATGGGCCCCGACTGCGGCCTCACCTTTATTGATGGCGCAGCGATCGGCCTTTGCAGCAAAACCCGCCGCGGCAGCATCGGTATTGTGGGCGCATCCGGCAGCGGTATTCAGGAGGTCATGTGCATCGTCCACCGCAGGGGCTATGGTATATCGCAGGCCATTGGCACCGGCGGCCGTGACCTTAACGACGCCGTAGGCGGCATCACGATGCTGCGCGGCATCCGTCTGCTGGAGCAGGATCCCGATACGGCCGTGATCGTGCTTATCTCCAAGCCGCCGGCTGAAAAGACCATGGAAAAGGTGCTCAAGGCGGTTGAAAACTGCAAGAAGCCCGTGGTTGTTCAGTTCATTCACGGGGATGCAGAACTCATCCGCAGTCATGGCGCATACGCCAGCCAGACCTTCCTGGAAACCGCAGAAGCTGCGATCGCTTATGCTGAAGGTAAAAAGCCCGCTGCGTATACCATCGCACAGGCAGATGAAACGCTTGCCAAGGCCGAATGCGCAAAGCTGGCTAAATCCCAGAAATATCTTCGCGGCCTTTACTGCGGCGGTTCTCTGGCGGATGAAACCCTCACCATGCTGACCGAAACACTTTCGCCACTGTACTCCAATGCCGGTTTCGACGGAATCCTGCCCATGAAGGATTCGCAAATCAGCGAAGGTCACTGTTTGGTGGATATCGGCGCGGAGGAATTCACCAAGGGTCATCCCCACGCTGCCATCGATCCTTCCATTCGCGTGAAGCGTCTCATTCAGGAGGCTCGCGATCCCGAGACGGCTATCATTCTGATGGATGTGCTCCTCGGCTACGCGCTCAATGAGGATCCTGCCGCTGCGATGGTTCCCGCCATTCTGGAAGAACGCAAGCGTGCCGAAACGGAAGGTCGTTCCCTGTGCATCATTGCTGATCTTTGCGGAACCGATCTGGACCCGCAGGATTACGAGGCGCAGAAGAAACGTTTTGAAAAAGCTGGTGTGATCGTAATGCAGAGCAACGAGGAAGCCTCCGCGCTTGCTGCCCGGATCCTTGCCATGAAAGAGGAGCGTGATGTGCAATGAAACTGCTGGGTGAAAACATTCATGCCGTAAATATTGGCGCGGATATCTTTGCCGATGCGCTCAAGGCGCAGGAGATCGAAACGCAGCAGCTCAACTGGACGCCGCCCATCAAGCGTACCCTCAGTGCACTGCAGGTGCAGATGATGGATCGTCTTGCGGATGATGTGGCTCAAAAGATCGACGAAGCCAACGCCAAGGTGGTCTCCAACCTCAAAAATACCGATCCCTATTGGGTGGGTATGAAACCCGCCATCGAGGTTGTGCCGGACATGCACGAAGGCCTGATCCTGCACGCTGGCCCTGAAATTCCGTGGGATGAAATGTGCGACGCGCAGCAGCAGGGCGGCATCAACGGCGCTCTGTTCGAGGGCTACGCCAAGACCGAAGAAGAAGCCCGCGAAAAGCTCCGCAGCGGCGAAATCGAGTTCCACTCCGCCAACGATTACCACATTGTGGCACCTGGTTCCGGCATTGCTACCCCTTCCCTGATCGTCAATATTGTGGAAGACCGTAACACCGGCAGCCGCGGCTTCTGTGCTCCGTTTGAGGGCCCCAACCGCGGCGGCCTCGGCGGATGGGGCATCTACAACGAAGACGTACGCGAGTTCCTCGATCTCATCCGCGATACCATCGCTCCCACCTTCACCAGTCTTCTGGAAGGCTGCGGTGGTCTTGCCCTTCGCCGTATTTTTGTGCGCGGCGTGGAAATGGGCGATGAACTCCACTCCCGTCAGGACGCCTGCGGTCTGATCGCCGTGAACGAAATGATGCGCATGCTCTTTGAGAGCAACCTGCCCTACGAAGCCCGCAAAGCCTGCGTGGATCTGATGTACGGCACCGTTCGTTACTTCCATCCCCTCGGCATGGCCAGCGCCATGGCCGTTCTGGAAAGCGTGCGCAACGTGCCCTACTCCACCGTTGTTACCGCTATGGAAGGCAACGGCGTCACGTACGGCATCAAGCTCAGCGGCACGGGCAATCGCTGGTACACCGCTCCTTCTCCTTATTCTGATGGCGGCGCGCTGGTGGCGGCCAACATTGACAAGAACGAGATTCTCCCCTGGATCGGCGACAGCTGCATGCTGGAGGCCTGCGGTCTCGGCGGATTTGCCGCAGCTGCCTCTCCCGCCGTGATGCGCGCGCAGCAAAAGACCTGGCAGGATGGTATTGATCAGTCCTCCTCCATGTCCCAGATTGCGCTGGACACGCATCCCTACTACCTGCTGCCGGGTCTGGACTACCAGGGTTCGCCCGTCGGCATCGATATGAGGAAGGTCATTACCACCGGTGTGGTGCCCGTCATCCACGGTGGTATCATCGCCAAGAACCTGAGACGTTTGGGTTCTGGCGGTACAAAGGTACCTATGGAATGTTTTGAAAAGGCTCTGGAAGGTTTCGCAGAACAGTACGGAAAGGAAAGGTAAAGAAATATGTTCGAACGCAGCAAATGGGACTTTGGTGTAGCCAGCGTAACTCGCGACGGTATCCTCTATGGTCTCGGTTACACAAGGGAAGAAGTCAAGAAGCCTTACATTGCCGTTGTGAACTCCTGGAATGAATACAACCCCGGTCATATCCATCTGAAGGAACTTGCGCAGCGCGTGAAGGACGGCATCCGCGAGGCGGGCGGCCTGCCCTTTGAAGTGGTCACCACCGGTCTGTGCGACGGCATGGTGCTGAAAGATCCCCGCTACATCGAGCTGCCCAGCCGCAACCTCATCGCGGATGAAGTGGAACTCAACGTGGAAGCCAACATGTTCGACGGCATGGTACTCCTCTGCACCTGCGACTCCATCGTGCCCGGCCATCTGATGGCTGCCGCCCGCTGCGACATCCCCACCGTTATGGTGACCGGCGGCTACATGCCCCACTGCCGCTACAAGGGCGAACTGGTCGGCCTGTCTGAGGTGACGCTGAAGGTTGGCAAGGTTGTGGAAGGCAAGATCGATCCCGACGAGTTTGATGAGCTGGTATACTGCGCTCATGCCGGTCAGGGCGCCTGCGGCGCGATGACCACCGCCAACAGCATGTGCTGCATCGCGGAAGCTCTGGGCCTCACCATGCCCGGCAACGCCACCATCGATGCGACCGATAAGCGTCTGGGCGGCATGGCCTACGAGGCTGGCAAGCACGTGATGCGTCTGGTGAAGGAAGGCATCACTGCCCGTCACTTCATCACTGAAAAGTCCATCGAAAACGCCATCATGACCGATATCGCCATCGCCGGTTCCACCAACCTGCTCCTGCACATCCCCGCGATTGCGCACGAAGCCGGCATTGACCGCGACTGGTGGAGCTTCTTTGATAAGGCTTCCCACGATATCCCCCTGCTGGCTGCCATCGCTCCCAGCGATCACCGCCATTACTTTGTGGATTTCGACGCTGCCGGCGGCTTCAAGGGCCTCATGAAGAATCTGATGCCCAAGCTCCATCAGGATTGTCCGACCATCAATGGCAAGACCCTGTACGAGAACTATCGTGACGCTGAAATCTACAACACCGAAGTCATTCACTCTCTGGATGATCCCGCTCTGGACGACGGCGGCATTGCGGTACTCCACGGCAACATCGCTCCCGACGGCGCGATTGTCAAGCTTGCTGGCGTGCCCGAGAACCTGTATCACTTTGAAGGCGAAGCCATCATCTTCCACGAGATTGACGATGCGATCGCGGCGCTCCGCGCTGGCCAGCTCAAGCCCGGCCATGCCATCGTGATCCGTTATCTTGGACCGAAGGGTCGTTTCGGTACCACCGCCTTCACCTTCCAGAAGGAACTGGCCGGCACCGATCTGTTCGATAAGGTTGCCATCATCACCGATGGCCGCTTCTCCGGCGGTTCCCACGGTCTGTCCATCGGTTACGTGGCTCCTGAAGCCGCCATCCTTGGACCTCTGGCTGCTGTGAAGAATGGCGACAAGGTCGTTGTGGACGTGAAGGATCGCACCATCAACATGGAAGTTTCCGATGAGGAAATTGCCAAGCGTCTCTCCGAAGTGGATTGGGAGCTGGACGGCGCGAAGTTCAAGCCCTTCCTGCGCCTGTTCGCCAAGAACGTTACCTCTACCGCCAAGGGCGCAACCTGGGGTGACTAATAGGAGGAAGCCAAATGAGCCGTCCTGTAGTTATGGTTACCGGTTCCAATCGAAATACCGGTCTGGGCATTATCCGCGCCTTTGGCAGGGCGGGATATGACCTGGTCACTGCCTGCCGCACGCAGGAAAACGCTGAAAAAACCGAAAAACGCCTGCGGGAAGAGTTCCCGCAGGCGGAGGTGCTGGGCGTTTGGTTTGATCAGGGTCATCCCGAGCAGTTCCCGGCTGCTTTTGCCAAGGTAAAGGAACGCTTTGGCCGTCTGGATGCGCTGGTGTGCAATGCTACCATCACCGGCCGTCAGACCTTCCTGGAGATCAAGCCCGAAGAAATGACCGAAATTCTCACCACGAACGTAAACGGTTATCTCTTCTGCGCGCAGGAAGCCGCGAAGCTGATGATTCCGCAGCGCAAAGGCAGCATCATCATGATTTCTTCCGTGCAGTCCAAGGGTGCGGTGCCGCGCATGATGGCCTATGCAGCCAGCAAGGCCGCCATCAACTCCGTCTCCCGCTCCATCGCCATCGAGACGGCCAAATACGGCGTTCGCTGCAATGTGCTGATTGCCGGAGCCATCCGCGTGGACAAGTGGGAAGATTTCTCCGATGAGGAAGTGGCCCGCAAGCGTGCGAACTGGCCGCTGGAACGCGAATCCACTCCGGAGGAAATTGCGCAGGCTGCGCTATTCCTGGCAGGCGATCAATCCGCTACCATCACCGGCACTGAACTCACCGTGGATAGCGGCGTAACCATGTGCCTGCTGCCTTACAACAAACACTGGGAGGAGGGCTGAGAGTGAAGCGCAAAATGCCAAGCGCAGCCGTAATTCGCGCCAACATCTGGAAGAACCGTTATATCTACCTGATGATTCTTCCTGTTGTGGCCTACTTTGCCATCATTCACTACTGGGCCATGGGCTGGCTGTCCATTTCCTTCTATGATTTCAAACTGCTCAGAGGTTTTGCAGGCAGCAAATTTGTGGGTCTTGCAAACTTCGAGAAATTCATCTCCGGCGTGAACTTCTGGCCTGTCATTAAGAACACGCTTCTGCTGAATTTCTACACACTGCTGTTCTATTTCCCGGTTCCGGTCATCTTTGCACTGCTGCTCAATGAAATCAAATCCACAAAGTACAAGCGCGTGGTACAGACCATCAGCTACATGCCTCACTTCCTGTCCGCTGTTGTGCTGGTGAGTATGCTTAACATCATGCTCTCTCCGTCTGTGGGCTTTGTGAATGGTTTTCTGAAAGCGCTCGGCTTAGATTCCATCTACTTCATGGGCGACGCCAAGTACTTCCGCGGCGTGTATGTAGGATCCATGATCTGGCAGGAGACCGGCTGGGCGGCCATTACTTACATCTCCGCCCTTGCTGGCATTGATCAGAGCCTGTATGAGGCTGCCCGCATTGACGGTGCAGGCAAGTTCAAGCAGATCTGGCACGTGTCTCTGCCGGGCATCCGCGAAACCATCATCCTGCTGCTCATCATGCGTGTGGGCAATATGGTGAACCTTACCTTCGAAAAGCCGTACCTGATGCAGAACGCGCTCAACACCTCCGTTTCGGAAGTACTCTCCACCTATACCTACAAAATTGGTATGGTGCGCGGCAACTACAGCCAGGCAACGGCCATTGGCCTGTTCTCCTCTTTGGTCAGTCTCGTCTTTGTGCTCGGCGCGAACTACCTGAGCAACAAGGTAACCGAGACCAGCCTGTTCTGATGGGAGGGAAAGAGAAATGCTGAAAAGAGATCCTGTCCTCCATCCCAAAAAGAACAGCCGCGAAACCACCGGCGAAAAGATTTTCAACGTTGTTAACGTACTCTTCATGCTGGCTTTGTGCGTCGTTGTACTGCTGCCCATGCTCAACGTGATCTCCGTGTCCATCTCGGCAGACCGGTATGTGGCGGCTGCACAGGTTTCCTTCTGGCCCAAGGGCTTAAACTTCAAGGCCTATGAAACGGTGTTCGAATCCCAGAAGCTGCTGCGTTCCTTCCTCAATACAGTTTTGGTTACCGTGTGCAGCGCGCTTTGCAGCCTGACCATGACCAGTCTGGCGGCGTATCCGCTGGCATTTGGCAAGTTCTACGGCAAGCGCATCTACTCGCTGATGATCCTGCTGACCATGTGGTTCTCCGGCGGTATGATTCCCACCTATATGGTGATCAACAAGCTGGGCCTCATTGACTCTCTGGCTTCGCTGGTCATTGTGCCGCTGGTGATGGCATACCATGTGGTTGTGCTCAGAGCGTTCTTCACCTCTATTCCGGCGTCCCTGGTTGAATCTGCCCGCATTGATGGCGCAAATGACTTCCGCATTCTGGTGCAGGTGGTTGTTCCCCTGTCCAAGGCTGCGCTGGCCACCATCGGTCTGTGGATCATTGTTGGCCGCTGGAATGAGTTCATGAACCCGATTCTCTACCTGAAGGATTACCGCAAGTACACCATGCAGATCGTTCTGCGCGATATTGTTCTGGCGTCCTCCGCCTCCCAGTACGATATCAACATGGAATCCACCGCGCTTGGTGAGCAGGTGCGCAACGCAACCATCGTGGTGACCATGCTGCCGGTTCTGATTATCTATCCGTTCCTGCAGAAATACTTCGTCAAGGGCGTCATGCTTGGCGCTGTGAAGGGTTAATCAAGCGGCAAGAGTCCGCTTATGATAAAACAAAAGGAGGTACCCCCCATGAAAAAGACCCTGTCTCTGGTCCTGGTGCTGACGATGATGCTGAGCCTGTTCAGCTTCACCACCGCCAGCGCGGAAGCCCCCGTCGAGATCAACATCCTCGCCCAGATCTGGACTCCCTACGAAGAAGAACAGCGTGACGTGTTCGCCAAGCTGGAAGAAGCCTGCAATGTGAAGCTCAACATCGAATGGGCTCCTAAAGATGGTTTCAGCGAGCGTGTGTACTCCACCATCGCTACCGGCAAGCTGCCTGATCTGATTGCTCGTCAGGGCATCAGCGAATCCAGCATGATCAACGAAGGCGCGATCGTGCCCATTTCTCCCTATCTGGATCTGGCTCCCAACTACGTGGCTGCCATCGGCGCTGACAAGGCTTACATCACCAACGCCAACGACGGTCAGATCTACCCCATCGCTTCCATCATCGACATTCCCCCGGCCTATCAGATGGCCGTCCGTAAGGACTGGCTGGACCGCGTTGGACTGGACATTCCCGAGACCTGGGAAGACTGGCTGACTGTGTGGCGCGCTTTCCGCGATCAGGACGCCAACGGCAACGGCGACCCCAACGATGAAATCCCCTTCACCGCTGCTGGCGAACACATCTCTGGCGCGTGGGGCACCTCTCCCATGGTGTTTGCGGGCATCATCTCCAACCAGTACTTCTATGTGGACGGCAACACCTACCAGCTCGTGTACGATCATCCCAACTACGGCCAGTATCTGGAGATGATGCAGCTGCTCTACAGCGAGAACCTGATGGATAAGGAAGTTGTGACCCACACCTATCAGGATGCCCGCGCCCTGCAGGCTGCCAACACCGCTGGTTCCGCTCTGCAGTTCACCGATGCTACCACCGCCGCCATCAAGACTCTGGTCGAAAGCGATCCCAACGCTGAGTTCATTCCCGTCAAGCCCATGATTGGCCCCAACGGCGATCAGCTCATGCCCGCCCGCGCCAAGTTCGACGGCCGTGGCTTCTACGTAACCATTCAGGCTGAACAGGATGGCAAGATGGAAGCTATCATGAGAATGGTTGATTACATCTACAGCGAAGAAGGCACCCGCCTGATCAACTTCGGTGTGGAAGGCCAGCACTACGACATGGTGGACGGCGCGCCCGTCATCAAGCAGGAAATCCTGGACGGCGGCTGGACCGTTGCCCGCGCCGCCGGCATGGCCAACCAGACCTTCATCCTGCCCTGGAAGGCTGAAATGTTCGGCCAGATGACCTTCAAGAACAAGGACATTGCCGACATGACCAAGGTAGAAAGGGTTGCCGCTGACGCCTTCACCATGTACGACGAGTACTACTTCAACATTCCTCCGATTCTGGAGACTGAGGCTTATGCTGAGTACGCCACCGACCTGCTGCCCATGGTGGAAGAGCTGCGTGCCAAGTGCGTGACCGGTGAAATCACCGTGGAAGAGTTCTTCAAGCAGTACGAAGCGCTGAAGCCTCTGGGCCTCGAAGCCATCAACCAGGATGCTCAGGCTGCCTGGAACCTCGTTAACGGCCTGTAAGCGCTCTCGCACAGGGACCCGCCGAAAGGCGGGTCCCTTTTTTGAAAGGAGCGGACAATCATGAAAGCCCGGATATCGGCTGTACATCAGCTAGAAATGGAAACGCAATGGATCCATACCGATGAATACGACGAGATGGTGATTCCTGTCGACAGCATCCCCGCCGATCTTTCAAGCCTTGATGTGCTTTTGGCCTGCATGCAGGCCGATGCAGGCGAAGACGGTTACTTTGTGATTCCTTCCTGCAGTGCGCCGCGCACCGGCAGCCAGCTGTGCCGTTTTCGCATGCGTGGTGATGGATATCATCTGCAGCAGCTGTTTTTGTTCCCGCTGATGCCCATCTTTGGCATCGTGAAGAACAACCGCGCAACACTCGCCATTGTGACGGGTATGAAGTATGATTTCCATCTGCTGCTGCGCGTGCAGGAGGAGCGGTACACCCTGACGGCTCAGTTTGATCTTGCTGATTTCGGAGCGTATGAGGACATCCGCATCCGGCTGATTCCGTTGGAGGGCAAAGAGGCCACGTATAGCGGAATGGCAAGGTTTTACCGCGATTATCAGCTCAAGCGCGGAGCATGCCGCCGCATCAGTGAGAGAATCAAGGAGCAGCCATACCTCGATTATGCAAAGGATGCGTTCTCCATCCGGATTCGTCATGGATGGAAGAAACGCCCCACGCCGGTACTGCATCAGACACCCGAAAACGAACCGCCGATGCAGACGGCCATTGATTTTGAAAAAACCATCCGGCTCATGGAGTGTTTCAAACGCCATGACATCGACAAAGCAGAATTCTGCCTCGTTGGTTGGAACAAAAGCGGTCACGACGGACGGTTCCCGCAGCATTTCCCGGTAGAGGAACAGCTGGGCGGCATGGAAGGCATGCTGCGCGTGATGAAAACCGGAAAACGTCTGGGCTACCCCGTGGATTTGTTCACCAATTCCACGGGCGCGTATGAGGTTGCCGATTGCTGGGATGAGGAATACATTGCCAAGCACAAAAACGGTAACATGCAGTGTGCTGGCGTAACGGGTTCAGGCGTGGCATATCGCGTGTGCGCACAGCGTGCCTACGAGCGTTCGGACAAGCAGATGCTTCCGAAGCTTGCCAGTTTGGGATTTCGTGGCCTGCACTACATCGACGTACAGGGCATTATTCCTGCGCAGGTCTGCCATGATCCCCGGCATCCGCTCAACCGCGCACAGTGGGTGGAGTGGGCCAAAAAGATCATGCGGCTTTCCAGAGAAACGTTCGGCGGTTATTCCTCCGAAGGCGGATACGACTGCTATGCTTCCGAGCTGGATTATGCATTATATAATGCGTTTCATATTCTTGATCAGCAACCTTTCCTGTGCGATGAAAAAATTCCTCTGTGGCAGCTGGTGTATCACGGCATCATCTTAAGCAATCCCTCTGCTGAAACAGTCAACGACCCCGTAAAGGGATGGCGGGAACATCTGCTGAGCGTGGAATATGGCAGCAGACCTGTGATGTATTACTACTCGAAGTTCTGTACGGATCAGGAGTACAACTGGATGGGTGATATTGATCTGGTCTGTCCGACAGATGAAGCCATGGAACAGAGCGTCGAGCTTGTGAAATCGTCCTATGATGAATACAGGAAGCGTTCTTACCTGCAGACGCAGTTTATGCAGGAACATACCATTCTTTCCAAGGATGTGCGCTGCGTCCGTTACGAGGACAGAAGCGAAATCATTGTCAACTACGGTGAAAACAGCTTCCTGTACAATGGTACCGAAGTAGCACCGCATAGCTATGTGCTGATAAAAGGAGAGTTGTGAGATGAATAAGGCGGTTGAAATTCTTCTTCAAAAAAGACTGATGATTCTGGAACGTGGAGCCAGCGTGGAGGATTTGCAGGGAATTGTACCTGCACTATACGCGGCGGGTATCCGCGTGTTTGAAGTTACGTTCAGTCCCATGGATCCTGATATGGTCAAACATGGCCGTGAGCAGATTGCCGCTGCAGTAAAAGCGGCAGGACCGGATATGGTTGTGGGCGCGGGTACGGTGCTGAGCATTGGACAGGTACATGCAGCCTATGAAGCAGGCGCGCAGTTTATCGTTTCGCCGCATACTGATCCCGAAGTGCTCAAAGAGAGCAAACGCCTCGGCCTTGCCGTGATGCCTGGTGCACTTACGCCCACTGAGATTGTGACGGCCTACAATGCTGGTGCAGATATGGTGAAGGTTTTCCCGGCGGACGGCATGGGAATGGGCTATCTGCGCAATCTGCGTGGACCTCTGCCGCACATTCCGCTGCTGGCGACGGGCGGCGTGAACCCCGATTCCATTCCGTTGTTCTTTGAAGCCGGTATCAATGCCGTTGGCACCGGAATAACGGTGGTCAAGCCGGAGCTTGTGCGTGATAAGAATTATGAGGAGATTTGCCGTCTGGCCAGGATTCATGTGGATGCTGTCGCCAATGCGGTCAAATAAGAAGACGGGAGAAACAGCCAATGAAAAACATTATGGTTCTGAATCTGGGCTCCACGAGCTTCAAATTCAAGCTGTTTGAGATGGACGGTCATGAAAAATTGCTGGCGCAGGGAAGTATCGACGCCATCGGCAGCGGAACAAGCGCACTTGTTGTGAAGATCGGTGAAGACAAGACGCAGAAAACGGTGGATTGTCCGAATCATGATCAAGCCTTCCGCCTTTGCATGAACGAGCTGAAAAGCATCCTTCCTGATCTGAAGGCCTTGTCCGCCATCGGTTACAAGGCAGTTCTGGCAGGAGAAATCAGCGGAGCACAGCCGGTTACGCCGGAATTGCTCCAAAAGATGGAAGCGCTCGTCCCGCTGGCTCCGGCGCACAATCCGGTGTACATCGACGTGATGGGCAGCATGCTCAAAAGCGTGCCGGAGGTGCAGCAGTTTGCCTGCTTTGAAACGGCATTCCATGCGACGGTTCCTGAAAAACGCGCTGTGTACGGCGTGCCGCAGAAATGGCGTGAATGGGGCATCCGCCGCTACGGCTTTCACGGCGCGTCCCATAGCTTTATCGCATCCGAAACAGCAAGGCTGCTGCCTGATGCGCGCAGGGTGATTTCCGTCCACCTGGGCGGTTCGTGCTCCATCTGTGCCATTCAGGATGGCCGAAGCGTGGCGACCAGCATGGGCGCAACCCCTCAGTCCGGCCTGTTCCACAACAACCGTGTGGGTGATTTCGACCCCTTCTGCTTCCCGCTTTTGGAAGAAAAGCTTGGAGGAACCAAGCAGATTCTGCAAGCGCTCTCCAAGGAAAGCGGCCTGCTGGGGCTAAGCGGCGTAAGCAATGATCTGAGGAAGGTGGAAAAGGCTGCCGAAGAGGGAAATGCGCAGGCGGCGCTTGCCATTGACGCTTTCTGCGACAATATCACCGGTTATATCGGAATGTTCGCGGCCTATATGGGCGGTTTGGACGCCATCGTTTTCACAGGCGGAATCGGCGAACACAGCGCCCTCGTCAGAAGGAAAGCTGTTGAATCGCTCGGTTTCTTGGACATTGCCATCAGCGAGGCGGCCAATCAGACCAATGCTCCGCAGATCAGCCTTCCTCAAAGCAAAGTGCGTGTGCTGGTGATGGAAACGAATGAGGAAATCATGATCGCCAGACAGATTGCGGAATGTCTGCAATGACAAACGGCCTTTTGTGCCTTCATACGCTCCGGAACCTCCCTTTGAAAGGACGCGTTCATTCTGTCTTTGAACATGCACTCAACATCGAAGTAGATCATGGTGGGAAATGTTTACTGACGGTTGTACAAAGCGGGGAGTGGCTTCCTGATAGTATTCAAGTGGATAATATATCCTCTTTTTGCAGCTGTAAGCCGGGGGATACGGCGATTTTGACGGACGATAGTCTGCAGATCGGCTACTTTGTGTTTGCGTTGCGCAAAGGAGTGTATGAAGGGCAAATCAAAATGGGTTCGTCTGTGGATTATCTGAAAAAGATGCTGCAGAATCTGCCGCTGACGCTCCATGTTCCACGGGACTATGAAGAAAGGGTATACGTCAGCATAAAGAAGGTCTGTGCTGCTGTGAAATCTGATATGCCTGCAACTGCCGAAAGAGCGTGTTACGCTATTTTGGGCTTGGGATCGGGCCTCACGCCTGCGGCAGATGATGCGCTTGTGGGCGCATTCGCTGCTTTGTGGCATGATGCTCCTGTTAAACCATTTCTTTCTGAGGGCTTGTTAAGCCGGACAACAGATGTCAGCGGTAAATATCTGCGTTGTGCACAACTTGGTTTTTTCTCAAAGCGTGTTTTGGATCTATTCCATGCTGAGAATGAAGCAGATACAGAAAAAGCTATATCAGAAGTGCTTTCGTGGGGTGCTTCCTCCGGTATGGATATGCTTTGGGGACTGTCCTGTGCAATGGATGCATGGAAAGAACACACTTCATCCCTGCCTGTGATTCGTTGAACGATACGTAGTGAGAAAGGGAACGGAATGGCTTGTCAGTATTCTTGCGAAAACTTATTCCATATCAAAAGTGGAAGAATTGAAGCAACGCTTAGCCCACGCGGAGCAGAATTGCTGTATCTGCACCGCACGAACGGAACAGATGTGATGTGGCCGGGTGGAATCTGGAAAGGAACAGCACCCACAGTATTTCCGATTCTTGGCGGCGTCCCTGATGATATGTATACCTTCAATGGCAGTACATATCGAATGCAGAAAAATGGTTTTGCCCGCACTTCTATTTTTATGCCTGTTGTTCATGAATCGAATAGAGTTGTTTTTGAACTGAGAAGCAGTGAAGAAACGCGTGAATGCTATCCTTTCGATTTTTGTTTGCAGGTAGAGTATGCTGTTTCGGGCAATCAGCTTGCGATACGGTATTGTATTGAGAATACCGGCAATCAGGAAATGCCTTGGATTGTTGGAGCACATCCTGGTTTTCGCTGGGATCGCAAAAGCGGCTGGCTGATCCGGTTTGAAAAGAAGGAGCATCTACAGTTTTTTCATCCGGATAAAACAGATGGAATCAGGTTGGACGATGAACATCAAATCCAGTTGGAGGAATCCATGTTTGATAACGGGGCAAACAGTGCCTTCGGGCTACAATCCTCCTATGTGGATTTGATTCCACCGAACGAAGAGTTTGATATTGTGCGGATTTATCGCTCACAGATGCCGTATCTAACCTTTTGGACATTGCCAGCTCCAGAAGCACAATTTATCTGTATTGAACCCAGCACGGGCGCGGGGACGGATGGGCCAGATCTGCGCGAACGCCGAGGAATCCATCTATTAAAGGCTGGTGATTCGGAGATCAGAAAAATACATATCGAGTTAATTGCGAGAGAAAAAAGGTGATAATGATATGTGTAAGACGAATGAAATCATTAGTAAGGATGGTCTGAATCAAACAGTCTTTCGGCTGAAGGTGAGAGCACCATTGGTTGCTCGCAAGGCGGAGCCGGGACAGTTCATTATCATCCGCGCAAAAGAAGAAAGTGAGCGCATACCGCTCACCATCGCGGACTTTGACCGCGAAGAAGGCAGTGTAACCATCATCTACCAGATCGTGGGTGCGGGTACCATGGAGCTCAATTCGCTTCAAAAAGGTGAATGCGTGCATGATTTTGTGGGGCCTCTGGGTGTGCCTACACACACCGAAGGGTTCAAAAAGGTATGCATAGTGGGCGGCGGCGTAGGCTGCGCCATTGCCTATCCCGTAGCAAAAAAACTCCGTCAGCAGCTTTGCTGCGTGGATACCATCATCGGTTTTCGCACGAGAAATCTTGTGATTCTCAGAGATGAGTTCAGCAAAATCAGCAATGAGCTTTATCTTATGACAGATGATGGAACAGCTGGACGTTCCGGCCTTGTGACAGAAATGCTGGAAACACTTTTAAAAATGGGAAAGAAATATGATGAAGTGATCGCAATCGGTCCCTTGCCCATGATGAAGTATGTGTGCGAGGTCACAAAAAAATACGGTATCAAAACCGTTGTGAGCATGAACCCCATCATGATCGACGGCACCGGCATGTGCGGCGGCTGCCGCCTCACCGTGGGCGGAGAAACCAAGTTCGCCTGCGTGGACGGCCCCGACTTTGATGGCCATCTGGTGGATTTTGACGAGGCGATGGCACGAAGCTCCATGTACCACGAATTTGAAGCGCATGCCCGCGAGGTGTCCTGCCATCTGCTGAACAAGGAGGTCGAGTAACGATGCCCAACATGGATCCGAAAAAGACCCCCATGCCCTCACAGGAGCCTCATATCCGCAATGCCAACTTTGACGAGGTCGCGCTGGGTTACACGGCGGAGATGGCTGTCAACGAGGCCAAGCGCTGCCTGAACTGCAAGAACAAGCCCTGCATCTCCGCCTGTCCCGTGTGCATTGACATCCCCGGCTTCATACAGCATGTCGCCAATGAGGATTTCGAAGGCGCTTACGAGGTGCTCAGCGCTTCCACCTCTCTGCCTGCCGTCTGCGGCCGTGTGTGTCCGCAGGAGAGCCAGTGCGAAGGCAAGTGTGTGCGCGGTATCAAGGGCGAAAGCGTGGGCATCGGGCGGCTGGAACGCTTTGTGGCGGACTGGCATCGTGAAAACACCTGCAATGTCGTTCGCAAGCCCGAACCCAACGGTCACAAGGTAGCCATCATCGGCGCAGGCCCCAGCGGACTCACCTGTGCAGGCGATCTGGCAAAGTTGGGCTATGACGTGACCGTGTACGAAGCGCTGCATGTAGCTGGCGGTGTGCTCACCTACGGCATTCCGGAATTCCGCCTGCCCAAGAGCATCGTAGCGCAGGAGATCGAAGGCTTGAAAAAGCTGGGCGTGAAGATCGAGTGCAACATCGTCATTGGCAAAACCCTGACGGTTGACGAGCTGTTCGACATGGGCTACGAAGCCCTGTTCATCGGCAGCGGCGCAGGTCTTCCTCGCTTCATGGGTATTCCCGGCGAAAGTCTCAAGGGCGTTTACTCCGCCAACGAATATCTCACCCGTATTAACCTGATGAAAGCCTACCGTCCAGATAGCGCCACGCCCATCAAGAAATCCCGTAAGGTCGCGGTGGTTGGCGGCGGCAATGTGGCCATGGACGCAGCACGCTGCGCTAAGCGTCTGGGCGCGGAAGAAGTGTACATCGTCTACCGCCGCGGCATGCAGGAGCTGCCCGCCCGCGCCGAGGAAGTGGAGCATGCGCAAGAGGAGGACATCATCTTCAAAACCCTGTGCAATCCCGTGGAGGTGATGGGAGATGAGAACGGCAATGTTTGCGGCATGCGCTGCGTGGAAATGACGCTGGGCGAGCCGGACGAAAGCGGCCGTCGTCGTCCCGTGGTGAAGGAAAACAGCGAATTTGTGCTGGATGTGGACACCATGATCATGTCTATCGGCACCAGTCCCAATCCGCTGATTCGCAACACCACTCCCGGCCTTGAAACCAACCGTTGGGGCTGCATTGTTGTGCAAGAGAATACGGGCTTGACAAGCCGCAAAGGCGTATATGCCGGAGGCGACGCTGTAACGGGTGCAGCAACTGTCATTCTGGCTATGGGTGCAGGTAAATCCGCCGCGCAGGCGATTCATAAGGAACTGGGAAAGGATGGTTGACCACCATGAACATCTTCGTATGCATCAAACAGGTGCCGTCCACCAACAAGGTTCAGGTGGATGAAAAGACCGGCGTGCTCAAGCGCGACGGCATCGCCAGCAAGATGAACCCCTACGACCTGTACGCGCTGGAAACCGCTCTGCGCCTCAAGGCTCAGCACGGCGGCACCGTGACGGTCGGCACCATGGGCCCGCCTCAGGCGCAGGCCGTGGTGAAGGAAGCCTATATGATGGGCGCGGACGAGGGCTATGTGCTCTCTGACCGCCGTTTGGGCGGCGCGGACGTGCTCGCCACCAGCTACACCCTTTCTCAGGCCATCCAGAGCGTTGGCGACTTTGATCTCATCCTCTGCGGCAAGCAGACCACCGACGGCGATACCGCTCAGGTTGGCCCTGCCATCGCCGAGCATCTGGGCATCCCCCATGCCGCGTGGGTTTCCAAGCTCACCGTCAGCGGCGACGGCGTGGATGCTGAGCAGCAGCTGCAGGATGTGATCGAAACCGTGCACATGCCCTTCCCGTGCCTGGTCACCGTGGAGCAGGATATTCATGTGCCTCGCCTGCCCAGCTTGAAGGTAGCTCGTGAAATCGGCGACAAGCCGGTTCATATTCAGGGCCTCGATACCTTCCTGGACACCGATCCCAACCACTACGGCCTCACCGGCAGCCCCACGCAGGTGGAGCGTATTTTCCCGCCCGCCAATGACACCGAGCACGAAATGTGGGCAGGCGAAGGCGCCGCTGAGAAGCTGCACGACATTCTCAAGAAGTGGAAGTTCATGTAAGGAGGAGGAAGCAACATGGCACAGATTGCTATCGTAGAACGTAAGTGCACAGGCTGCGGCCTCTGCCAGTCCAACTGTCCCTTCGGCGCTATTGACATGGTGAATGGCAAGCCCGAACTGAACGCCGCCTGCAAGGTTTGCGGCATCTGCGTGAAGAACTGCCCCGAAAAGGCTATCGTGAAGCTGGAAACCAAGGTGGACTCCGTGGATAAGTCCAAGTGGAACGATATCCTGGTGTACGCTGAGGTCAGCGGCGGCCGCCTGCATCCCGTCAGCCTCGAGCTGATCGGCAAGGCGCATGAGCTCAAAGAAGCCGTACCCGGCTTCAAGGTCAAGGCCGTACTGGTCGGCGATGGCGTTTCCGCCTATGCTGAGGAACTCCGTCACTATGGCGTGAGCGAAATTGCCGTCTATGACGACAAGGAGCTGGGCTACTACCGCGCAGACGCCTATGCTTCTTGCGTGGAGGATTACATCAAGTACTGCAGGCCCAGCGTTGTGCTGGTGGGCGCGACCGCTCTGGGCCGCAGCCTTGCGCCCCGTCTGGCCACCCGTTTCCACACCGGCCTGACTGCTGACTGCACCACCCTCATCCTGCGCGACACCACCGACCTTGTGCAGATCCGTCCCGCTTTCGGCGGCAACATCATGGCGCAGATCGTCACTTTGAATACCCGTCCCCAGTTCGCCACCGTCCGCTATAAGGTGATGAATGCGCCTGTACGCAGTGACGAAGTGACCGGCGAAATCCTGACCCGCAAGATCCCCAAGGGCGTGGCTGAATCCAAGGCCTCTTGCGTGAGCGTCGTTCCCGTCCCCCCGAAGCAGAGCATTTCCGATGCGGAAATCCTGGTTGTCGGCGGCCGCGGCCTGCAGAAGGAAAGCGACCTTGAGATGATCAAAGAGCTGGCTGCTCTTCTCGGCGGCGATTGGGCCACCACCCGTCCGCTGGTGGAAAAGGGCTGGACTACAAATGACCGTCAGATCGGCCTTTCCGGCCGTACGGTTCGTCCGCGCCTCATCATCACCTGCGGCGTCAGCGGCGCGATCCAGTTTACCGCGTGTATGAACGGCTCTGACCACATCGTGTCTATCAATACCGACAAGGATGCGCCCATCTTTGAAGTGGCGCACATCGGCATCGTGGGCGACCTCTACGAGATCATCCCCGCTCTGATCAACCAGCTGAAGGAGGCGCAGGCATAATGAGCTTCAACCATGTTACTGAAGCGGACCTCAAGTATTTCCGCGAATTGCTCCCCGGCCGCGTCTTCAGCGGCGAGGAAATCTCCACTGACTATGACCATGACGAAATGACCATCTACGGTCACTATATGCCCGAAGCCGTGCTGCAGGCCCTCACCACCGAGGACGTGAGCGCAGTGCTCAAGTACTGCAATGAGCACAACATCGCCGTCACTCCCCGCGGAGCCGGTACCGGCCTGTGCGGCGGCTGTGTGGCCATCCACGGCGGCGTGGTGCTCTCCACCGAGAAGATGAAGAAGGTTCTCGAGGTGGACACCAAGAACATGACCGCCACCGTCGAACCCGGCGTGCTGCTGATGGAGTTCCCGAAGTCTCTGGAAGGCACCGGCCTGTTCTATCCCCCGGATCCCGGCGAAAAGACCGCAACCATGGGTGGCAACGCCATGACCAACGCCGGCGGCATGCGTGCCGTGCGCTACGGCGTGACCCGCGACTATGTGCTGGGTATGGAAGTGGTTCTTGCCAGCGGCGAGGTCATCAACCTCGGCGGCAAAAACGTGAAAACCTCCTCTGGCTACAGCCTGATCGACCTGATGGTTGGTTCGGAGGGTACGCTGGGCTTCCTGACCAAGCTCACCGTGAAGCTGATCCCTGAACCCAAGGTGAACCTCTCTCTGCTCATGCCCTTTGACGATCTGGATGCCTGCATTGGCGCGGTTCCGGCTGTGTTGGGCTGCGGCTGCGAGCCGACCGCTGTTGAGTTCATGGAGCGCGAAGTTATCGCCTGTGCCGAGACCTATCTTGGCAAGCAGTTCCCCGATACCTCTGCCGACGCTTACCTGCTGGTCCGTCTGGACGGCCCCAGCGCGGAGGCCCTCAAGCCCGCCATGGATCAGCTGACCGATCTGGCTCTCTCCATCGGCGCCAAGGATGTGCTGCTGGCCGACACTGACGAGCGCAAGGAGAGCATCTGGAATGCGCGCGGCGCGTTCCTGGAGGCCATCAAGGGCTCCACGCCCGAAATGGACGAGTGCGACGTTGTTGTGCCGCGCGAGGATATCCCTGCATTTGTGCGCAAGAGCGTTGAAATCGGCAGGAAGATCGGCGTGCGCATCTGCTCCTTCGGCCATGCGGGCGACGGCAACCTGCACATCTACGCCTGCAAGGACGACCTTGCTGACGAGGTATGGGAGAAGGCTGTGGAACAGGTCATGGATGAGCTGTACATCGCCGCGAAGGAAATGGGCGGCGAGGTCAGCGGCGAGCACGGCATCGGCCATGCCAAGAAGGGCTTCCTGGCTGAGAGTATGGGCGAAACCCAGATGAACCTCATGCGCGGCATCAAGGCTGCCTTTGATCCCAAGGGCATTCTCAACCCCGGAAAGGTTGTATGAATGCTTGGTAATTTAAGATAAATATGACTTCGTAATCTGCAAAGGAGAATGCATATGGAACTGAAAGCTTTTATGCCCGGTATGATCCTTGACGAGCTCGCCGACGCCGTAGGAGGCTACGAGAACGTATCCATGGAAATGAGCGACCGCGCCACCTACGGCGTGGACTACTTCTGGGTTGGCCGTATGTGGCAGGATCGCGGCGAAGTGCCCCCCATGCCCGACTGGATCGTGCGTCCCGGCGCTACCGAAGAAGTTTCCAAGATCATGAAGATCGCCAACTACTACAAGATCCCCGTGCACATCTGGGGCGGCGGCTCCGGCTCTCAGGGCGGCGCGCTGCCGATGAGCGGCGGTATCCTGATGGATATGAAGCGCATGAGCAAGCTCATCGAGATCGATGAGGTCTCCCGCACCATCACCGCAGAAGCCGGCATGATCTTCCAGCAGCTCGAGTGGTACGCCAACGAGAAGGGCTACTCCTGCCAGCACATCCCCAGCTGCCTCACCTGCGGCACCATCGGCGGCGCTCTGGGCCATCGCGGCATCGGCATCATGTCCACCAAGTACGGCAAGATCGACGACCAGTGCCTGTCTATGGAAGTCGTTCTGCCCAACGGCGATATCATCAACACCCTGCCCGTGCCCAAGCACGCGGCCGGCCCCGACCTCAACCAGATCTTCATCGGCTCCGAAGGCACCCTGGGCGTCATCACCAAGGCTACCTTCAAGCTTTTTGAGCAGCCCGAAGACCGTCAGTTCCGCGCCTTCCTCTTCCCCGACATGAACTCCGGCTACATGGCTGGCCGCGACATCATGCAGAAGGTGAAGCCCTCCATCCTCCGCTTCTTCGACGAGGCTGAAACCGCTTCCATCATCAAGAAGATCCTCGGCTTCGAAAAGCAGGGCTGCTTCATGAACCTTGCTGTTGAAGGCATCAAGCGCATCGTGGACATCGAGATGGAAATCATCCTCGAGATCGTCGAAAAGTGGGGCGGCCAGGATCTTGGCAGCGACTACGGCGAGAAGTGGTTTGAGAACCGCATCACCTTCTTCTACCCCGGCCACATCATGGACATCCCCCAGATGTTCGGCACCATGGACACCGTTGCCACCTATGCCAACATCGAAAAGATCTACCGCGCCATGAAGAAGGTCATCAACGAGAAGTTCCCCTATGTGCGCTACATCTCTCACTCCAGCCATTGGTATGAGTGGGGCTGCATGAACTACACCCGCTTCATCGTGGATCCCAAGGATGTGCCTCAGGATCCCGAGGCTGCCCGCCGCCTGCACAACGAGATCTGGAACGCCGGCGTGCGTGCTGCCATGGAAAACGGCGGCGTCATCAACGACCACCACGGCATCGGCCTCAAGCTGTCCCGCCTGATGAAGGAACAGTACGGCCCCGCCATGCAGGTCATGGAAGCGCTCAAGAAGCAGCTCGACCCCAATGGCATCATGAACCCCTACAAGCTGGGTCTGTAAGTGAAGGAGGACACGCATATGTATAGTGAAAAAGCCAAAAAGCACGCAGACGCCTGCCGTTTCTGCTATATGTGCCGTCACCTGTGCCCCATCGAGCTGGTGACCGGTAAGGAAAACAACACCCCCCGCGCCAAGGGCCTGCAGGTCAGCATGATGGAGCGCGGCATGAAGATGGATAAGGGCTCTGCCGTTACCATGTACGAGTGCCTGCTCTGCGGCGCCTGCACCGCCGACTGCGTGACCGGTTTTGATCCCCTCATCTTCATCCGTGAAGCCCGCACCCAGGCCATGCTCGAGGAGCTGACCCCCGATTTCGCCCAGAAGGTCATCGACAAGCTGATGGAAACCGGCAACGCCTACGGCGCCAAGGAATCCAAGGTCAACTACGAAGGCATCGCCCAGGAAGGCGAAACCCTCGTTTGGCTGGGCAACGCCGCCCGTTATGCCGTTACTGACGTGGCCGAGGCCCTGTTTGCCATCCTCAAGAAGGCTGGCGTGGCCTTCGCCGCCCTCAAGGACGAGCCCGCCTCCGGCTGCGAGCTGGGCGATATGATCGGCCATGTGGAAGACGTGCGCGTGCAGGCCAAGGCCGCCGCTGCCGCCATCGCCAAGACCGGCGCCAAGAAGGTCATCGTTCTGGACAGCCACGACGCCGCTTTCTTCCTGCATGAGTGCAAGGACTGGGGCATCGACCTGCCCGAGATCGTGACCGCCACCGCGTTTGTGGAAGGCCTCATCAACGAAGGCAAGATCGCTCCCAAGAAGGTGGAAGAAGTTGTGAGCTATCACGACGCCGCCCGCCTTGCCCGCGACATGGGCGAGCTGGAGCCTGCCCGTAACATCATCAAGGCCATGGGCGCTGATCTCCACGAGATGTACCTGAACGAGAAGGACAACAAGAACCCCGAAAACAAGGCTTGCGGTTCCTTCGTTCGCGCCCGTGAGTGCGGTTCCTCCATCATGGGTCGGATGAAGCCCGAGCTCAGCGTCCTGCTGTGCGAGAAGCGCTACACCGACCTGCTCCGCACCGATTCCAAGATTCTCGTCGCTGCCGATCCTCAGGCCACTGAGGCGCTGCGCCTGTCCATCCCCGAGGGCGTTGAGTACCGCGACCTGTTCGTGATGCTGAACGAGCGCATCTGATGTATCATGAGGCGGTGTGGGAGAGTAATCCCCTCACCGTCTTTTTGCCTTTTCAAAAACCACACCGAAAGGTGATTGACGTGAAAACTATTGACATTCCCTATGGCAAGGACAAACAGACCCTGCATGTGCCGCTGGACAGGCTTAGCGCGGTGATTACTCCCAATCACGCCCATGCTGTTGCTGAAGCGCAGGACGAAATTGTGCGCAAGGCGCTTCAGGCCCCCATCGGCACCCCGCGCCTGTGCGAACTGGCGCAGGGCAAAAAGCACGTGGTGATCATCACCAGCGACCACACCCGTCCCGTGCCCAGCCGCATCACAATGCCCCTTCTGCTGGAAGAGGTGCGCCGTGGCAACCCCGAAGCGGAGATCAGCCTGCTGATTGCCACCGGCATGCACCGTCCCACCACTGAGGTCGAGCTGCGTGCCCGCTATGGCGATGAAATCGTCGATCGAGAGAACATCGTGGTGCACAAGGCCATGGTGAAGGAGGATATGGTATTCTTTGGCACGCTGCCCTCCGGCGGCGAGCTGTGGCTGAACCGGCTAATCAAGGAAAGCGACCTGGTTGTGGCCGAAGGCTTCATCGAGCCGCATTTCTTTGCGGGTTTCTCTGGCGGTCGCAAGGCCATCCTGCCCGGCGTTGCCTCTGCCAAAACAGTGCTGTACAACCACAACGCCCGTTTCCTGCAGAGCCCACACGCTCGTCAGGGCAGCCTGGACGAAAACCCCATCCACAAGGACATGATCTTTGCCGCGCAGCAGGCCGGGTTGGCTTTCATCCTTAACGTCATCATCGATGCGGACAAGAAGGTCATCGCCGCCTTTGCAGGCGATCATGAGCAGGCTCACCGCACCGGTTGCGCCCAGTGCGAGGCCATGACCCGTGTGGAAAAGGTCGTCTCCGACATTGCCATCACTTCCAACGGCGGCTATCCGCTGGATCAGAATGTGTATCAGGCCGTGAAGGGCATGAATGCAGCGGAAAGCTGCGTACGCCGGGATGGTGCAGTCATCATGTGCGCGGCGCTGGACGACGGACACGGTGGCGAGGAGTTCTACAAGTGGTTCGCCGAGCGCCCCGACGCGGCGGCTGTGTCCCGCGACATTGAAAGCATGCCGCCGGAAAGAACCCACATGGACCAGTGGGAAGCGCAGATTCTGGCTCGCGTGATGTGCAAAGCTACGTGCTGGATGGTCACCGGAAAGCAGAACCGTCAGATGGTGGAAACCATGCATTTCCGCTGGGCTCCTGACGTGGATACCGCGCTTGCTCAGGCCGCGGAACTAATGGGCGAAAACTCGACCATTACCGTGATTCCCGATGGCGTCGGCGTCATCGTGTGAAAGGACGAAAAAGCTATGAAGTATTTGCTGGGTGTGGACTTTGGCGGAAGCTCGTCCAAGGCGACCTTGCTGGGCAAGGACGGCCGCGTATACGCGACGGCCAGCCAGGAGTATTCTACCTATTATCCCCACAACGGCTGGGCTGAGCAGGACCCCGAGGATTCGTGGATTGCGTTTGTGAAGAACGTGCGCAGCCTGCTTGCTGAAAGCGGCGTAAAGGCCGAGGATATCGTGGCCATCTCTCTGGATGCCGCCACGCATACCGCCGTTTTGCTGGATGAAAACGATAAGCCCGTCCGCAACGCCATCTACTGGACCGATACCCGCGCCTCTGCCGAAGCGGCGGAACTGCGCGAAAAGTACGGCAGTGAGATCATCAATCTTTCCTACAACAACGTTTCCAGCCTCTGGACGCTGCCCCAGCTGATGTGGCTGTGCAAGCACGAGCCTGAAACCATCCAGAAGACCCGCAAGGTGCTGGCGGTTAAGGACTATGTGCGCTACCGTCTGACCGGTGATTTCGTCACCGACGATATCGAGGCCATGGGCTTCCTGCTGCTGGACGCCAACAAGAACGAGTGGAGCGAGCGCCTGTGCGCCGACACCATCGTGATCGCCGGCACCACCGACACCGTCATGGAAGTGTACGCCGCAGGCGCGAACAGCCTCGGTCAGGCGACCGTGAAGCTGGCGACTGCCGGACGCATCTGCTCCATCACCGATCACGCTGTGGTTGATCCGTGCCTGGTCACCTACCGCCACGTCATCGACGGCCTGTGGTACCCGGGCACGGCCACCAAGAGCTGCGCCGCCTCCAACCGCTGGTACCGCGACACCTTCGGCGGCAATTTCGGCGAGATGAGCGACGCGGCTGCGCAGGTTGCGCGCGGCAGCGACGGACTGTTCTTCCACCCCTATCTGCAGGGCGAAATCACCCCGTATCTGGATGACAAGCTGCGCGCCTCCTTTGTGGGCGCGACCGGCCACCACACCAAGGCGCATTTCAACCGCGCGGTGCTGGAGGGCATCGCCTTCTCCATGAAGGACTGCTACCACACCCTTGAGCGCCTCGGCATCGCCCCCAAGGAAGCCGTGCTCATCGGCGGCGGCGCGAAGGCTCCGCTGTGGCGGCAGATCATGGCCGATATGCTGGGCATCCCGCTGCACACCGTATCCGACGTTGACTCCTCGCTGGGCAGCGCCATGCTGGCCGGCGTGGCCACCGGCGTGTTTGCCAGCCATCAGGAGGCGGCGGACAAGTGCATCCGCATTCAGGATGAAATCACGCCCGATCCCGAAGGCATTGCCTTCTACGAGGAGCGCTTCAAGCTGTACAAGCAGATTGCGGATGCGCTGGCTCCCATCTATCACCAGCTGTGAACATTCTGTGCCTCATCAAGCAGGTGCCTGACTCGCTCGAAGTCCACATGGGCAGCGACCTGACGCTGCAGCGCGACTTCGTGGCGCAGGTACTGAACAAGGCGGATGAATCCGCCGTGGAGCTGGCCTTGCAGCTGCGCGACCAGCACGGCGGAACCGTGACCGCCATGACCATGGGCCCCGCCCGTGCGGAAGGAACCCTGCGCGAGCTGGTGGCGCGCGGTGTGGATCACATCGCCCTGCTCACCTCTCCCAAATGCGCAGGCAGCGACACGCTGGCCACCGCCCGTGCGCTGGCCAAAACCGTCGAATATCTTGGCCCGTTTGATCTGATTCTCTTTGGCCGCCGCGCTGCGGACGGCGAAACCGGACAGGTCGGCCCTATGACGGCCGCGCTGCTGGATATCCCCTGCATTGCCAACTGCGTCTCTGCACATCTGGAGGGCGATACGCTCTGCGCGGATCAGCTCACCGAGGATGGAAACATCCATTGGCAGACGAAGCTGCCTGCCGCCATCACCATGTGCGACTGGAGCTACGCCCTGCGCCTGCCCACCCTGATGGGTCTGCGCAAGGCCAAGAAGGCTGACATCCGCATGCTCACGCCGGAAGAAATCGGGCTGGACGTGCAGGAAGCCGGTCTGAAGGGCTCTCCCACCCGCGTGGTCAAGGCCAGTGCGCGTCCCGCGGGCGTCCGACCCACCAAGAAAATCAGCGTTCAGGAAGCGGTGGAGATCATCCGTTCGCTGGAGGTTGTGCCATGAAAACCATCGTGTATTGCGAAAAAGGCCGCCTGCATGCGCTGGAGCTGATCCCGAAGGCTTCCTCTTTCTCCGAAACCATCATTGCCCTTTGCGAGGACGCAGACGCATCTGCAGCAGCCATGCAGGCAGGCGCTCAGTCTGCTGTGATCATCGGCTGCGCGGAAGATGACTGCGCGCAGGGCGATCATGCTGCGAACGCCATTCGTCAGATCGGCGCGGACAGCGTGCTCTTCCCCGCCACGGTGCGCGGACGCTTTCTCTCCGCGTGGGTGGCCGCGAGGCTCGAAACCGGCCTCACCGCCGACTGCACCGCGCTGGATGTAACTAAGGATGGTCTGCTTCTGCAGAGCCGTCCCGCGTTCGGCGGAAACCTGACGGCGGACATTCTGTGCAAAACGCACCGTCCGCAGATGGCCAGCGTGCGCCCCGGCGTGTTTCCCATGCCGGATCTGTCCAATGCGCCCGCCCCTTCCGGTACCGTGACCGAATGCCTGCCCGATGTGCTGAAAAGCTACTGCAAGCGCACCGGCTTCACCCCTGCTGAAAACACCGTCTCGCTTCAGGAGGCGGATGTCATCATCGCGGGCGGCAAGGGCATCGGCAGCAAGAAGGGTTTTGAGAAGCTCTTCACCCTCGCGCGTCTTTTGGGCGGTGCTGTGGGCGCGACCCGTCAGGCGGTGGATGCGGGCTACATCTCCTATCCTCATCAGATCGGCCAGACCGGCGTGACCGTGCGCCCGAAGCTCTACATTGGCTTTGGCATTGCGGGCATCGTGCAGCACACCGTGGGCATGAACAGAGCCAAAACCGTCATCGCCGTCAACACCGACCGTCTTGCTCCCATCTTCGCCCATGCGGATTACGCCATTGTCGGCGACTGGGAAACCATCTGCGATCAGATGATCGCCATGCTCAAGTAAAAACAACCATTCTTTCTAAGGAGGTTTTATCATGAACTACAAAAAAAGCTATACCCCTGCCAACGGCTACACCCCTCTGTGCAAGATCGGCGAGTGCTCCCTGAAGGATCTCGAGTTCGGCATCATCGAGCTCACCCCCGGCCAGAGCTACACCTTTGACACCGAGGACAAGGAAACCGCCTTCGTCATGCTGTGGGGCACCGCCAACTTCAGCGCCAAGGGTACTGATTACGGCAAGCTGGGCGTTCGCGCCACCGTTTTCGCCAACCCCAAGGCGGAGTGCTTCTATGCCGGCCGCAACACCAAGGTGGACATCGTGAGCATTCACAACTGCAAAATCGCCGTCTGCGCCACTCCTCTGGATGTGGATACCGAGCCTCAGGCCATCCATCAGGCCGATGTGCGCGTCAGCCGTCTGGGCGTGAAGCCCTGGGAGCGCGACACCAGCTTCATCGTCGACGGCACCACCAACGCCAAAAAGCTCACCATCGGCGAAGCCTACTGCACCCCCGGCAACTGGGCCGGCTTCCCGCCCCACAAGCATGACGTGGACGACATGCCCCGCGAGTGCGTGGCCGAGGAAGTGTACTACTTCCTGTTCGATCCCCAGCAGGGCTTCGGCAGCCAGTGCCTCTACACCGCCGACGGCTCCATCGACGAGGCCTACCGCGTCAAGAACGACGAGCTGGTCGAGTTCCCCTACGGCTACCACACCACCGTTTCCGCTCCCGGCTACAACACCTACTTCCTGTGGCTCATGGCCGGCAAGCACCAGGGCTTCTGCCGCGTGAACGATCCCGATCATGCGTGGGTCAGCGCGGTTGAGAACATGGTCAAGAAGCAGTAAAACTTGAATAAAAGAATGACGCTTTGCATGGCGTTCCTTGTCACCTTTTATTATCAAAATACGCTTGATATTCCCAAGGAGCCTAAACTGGAAACACCGAAAGTCATTTTGCAGACTCGCAAGGGTGTCCGCGTGGCATATGAGCCTTCAGACGCAGCAGGATGATGAAATCCTATAACATTTTTCTGCAAAAGAAAATATCCTTATAGGATTTTCACATCCTATAAGGATACTCACAATGGTGGGATTAGTAGGGCTCGAACCTATGACCTCCACGATGTCAACGTGGCGCTCTAACCAACTGAGCTATAATCCCATTGTCACTCCGACGAACAACTTATCCGCCACAGCGACATTAACTATAACACGGGTATTTCAATTTGTCAATAGAAATTCCCGTTTATTTGATTCGATGCAAGGCCTGCGGCTCAACGATTCGCATACATCTTTTCATAATAGTCCTGATACTCTCCTGCCAGAATGTGCTCCCACCAGGGACGGTTGTCCAGATACCAGCGGATGGTGCGGCGGATGCCATCTTCAAAGGTGGTTTGGGGCAGCCAGCCCAGCTCGTTGTGAATCTTGGTGGGGTCGATGGCATAGCGACGGTCGTGGCCGGGACGGTCGGTCACATAGGTGATGAGGCTTTCGGGCTTTTTCAGCTCATGCAGAATGGCGCGCACCACGTCGATATTGGCCCGTTCGTTGTGACCGCCCACGTTGTAGATCTCACCCTCACGGCCCAGCCGCATCACCAGGTCGATGGCGGCACAGTGGTCCTCCACGTAAAGCCAGTCGCGCACGTTTTCCCCCTTGCCGTAAACGGGCAGGGACTGGTCCGCCAGGGCGCGGGAGATCATCAGGGGGATCAGCTTTTCGGGAAAGTGATAGGGGCCATAGTTGTTGGAGCAGCGGGTGATGCTTACCGGCAGGCCAAACGTACGGGCATAGGCCAGCACCAGCAGATCGGCTCCGGCCTTGCTGGCCGAATAGGGCGAGGAAGTATGCAGCGGCGTTTCCTCGGTGAAAAACAGGTCCGGCCGATCCAGAGGCAGATCGCCGTACACCTCGTCGGTGGATACCTGGTGGAAGCGCCGCACACCGTATTTACGGCAACTTTCCATCAGCACCTGCGTGCCCATCACATTGGTGCGCACAAAGATGCAGGGGTCGGTGATGGAGCGGTCCACGTGGCTTTCAGCGGCAAAGTTGACCACGATGTCCGGCTTTTCCTCCTCAAAGAGGCGGTCGACCGCCTCCGCATCGGCGATATCCGCGCGAACGAAGCGAAAGCGCGGATCGTCCATGACGGGAGCAAGGGTTTCCAGATTGCCGGCATAGGTCAGCTTGTCCAGACAGATGACACGGTCCTCCGGGTGATGTCCGAGCAGGTAGAAAATAAAGTTGGAGCCAATAAAGCCTGCTCCGCCGGTAACGATGATGTTCATGACGCTTCGCTCCTTTAATCGGTGGTATTGCTGTCGTAGAGAATGCGGCCCTCGGCCACGCGCTTGAGATGCTCGCCGTAGGGGGATTTGCCGTAGCGCCCGGCACTTTGCAACAGTGTGTCACGGTCAATCCATCCGCGGTTGTAGGCGATTTCCTCCAGCGCGGCAATTTTGATGCTCTGACGTTTTTCGATGAGCTGCACAAAGTTGGCCGCATCCATCAGACTGTCCATGGTGCCGGTATCCAGCCAGGCAAAGCCGCGGCCCATCACCTTGGCGCGCAGGGAACCATCCTTGAGATACAGGTCGTTAAGGCTGGTGATTTCCAGCTCCCCACGTGCACTGGGCTTGACACGCCTGGCAAACTCCGTCACCCGTCCGTCATAGAAATACAGGCCGGTGATGCAGTAATTGCTCTTGGGATGCGCGGGCTTTTCCTCCACGGACAGCACGCGGCCGTGCTTGTCAAACTCCACGATGCCGAAGCGTTCGGGGTCGTTGACATAGTAGCCGAAGATGGTGGCCAGGCCGTTTCTGGCGTTGGTCACGGCCTCGCGCAGCATGCCGGAAAAGCCGTTGCCGTAGAAGATGTTGTCGCCCAGGATCATGGCGCACGGCTCACCGGCGATGAAGTCCTCGCCGATCAGAAACGCCTGGGCCAGCCCGTCGGGTGAGGGCTGTACCGCATAGGACAGCGACAGGCCGAACTGACTCCCATCGCCCAGGAGAGCTTCAAAGCGGGGGGTATCCACCGGGGTGGAGATAATCAGAATATCGCGTATGCCGGCCAGCATGAGCGTGGACAGCGGGTAGTAGATCATGGGCTTATCATATACGGGCAAAAGCTGCTTGCTGGTAACCATGGTGAGGGGATACAGGCGCGTGCCTGCGCCGCCCGCCAAAATGATGCCTTTCATGGGCGTGCTCCTTCCGTACGATCAAGATAGACGCGTTTATGGTCATTATAGCGGATTTTGGCGGCAATGTAAAGGCGGGCCGGCTTTCTCCCATCAGGAGGGAAAACCGGCCCGCTTCACGCTTTCTCTATGCTTCCAGACAGCGTGCTACCTCTTCGCCGTCCACGCTTTCGCGTTCCATCAGAAGGCGCGTGAGCCTCTCCCATGCGGCATGATGAGCGCGCAGCGTACCAGCGGCCAGCAGCCGCCCCTGCGAAAGCCACTGCTGGGCTGCCTGGTCCTTCTGCTGCTGGCTGAAGAGGCAGACCTCGTCGCTCAGGGGCAGCATGCCCCATTCGCATACCATACGCTGGGCGATGAGCGCAGCCTTTTCGATGTCGTTGGACGCGCCAGTGCTTACGCGCTCCGGACCCAGGAGCAGGGCCTCGGCCTCTCGTCCGGCCAGTGCCACAGCGATGTGATGCATCAATTCACGCTTTTCGTGGAACAGCTTTTCCTGCGGGACGGCCATGCTGTAGCCCGCCGCGCCGCGCCCCGTGGGGATGATGGATACCTTGCGGATTTCGCTCTGCGGTAAGAGCACGGCGGTGAGGATGGCGTGGCCTGCCTCATGGGCGGCGGTTACCTCGCGCTCGTGTGCCAAACGGCTGGCTCCGGGACGCTCCATACCAAAGAGCAAAGTGTCCAGCGCATGTTGCACATCTGCGGATTCAATGGACTGAGCGTCTCGCTTGGCGGCCAGAATGGCGGCCTCGTTGAGCAGACACTCCAGCTTTGCGCCGGAAAACAACGCCGTATCCCGCGCCAGCGCCTCCAGTGACACATCCTGCGCCAGCGGCTTGCCGCGCGCATGCACCTGAAGGATGCGGAGGCGCTCGGCCAGACCCGGCAGCGGTACCTCAATCTGCCGGTCGAAGCGTCCGGCGCGCAAAAGCGCCTCGTCCAGTGTGTCCAGACGGTTGGTCGCGGCCACGACCACCACGCCGTCGCACTCGCCAAAGCCGCTCATCTCGGACAAAAGGGCGTTAAGGGTCTGCTCACGCTCGTCGCTGCGGTTGTCACGCTTTTTGCCGATGGCGTCGATCTCATCAAAGAATATGACCGCGCGTCCGGCCTTGCGCGCCGCCTGGAACAGTGCGCGCACACGGCTTGCGCCCACGCCCACGTACATCTCCACAAAGTCCGCACCGTTGACCGCGAAAAACGGCACGCCCGCCTCGCCCGCCAGGGCCCGCGCCATGAGCGTCTTGCCTGTGCCGGGTGCACCATAGAGCATCACACCGTGCGGCACCCGCGCTCCGAAACGGCTGTAGGTTTCGGGCGAACGAATAAAATGCAGCACGTCACGCAGGCTTTCCATGGCCTCGTCGTTGGCGGCCACATCCGAAAATCGGGCGCTGGGCGCAGGCGATGGCCGGAAGGGCGCGCCGCGTCCGGCGGGTTCGCGCTGGCGCCGTCGAAACCGGTACAGGGCCAGCACGGCAATCATGGCGCCCAGGAGAAGGGCGTAGCCCGGCTGAAAGGAACCCATTCAAAACACCTCCGTGCCTGTTTCAAAATGAGTATACACGGGCGCGGGTGTATGTGTAAATGGTAGTTATTGTTGGGGTTTCCACGGTTTTTTCAGGCTTGAAAGTGCACATAGTAAGCACGTATGGCCCGCGAGAAAATGCGGCGCGGAAGGTTTGGGGGGATTTGGATGAAGAAAGCCAAGCGCAAGAACGCTGCCAGGCGGCCCGACGTGCGGACAGGCGGCGAGGCACCGCGCCCGGAGGGCCTTGACAGGGTGGAAAACGCCGACTCTCCGGCCGCGCGTGAGGCCGCCCTGGCGGAGGATGCCGCGCGCAGCGGGGACAGCCGGGCATTGGCGGGCGGCGTACCTGCGCAGGACGATTCGCATAGGGAGGACAATTTGCCACCCGAAAGTGATTCGGGCGGCGAAGACGGCACATCCGCGCCGGAGGCTCCACGGAAAGAAGACCTCGATGACAGTGAGGCCCCGGAGAATCATCTCCGGGACGGCAGTTTGCCTTCCGAGAACGATTCGGGTATGGAAGGTGTCACAACCATGCCGGAAGACGCAGAAGATCCGGATGGCGGCGAGGAGGAAAATGACAGCCTTCCTCCGGAAAACGAATTTCCGGAGGAGGATTTGCGGCGGGTGGAGGATATGCCTCCGGAAGATGCCCTGAACGACGAAAGCAATTTGTCCGCATCGGAAACCGTGGCGGAGGATATGGAAAACGGAGATGTGAAGGCCGACGAAGGCGAGGCCACGAAGGACGGAGAGGAAGCGGAGTCATCCGGGCGGGCGGGCCGCCGTGCCCGGCGGAGGCGGCAAAAGGACGGGCGGCGCAAACGCCACCGCTTGCGCACGGCGCTGGCTGTGCTGGCAAGCCTGGGTGTCATCGGGCTGGTGGCGGCCTACTTTGCCTTTGACGTACCTAACTGGCAGACGCTGGACATAAGCAAGATCACCGCCGCGCCGCAGACGGGGCGGATGTATGATAATGCGGGCGAACTGATCACCAAGATTCAGGGCGCGGAAAACCGTGTGGTCATCCCGCTGGAGCGCATACCGGTCCTGACGCGGCAGGTGTTTCTGGCGGCAGAGGACCTGAGATTCTACAACCATCATGGCATTGACTTCGTGCGCCTGTTTGGCGCGCTGGCGGCCAATCTGCGCGAGGGAAGCTATGCCCAGGGCGCAAGCACCATCACCATGCAGCTGATCCGCCAGAGCCATCTGAGCACGCAAAAGACCATTGCCCGCAAGCTGGAGGAGATGTGGCTGGCCGTCAATCTGGAGCGGCAGATGAGCAAGGACGAAATTCTGGCCATGTATCTCAACTACATTAATTTTGGCAACGGGGCCTACGGGATTCAGGCCGCGGCGCAAACCTATTTTGGCGTGGACGCGGAGGACCTGACGCTGGCGCAGGCGGCTTCGCTGGCGGCCAGCATCAAGGCACCCAGCTACTACGCGCCCCATGTGAGCGAAGAAAACAACCGCTCCCGCCGCCTGTACATTCTGGACACCATGCTCAAGGAGGGCATGATCGACCAGACCATGCACGACGAGGCAGCGGCCGAGGCCATTGCCGTGGTGGAGCGCCCGGCGGAAACGCTGCAATACGGCTGGTTTGTGGATGCGGTGCTGGATGAGGCTGAAACCCTGCTGGGCATGACCAGCGATCAGGTGCTCACCGGCGGCCTGGTGATTGAAACCACCATGAGCCGCACACATCAGGATCAGTTGGATAAGGAGTTTACCAAAAACGTGTTTCCCGCCGACGCATCGGACGGTACGCCCGTGCAGGGCGCGGCCGCGTGCGTCAATACCCAGACGGGCGAGGTGCTGGCCATCGTGGGCGGACGCAGCTATGACGTGCGCCGTGGCTTCAACCGTGCCACGCGCCTGCGACGCCAGCCGGGATCGGCGCTCAAGCCATTGGTGGCCTACGCACCGGCGATCGACCAGTACGGATATACGACCGCCAGCGTTCTCAAGGACGAGCCCACCAACTTTAACGGCTACAAACCCCGCAACGCCAGCTACACGTATTACGGAAACGTGAGCATCCGCTCGGCGCTGCAAAGCAGTCTCAACGTAGCCACGGTTGCGTTGCTCAACCAGATTGGGGTGGAGGCGGGACGCGCCTATCTGGAAAAGGTGGGGATTCCGCTGGATGATCGCGATTCCAACCTAGCCCTTGCGCTGGGAGCGATGACCTACGGCGTTTCACCCGTGCAGCTGGCCGCTGCCTATGCCCCCTTTGGCAATGGCGGCGTGTTCAACAGCCCGCACTTCATCACCAAGGTGACGGACGCATCCGGCCGTGTGCTCTACCAGCACCGCAGCGAAGGCGAGCGCGTGCTCTCCGAGCAGTCGGCATTCCTGATGACCAGCCTTTTGCAATCGGTCACCTCGTCGGGAACGGGCGCGAAGCTCTCCGCCGCAGGCACGCCCGTGGCGGGCAAGACCGGCACCGTCAATATGACCGGCGGCGGCAACCGCGATATCTGGATGGCCGCTTACAACACCGAGATTTGCTGCGCCTTCTGGATGGGATTTGACGAGCCGGACAGCAGCCACAAGCTGCAGGGCTGGATCAGCGGCGGCGACAACACTGCCGCCATGGCCCGTGACTACTTCAAGGCCCTCTACCAGAACCGCGACAAGCCGCAGTTTACCAAGCCGGAGGGCATCATCGCCCTGGAGATCGACAAGCAGGCCATCAAGTGGCGGGGTGAACCGATGCTCGCCGTGGACCTCACGCCCAAGGCATACCGCTACACCGAATATTTCTCCGCCAGCAACTATCCCACCAAGAAGAGCGATATCTGGACCCCGCCGCGTTCACCCAACAACTTCGCCGTGGGTCATAATGACAGCGGCTATCCGCTGTTGATGATTCAGCCGGCCGACACCGCCATCTACCGCGTACAGCGCGATACCTACGGCGAGAGCTTCGTGCTCACCGAGCTTTACGGGACCGCAGGCGAAACCCTCTACTATGCCGATACCAGCGCAAAACCCGGCGTAGTCTACACCTATCGCGTCATTCCCGTGCACGCCGAGCTGCTCAACAATGGCATTCTGCTGGAGGGCGTGCAGGCCGTTCAGGTGGCGCAGGCCAAGCTGTCCGGCGCGGGAAGCCTGTGGAATGCCGTGCGCAACTTCTTCGGCGGGGGTGGCGAGGACGAAACAAATGCTGTGCAGAGCATGACAGAAAACCAGCGGTCGATCTTCTGGACCGACTGAGAAGCATGTGTGGGGGAGAGGCCGCTCGGCCTCTCCCCGCATGGTATTATGCGCTTTTCAGCCTAAGGGAGCACCAGTCCACCGCGGCAAAGATGCCGCGAATAAGCCAAAGCAGCACGCATACCGGCACCAGCAGCAGGCAGCACAGCCCAAAGCCGGTCCAGAACAGGCCGTCTGCAAGCCGCTGGCGCATGGGAGAAACGGCTTTGATCATCTCCATCACCTCATTCGCTGACGATGCGGTAGTACACGCGGGCCGTGAGCAGGTACACAGCGCCATAGAGCGCTGCGAAGCCCGCAAAGCTGCCCAGCGCACAGCCGGCGATCAGCGTGACGTTGGTCATGCTGAGTGCGCGGAACATGGTGACGATGCCGGGAAAGGCGAAGGCTACGTGCAGCCCCGCCGCCGCCAGGGGCAGGAAAAAGACGATCAGGATCTGCGATGAGATGGAGCGGCGGATCTCCCGACGGCTCAGGCCCACCTTGCGCATGATGCGGTAGCGCTCCCGGTCCTCATAGCCCTCGGTGATCTGTTTGTAGTAGATGATGAGGATCATGGCCATGATGAACAGGAGTCCCAGGAACAGCCCCACAAACAGCAGGCCGCCATACAGCGTCATAAGGTTTTCACGAAGCTCCGTGCGTTCGGCCACGCTCGTAAAGCCGTCCGCATCCGCCTGGCTGCGCAGAAGCGCGGCCACCTGCTCCGATAGCTGCGGTGAGGCGGGAAGGAGCGCAAAGCTCATGGAGGTGCGGATGGCAGAGGCGCGATCCCCATAGGCCGCCTGCTGTTCACTGTCCAGACGGCGCAGGGTGTCCATGCTGTCCACCACCAGGCAGTAGTAATCGTAAATGCTGGCCAGCGCCTGCCCCGCACCCAGACCGTCGGAAATGCGCGCTTTGATGGCAAAGGTTTCGTCCAGCAGGCGCAGGGTATCGCCCTCATAGTTTCCGCGGGTACATTCCAGCAGCGCCTCGCCGGGCGCAAGGGTCTCGCTTCGGCCCAGCATGCGGTTATAGTCCTCCACGACCATCACCTGGAAGGTGGCGGGGCTGGCAATGAGGGCGTCGCTTTCGGTGAAGGAAACGCTGCTGACAAAGCCCTCCGGGGTGGGCAGGGCCGAGAAGGAGAGGTAGCGGTAGGTCCAGGTGTCCGCTCGTGAGGCGCCCGCCTGCCGGAGCGTCTCATCCACGGCGGCCTCCAGTGCGGACACATCCGTGGAGGCGGACCGCACATCGATATCCGAACGCAGGCGGCTGTTGAGGGTGTCCTCCATGCCCAGCCACAGGGAAAGCGTCGAAAATACCATCACCAGCACCATGGTGGACAGGATGCACACGTTGGCAAGGCCCACGGCGTTTTGCTTCATGCGGTAAATCATGCCGGATACGCTGATGAAGTGGTCCGGCTTGTAATAGTAACGCCGGTTTTTGCGCAGAGCCTTGAGCAGCGCGATGCTGCCGGAGGTGAACAGCAGGTAGGTGCCCGCGATCACCAGCAGCACCGCCACGAAAAAGAACAGAATCATCATGCCCGCGTCCTTGACGGTTGCACTGAGCCAGTAGCCCGTGCCCAGCGAAATCAGCCCCAGCAGGCCCAGCAGCCAGCGGGCCTTGGGCTCGCGCTCGCCCACCTCAGCGCTGCGCAAGAGCTCTACGGGACGGGCGAAGTAGACCTGACGCACGGAGTTGAGCAGAATCAGGGCGAACGTGATGCTGATCAACGCGGCGGTGTAGCGCATGGAACCGGGCGATACGGCAAATGTGAGCGAGACGGCCTGTCCTACCAGGCGCGAGAGCATCAGGTGCATCAGCTTGTCCAGAAGTACGCCCACGGCCAGTCCAAGCGTGAGGCTGACCGCCAGCATCAGCGCCGTTTCCCAGAAAATGAGGCGGGCCAGGTGCCGCTTTTCCATGCCCAGAATGTTATACAGGCCGAACTCCTTTTTGCGCCGGCGCATAAGAAAGCTGTTGGTGTAGAACAGAAACACAACGCTGAAAACGGAGGTCACCACAATACCCAGCTGCAGGGAAAAGGCCAGGGTGCCCGAATAGTCGGTGCTGATCTGCTGCAGGGAGCCGATGATGTACATCATGGCCGTGGTGAGCACAGCGGTGAGAATATAGGGATAGTAAATGCTGCGGTTTTTACGGATGCCGCTGAGGGCCAGCCGTGGGAAGAATCCTTTACGCATGGCGGGCGCCTCCCGTGGCGATGACGGTGAGGGTGTCGCTGATGCGCTGGTACAGCCCCTCCGTGCCGTCCAGCCCGCGGTAGAGCTGGTGGAATACCTCGCCGTCCTTGATGAACATCACACGTCCCGCATGGCTGGCCGCCTTGACCGAGTGCGTAACCATGAGGATGGTCTGGCCGTCCTCGTTGATTTCGCCAAACAGGCGCAGAAGGCTGTCTGTGGCACGGCTGTCCAGCGCGCCGGTGGGCTCGTCCGCCAGAATGAGCTGGGGCCGGGTGATGAGGGCGCGGGCGACGGCGGCGCGCTGCTTCTGGCCGCCGCTGACTTCGTAGGGGAATTTGGAGAGAATGCCGCCGATGCCCAGCTTCTGGGCGATGGGGCCGAGGCGGTTTTCCATTTCGCGGCAGGGGCAGCCCGCCAGCACCAGCGGCAGAAAGATGTTGTCACGGATGGAGAAGGTGTCCAGCAGGTTAAAATCCTGAAAGACAAAGCCCAGGTTGTCGCGGCGGAAGGCGGACAGCGCCTTTTCAGAGATGGAGGAAAGCAGCTTTCCGTTCAGGCGCACCTCGCCGCGGGTAGGCTTGTCCAGCGCGGCCAGAATGTTGAGCAGCGTGGTTTTGCCGCTGCCGCTTTCGCCCATGATGGCCACGTATTCGCCCTTCTCCACAGAGAAGGTCACGTCGGTCAGCGCCTGCACCTGGCTTGCGCCGAAGCGTGTGGTATAAATCTTTTGCAGATGATCGACTTCCAGCATTGCCATGAGGCATACCTCCTTTGCTTCGACTCAGAGTATACCTTACGGCGGGAGACGGGTGCCATTTGTCTGTCTTACAGTTTGCCCGCGCAGCTTACGTTTTTGTCATCTTGGCCTATTCTGCGCGCATACGCAGGCTGTCCAGCCCGATGGTCACCCGCGTGCCGCGGCCCGGTTCGGACGCGATGGAAATGGTATGACCGAGCTGATCCAGTATGCGCCTGGAAAGGTACAGCCCGAGGCCCGTGGCGCGCTTGTCCTTTCGGCCGTTGAGGCCTGTGTAGCCGTGGTCAAACACGCGCGGCAGGTCCTCCGGCGCGATGCCGATGCCCGTGTCCTCCACGATCACGGCATGGGCAGCTTCATCGGCACGAAGGGTCACACTGCCCCGGCGGGTGTACTTGACCGCGTTGCTGAGCACCTGCTCGAGCACAAAGGCCAGCCACTTTTCATCCGTGAGGGCGCGCAGGGTCGTTTCCTGATAGTTCAGGCGCAGCTTTTTCTCGATAAACAGGGGCGCGAAGCGGCGCGCCGTGGCGCGCATCACGGCGTTCACGTCGCACTGGCGCAGGGTGAAATCGGTCGAGGGACCGGTGAGGCGCTGGTAGCCCAGCAGCATTTCCACGTATTGCTCCACCTTGAACAATTCCGCCGTCAGCCGGTCCGAGGCGGGGCCGGGCTCGCTCTGGAGCAGCATGCGCATGGCCGCCAGCGGCACCTTGATCTGATGCGCCCACAGGGCGATGCAGGCCTCGCGGTCGCGCCGGTCGCGGTCGTGGGCGTCGGCCTGGCCCGCGCTCTGGTCGATGGCGCACAGAAGGAGCGCGCGCCAGTCCTCCTCCATAAGCCCGCGCGGGGCGGGCAGCACTGTGGCGGCGTAGAGGCAGCCGTCCAGCAGGCTTTGCAGCTCGCGGTGACGGCGGACGTAGCGCGGCAGGTCCACGCAAAGGGCGATGAGCCCGCCCGCAAGCACCAGCGCGCCGGCGTAGACGACCCCCGCCAGCGGCGCGCCGGCGAGGGCGCACACCAGCGCGTACACCGCCGGACATGCTACGGCCAGCACGATATGGGCCAGACGGTCGCGCGCGTAGCGAAGAAGAAGGGGGCCCCAGCGAAGCGTTTTCATTCGATCAGATACCCCATGCCCTTTCTGGTCTTGATCAGGTCCTCCGCGCCCACGGCGGCCAGCTTGCGGCGCAGGCGCGTGATGTTGACGCTCAGGGTGTTTTCATCCACAAACGAGTCGGTTTCCCACAGGCGGGCCATGAGCGCATCGCGGCTGACGATTTTGCCCTTGTTTTCCATAAGCACGGTCAGGATGCGGTTTTCGTTGCGCGTCAGCTCCGCGCGCTGGCCCCGGCACGTAACCGCCCCGTCGGAGGTGTTGAGCATCAGGTCGCCGCAGGTCAGATAGGCGCTTTGCCCCGCGAAATCATAGGCACGGCGCAAAAGTGCCTGCACCTTGGCCATGAGAACGCTCAGGTCAAAGGGCTTGGAAACGAAGTCGTCCGCGCCGGCGTCCAGCGCGCGCAGGATGTTCAGGTTATCGCCCGCCGAAGAGATGAAAAGAATCGGCGCGGTGCTGATTTTGCGGATATCGGCGCACCAGTGATACCCGTCAAAAAAAGGAAGAGAGATGTCCATCAGCACAAGCTGGGGATCAAAGGCGGCAAATTCGCGCAGCACGTTTTGAAAATCCTCCACCCCGCGCGCCTCCATGCCCCAGCGGCCCATGTAGGCGCACAGGGTTTCGGTGATGACGGGGTCGTCCTCGACGATCAAAATGCGGTACATGGCGGTCCCTCCCGCCAGTATGATACCACGGGAGGGGCGGGGCGTAAAGTCTGCGAAAAACCGCGAACCAAAAGTCTGCGAAAAACCGCGAACCATGGCTTGACAAGCCACCTGCCTCTGTGTATTATAAATGATTGGATATACGCACCTGATGAAAACGGAAAGGGGGCGGCGAACGTGCACTTTCGGCTGGACGGCGCGGCGGTGTATCATGGAGGAAAGCTGATGCGGGCGGATGTATCCGTAGACGGAGGCCGCATTGCCAGTGTTTCCAATTTGCATGAGGCGGACGCGTTGCCGTTGGGGGGCAAGTTGTTGATACCGGGTCTTGTTGATGTTCATGTGCATCTTCGGGAACCGGGCTTTTTTTATAAGGAGGGCGTGAAAAGCGGCACGCTGGCCGCGGCGCGCGGCGGATATACCGACGTGTGCGCCATGCCCAACCTCAATCCTCCGCCTGATACGCCGGAGCACCTGGGGGAGGAGCTGTCCGCGATCCGCAGGGATGCGGCAGTACGGGTGCATCCCTACGGGTGTATCACGATGGGTCAGCGCGGGCGCGGAGAACTGTGCGACTTCGAGGCACTCCGGCCTCAGACCGTGGCCTTTTCGGATGACGGACGCGGCATTCAGGAGGAAGGCAGCATGCGCGAGGCCATGCGCCGTGTGAAGGCCGCAGGCGGCCTGATTGCCGCACACTGCGAAGATGAAAGCCTGCTGCACGGCGGCTGCATCCATGAGGGCGAATATGCGCGGCAGCATGGCCTCAAGGGCATCTCGAGCGAGAGCGAATGGCGGCAGGTGGAGCGCGACCTGCGCCTGGCGGAGGAAACCGGTTGCCCCTATCACGTGTGCCATGTGTCCACAAAGGAAAGCGTGGCGCTTATCCGGCAGGCCAAGGCGCGGGGCGCGGACGTAACGTGCGAGACGGCGCCGCACTACCTGCTGCTGTGCGATACGGAGCTGGAGGACGACGGGCGCTTCAAGATGAACCCGCCCATTCGCTCGGCGGCCGACCGCGATGCGCTGTTGGAGGGACTGCTGGATGGCACCATCGACATCCTCGCCACCGACCACGCGCCTCACAGCGCCGAGGAAAAGGCGCGCGGGCTTGAAAAGAGCCTGATGGGCGTGGTGGGGCTGGAGTGCGCGTTCCCGGTGCTCTACACAGGCCTGGCGCTGACGGGGCGTGCGCCGCTGGCAACGATGCTGCGCGCCATGACGGACACGCCGCGTGCGCGCTTCGGGTTGCCCCCGGCGCGCATCGAGCCCGGCGCGGGCGACTTTGCCATCTTTGATCTGGACAAAACCTTCACGATCGACCCGGACGGCTTCCTTTCCAAAGGACGTGCCACGCCCTTTGCGGGATGGCGGGTACGGGGCGAGTGCATCGAAACCTATGTGGGAGGGAATTGCGTATGGCGCAGGCAATAAAGCGGCGCATGCTGGTGATGGAAAACGGCAGCGTGCATGAGGGCACGGGCTTCGGCTCCATGAACGACGCGGTATGCGAGCTGGTGTTCAACACTTCCATGGTCGGCTATCAGGAAATCGTGACCGATCCCAGCTACACCGCGCAGACGGTGGTGATGACCTATCCGCTCATCGGCAACTACGGCATCACCGACGAGGACAATGAGACGCGTGTGCCCACCATGGGCGGGCTGGTGGTGCGCGAATACTGCGACATGCCCAGCAACTTCCGCTATACCAAAACGCTGGGCGAGATTTTGGAAGAAAACGGCATTCCTGGCCTGCAGGGTGTGGACACGCGGCGCATCGGCCGGATGATCCGCAACGAGGGCAGCCAGCGCGCGCTGATCTGCGACGCGGATACCCCCGTCGAGGAGGCGCTGGAACGTGTTCGTGCCTACCGCCTGCCCACCGACAGCGTCAGCCGCGTCAGCTGCAAGAAGAAGTGGTACGCCCGCACGCCCAATCCGCGTTACAGCGTGGTGGCGGTAGACTGCGGCATCAAGCTCAACATCGTGCGAAAGCTCAACCAGTTCGGCTGCAACGTGACCGTGGTGCCCTACGACACCCCTGCCGACACCATCCTCAGCTTCAAGCCCGACGGGCTGTTCCTCTCCAACGGCCCCGGAGATCCCGAGGATGTGCGCCCGGTGATCGATCTGGTGCGCGCGCTGCGCGGGCGGCTGCCCATCTTCGGCATCTGCCTGGGGCATCAGATGATTGCGCTGGCGTGCGGAGCGCGCACCTTTAAGATGAAATTCGGCCACCGCGGCGGCAACCATCCCGTGCGCGAGCTGGCCACCGGCAAGATCGAGATCACCAGCCAGAACCACTCCTTTGCGGTGGATGAAGGCTCCCTGCAGGGCACGGGCCTGATTCTCACACACCAGAATCTGCTTGACGGCACCGCCGAGGGCGTGGCCTGTCTGCCGGACAAACTGTTTTCCGTGCAGTACCACCCGGAGAGCGCACCGGGCCCGCAGGACAGCACATATCTGTTCAAGCGCTTTATCGACTTGATGGAAGGGGAGAAGAAGCATGCCTAAGCGCACGGATATTCACCGCATTCTGGTGATCGGTTCCGGCCCCATCGTGATCGGGCAGGCGGCGGAGTTTGACTACGCGGGCACGCAGGCGTGCCTGGCCCTGCGCGAGGAAGGGTACGAGGTCATTCTGGTCAACTCCAACCCCGCTACCATCATGACCGACGTGGACATCGCCGACAAGGTCTACATGGAGCCCCTCACGCTGGAATACGTGGCCAAGATTCTGCGCTACGAGCGGCCGGACGCCATTTTGCCGGGTCTGGGCGGGCAGACGGGTTTGAACCTGGCCATGCAGCTCCAGCGCAAGGGCGTCCTGGACGAGTGCCAGGTGGAAATTCTGGGCACCGGCTTTGAGTCCATCGAGATGGCGGAGGACCGCGAGAAGTTCAAGGAACTGTGCGAGCGCCTGGGCGAGCCGGTGCTGCCGTCTTTGATCGCCACCAGCATGGAGGAGGGCTTCCGCGCGGCCGAGCAGATCGGCTACCCGGTGGTGCTCCGGCCCGCGTTTACGCTGGGCGGCACGGGCGGCGGATTTGCCGACAACCCGGAGGAGATGGAGGAGCTGCTCAAAAACGCCCTCAAGCTCTCCCCGGCGCATCAGGTGCTGGTGGAAAAGAGCATCAAGGGCTACAAGGAGATCGAGTACGAGGTGATGCGCGACGCAAACGACACCGCCATCGCCATCTGCAACATGGAAAACATCGACCCCGTGGGCGTGCATACGGGCGACTCCATCGTGCTGTGCCCCAGCCAGACACTGACCAACAAGGAATACCACATGCTGCGCGACAGCGCGCTCAAGATCATCCGCGCGCTCAAGATCGAGGGCGGGTGCAACGTGCAGTTTGCCCTGGACCCCTACAGCTTCCAGTATTACCTGATCGAGGTCAATCCCCGCGTGTCGCGCTCCTCGGCCCTTGCGTCCAAGGCCAGCGGTTACCCCATCGCGCGCGTGTCGGCCAAGGTGGCGGTGGGAATGCATCTGGAGGAGATTGCCCTGGCCAACACGCCGGCCTGCTTTGAGCCGGCGCTGGACTACGTGGTCAGCAAGATGGCGCGCTTCCCCTTTGACAAGCTGGAGGGCGCCAGCAACCGCCTGAGCACCCAGATGAAGGCCACGGGCGAAGTGATGAGCGTGGGCCGCACCATCGAGGAAAGCCTGCTCAAGGCCGTGCGGTCGCTGGAGATCGGCGTGTGCCACATCTACATGCCCCGCTTTGACGACAAGCCCGTAGACGAGCTGCTGGACTACATTCAGGACGGCACGGACGACCGGCTGTTCGCCATTGCGCAGCTCATCCGCTGTGGCGTGGATCTGGGCCTCATCTACGACCGCACCAAGATCGACATGCTGTTCCTGGAAAAGATCAAAAACATTGTGGATTTTGAATCCGTGCTCAAATCCCATCCCCGCGACGAGGCCACGCTCTACGCCGCCAAGCGGCTGGGCTTCAGCGACAAATACATCGGCCAGGTGTGGGATATGACGGAAAAGGAGGTTTTCCTCCTTCGCAGGGCCCTTGGCCTTATGCCCGTCTACAAGATGATCGACACCTGCGCCAGCGAGTTTGAAAGCTATGTTCCCTACTTCTACTCCACTTATGAGGCGGAAAACGAGTCGGTGGTGTCGGACCGGAAAAAGATCATTGTGCTGGGTTCCGGCCCCATCCGCATTGGACAGGGCGTGGAGTTCGACTACTCGACTGTGCACGCCATCTGGACCATCCGCCGGGCGGGGTATGAGGCCATCATCATCAACAACAACCCGGAAACCGTCTCCACCGACTACACCACCAGCGACAAGCTCTATTTTGAGCCGCTCACCGTGGAGGACGTGATGAACATCGTCACCCTCGAAAACCCGGAGGGCGTGGTGGTGAGCCTGGGCGGGCAGACGGCCATCAACCTGGCTGAACGCCTGCACGACATGGGCGTGAAGATCATCGGCACCGACGTGGAGGCCATCCGCCGCGCGGAAAACCGCGACGCCTTTGAAAAGGTGATGGAATCGCTGGGCATTCCCCAGCCCAACGGCGAGGCCGTGACGGATATCGAGGCCGGCGTTCGCGTGGCCGAGCGCATCGGCTATCCGGTGCTGGTGCGGCCCAGCTATGTGCTGGGCGGCCGCGCCATGCAGATCGTGCCCAACGAGGAGGCCCTGCGCCACTATCTCAAGACCGCCGTGCTGGTCAGCGAGGACCAGCCGGTGCTCGTGGACCACTACATCACCGGCAAGGAGCTGGAGACGGACGCCGTGTGCGACGGAGAAAATGTCTACATCCCCGGCATCATGGAGCACGTGGAGCGCACCGGCGTGCACAGCGGCGACTCCATCAGCGTCTATCCCACCTTCTCGGTGAGCGAGAAGGCGCGCCAGACCATCATCGACTACACGGTGCGGCTGGGCCTGGGCATTGGCATCGTGGGCCTGTACAACATCCAGTTCATCGTGGACCGCCAGGACAACGTGTATGTGATCGAGGTTAACCCCCGGTCCTCGCGCACGGTGCCTTTCCTCAGCAAGGCCACGGGCGTGCCCCTGGCCGACATCGCCACCCGCGTGATGCTGGGCCACAGCCTGCGCGAACAGGGCATTGTGGAGGTCATGGCCCCGGAAAAGGAGAAGTGGTACGTCAAGGCCCCGGCCTTCAGCTTCTCCAAGCTGCGCGGCATGGACGCCTACCTGAGCCCCGAGATGAAATCCACCGGCGAGGCCATCGGCTACGACAAGCGCCTCACCCGCGCGCTCTACAAGGCCATGCAGTCCTCCGGCATGAACGTGGCCAACTACGGCACCATCTTTGTGACCATTGCCGACAGCGACAAGGCCGAGGCCCTGCCCCTTATCCGCCGCTTCTATGACATGGGCTTCAACATCGAGGCCACGCGCGGAACCGCCGAGTTCCTCAAGGCCAACGGCATCCGCACCCGCATCCGCAAGAAGCTCAGCGAGGGCAGCGAGGAGATCCTCGATTCCCTCCGGCAGGGACACGTCAACTACGTCATCAACACCCGCGAGCCTGCCAACCTGGGCCGCGACAGCGACGGCGCGCAGATTCGCCGCTGCGCGGTGGAGAACAATGTGACCATGTTCACCGCGCTGGATACGGTGCGGGTGCTCCTGGAGGTGCTGGAGGAAATCACGCTGTGCATCTCCACCATCGACTCGTAAGGGAGGCGGACCGATGCGTTTTGTGATCGAAAGCCACGAGCCGCTCACCCAGAACGTGTACCATATGCGCCTTTCAGGCGACACGCGCGCCATCGTGCGGCCGGGGCAGTTTGTGCAGGTGCAGCTGCCGGGCTTTTACCTCAGACGCCCTATCTCGGTATGCGACTGGCGGCCCGGCGAGGAAGGCACGCTGGATCTGATCTACAAGGTGGTGGGTCTGGGCACCGAGGCCATGAGCCACTATGCGGCGGGCACGGAGCTGGACCTTTTGACCGGCCTTGGTAACGGCTTTGATGTGGACCGGCTGGACGAGGTGACGGCCTCGCAGTTTCCGCTGCTGGTGGGCGGGGGCGTGGGTACGCCGCCCCTGTACGGCCTGTGCAAAAAGCTGCTGGCCGAGTGCAAGGAGCCGCGGGTGATTCTGGGATTCAACACCGCGGCCGAAGTGTTCTGGCAAAGGGAGTTTGAGGTGCTGGGCGTGCCCTTGACCGTGACCACTGCCGACGGCACGCAGGGCGTGAAGGGCTTTGTAACCGACGCCATGGTCCCCCTGGAAGGAAAATACGACTATGTATACGCCTGCGGACCGGAGCCCATGCTGCGCGCCGTGCATGCCCTGTGCGAAAAACAGGATATCCATGGGCAGTTCAGCTTTGAGGAGCGCATGGCCTGCGGCTTTGGGGTGTGCATGGGCTGTTCGTGCCAAACCAGGTACGGCAGCAAGCGCATCTGCAAGGATGGCCCGGTGCTCAAAAGGGAGGAGATCCTATGGTAGATACGCACGTGACCCTCTCCGGCTGGACGCTTGACAACCCCGTCATTCCCGCCAGCGGCTGTTTCGGCTATGGCGAGGAATTTCACGAGCTGTACGACATCAACGTATTGGGCACGTTCTCCTTCAAGGGCACCACGCTGGAGGCGCGCTTTGGCAACCCCACGCCCCGCATCGCGGAGTGCACGGCAGGCATGATCAACGCCGTGGGACTGCAAAACCCCGGCGTGCATCATGTGATCGAGCATGAGCTGCCCGAGCTGAAAACGTTCTTTCATAAAAAGGTCATCGCCAATATCAGCGGCTTTTCCGTGGCGGAATATGAGGAGTGCTGCCGCCTGATGGACCAGCAGGAGCAGGTGGGCCTCATCGAGGTCAACGTCAGTTGCCCCAACGTACATGGCGGCGGAATGGCGTTCGGTACCTGCGCCGAAAGCGCGGCGGAGGTGACGCGCGCCGTCAAGGCCGTAACGACCAAGCCTGTTTACATCAAGCTGAGCCCCAATGTGACGGACATCGTATCCATCGCAAAAGCCTGCGAGGATGCGGGCGCGGACGGGCTGAGTCTGATTAACACGCTTTTGGGCATGCGCATCGACCTGAAAAAGCGCAAACCCGTGATCGCCAACGTCATGGGCGGCTTCTCCGGCCCGGCGGTGTTCCCGGTGGCGTTGCGCATGGTGTATCAGGTGGCGCGGGCGGTGAAGATCCCCGTGATCGGCATGGGCGGGGTGAGCAGCGCGCGCGACGTGATCGAAATGATGCTGGCCGGGGCGACCGCCGTGCAGGTGGGTGCACAGAATCTGGTGGACCCCTACATTTGCCCGAAGATCATCGAGGCGCTGCCCGGCGAGATGGAACGGCTGGGCATCGAGCGATTGCAAGACATTATCGGAGGTGCGTGGAAATGAGCCGCGGAGATGTGATCATCGCATTGGACTTTCCCAGCGCGGAGGCGGTGTACGCCTTTCTGGACAAGTTTGAAAACGAGGCGCGCAAGCCCTACGTGAAGGTGGGTATGGAGCTGTTCTATGCCGAGGGCCCGCAGATCGTGCGGGAGATCAAGGCGCGGGGACACAAGATCTTTCTGGATCTGAAGCTCCACGACATTCCCAACACCGTCAAAAAGGCCATGGCCTCGCTGTCCAGGCTGGATGTGGACATGACCAACCTGCACGCCGCGGGCACCATCGACATGATGAAGGCGGCGCTGGAAGGCCTGACCCGTCCGGATGGAACGCGCCCCATGCTGCTGGCGGTGACGCAGCTCACCTCCACCAGCGAGGAGCGCATGCAGCGGGAGCTGCTCATCAATGCCAGCATGCCCGACACCGTGAAGAAGTACGCCCAGAACGCCAAAGAGGCCGGGTTGGACGGCGTGGTGTGCTCGCCGCTGGAGGCGGGGCTGGTGAAGGAAGCCTGCGGCGCGGCGTTCCAGACGGTGACGCCGGGCATCCGCTTTGCGGATTCGGCGGCGGATGATCAGGCGCGCGTGATGACCCCCGAAAAGGCGCGCCTGGGCGGGAGCGACTATATCGTGGTGGGGCGGCCCATCACCCAGGCAGCGGACCCCGTGGCGGCCTATCGGCGCTGCGTGAAGGAATTCCTTGGCGAGTGACAAAGGAGGAAAGACCATCATGGAAAAACAGATTGCGGGCGCGTTATTGTCCATCGGCGCGGTGTTTCTCAGGCCCGAGGAACCCTTCACCTGGGCCAGCGGCATCAAGAGCCCCATTTACTGCGACAACCGCCTGACCTTGACCGCGCCCGAGGTGCGCGACCAGGTGGAAAACGGCCTGATGGAAGTTATCCGCCGTGAATATCCGGATGTGGAGGTGCTCATGGGCACGTCCACCGCGGGCATCGCCCACGCGGCCATTGTGGCGCACATGATGCACCTGCCCATGGGCTACGTGCGCGGCGGCAACAAGGACCACGGCCGTCAGAACCGCATTGAGGGCAAGCTGGAAAAAGGCCAGAAGGTGGTCGTGGTGGAGGACCTGATCTCCACCGGCGGGAGCGTCATCGACGTGGTGGAGGCGCTGCGCGAGGCCGGCGCGGAGGTGCTGGGCATCGCGAGCATCTTCACCTACGGCATGCAGAAGGGACTGGACCGGCTGGCCGCCGCCGGGGTGAAAAACGTGAGCCTGTCCAACTTCGACGTGCTGGTACAGGTGGCGGCGGAGAAGGGCTATATCCGTCCGGAACAGGTGGAGCGGCTCATTCGTTTCCGCAACAACCCCAGCGACGAGAGTTGGATGCACAACTGAGGAGGTACACGCATGCCCAGACATCTGCTTGATATCCGTGACCTGAGCACGCAGGAGCTGGATGACCTGATGGACCGCGCAGACGACATTATCCAAAACCCCAAACGGTATGCTGAATGCATGCATGGGAAGAAGCTGGCAACGCTTTTTTATGAGCCCAGCACCCGCACGCGGCTGAGTTTTGAGGCCGCCATGCTGGAATTGGGCGGGAGCGTGCTTGGTTTTTCATCGGCGGACAGCTCTTCTGCATCCAAGGGTGAAAGCGTGGCCGATACTGTGCGCACCGTGGGATGCTATGCGGACGTCATCGCCATGCGTCACCCCAAGGAAGGCGCGCCCACCGCGGCGGCCCAGGTCAGCCCCGTGCCCATCATCAACGCGGGCGACGGCGGACATAATCACCCCACGCAGACGCTGGCGGATCTGCTCACCATCCGCCGCGAGAAGGGACGGCTCAACCAGCTGGTCATCGGCTGTTGCGGAGACCTTCAGTTCGGCCGCACGGTGCACAGCCTCATCAACGCCATGATGCGCTACAAGAGTATTCGCTTTGTGCTCATCTCTCCGGAAGAGCTGCGCGTGCCCGAATATGTGCGCGAAAGCATGCACAAAAACGGCGTCAGCTTCGTGGAAGTGGAGCGGCTGGAGGATGTGATCGGCACCCTCGATATTCTCTACATGACCCGTGTGCAGCGCGAGCGCTTCTTTAACGAGGCGGACTATGTGCGCCTCAAGGACAGCTATATCCTTGATACTGAAAAGATGCGCTTGGCACGCCGCGATTTGTGCGTGCTGCATCCTCTGCCGCGCGTGAACGAAATCAGCCGCGCCGTGGACGACGATCCCCGCGCATGCTATTTCCGCCAGGTTTCGAATGGCAAATATATGCGCGAAGCCCTGCTGATGAAGCTTTTGGAGGTGGAGGCATGAATATTGACAGCATCCAGAACGGCTATGTAATCGACCATATTCACGCCGGGCGCAGCATGGAAATCTATCACTATCTGGGACTGGACGCGCTGGACTGCTCTGTGGCCATCATCAAGAACGCCAAGTCGCAGCGCATGGGTAAAAAGGACATCATCAAAATTGACCAGGAGATCCCCCTGGATCTGGATTTGCTGGGCTACATTGATCCGGGGATCAGCGTCAACATCATTCGCGACGGGAAACTGGTGGAGAAGAAAAAACCTGAGATGCCCGCGCGAGTGGTGAATGTGATGAAGTGTAAAAACCCGCGCTGTATTACTCAGACCGAGCAGGAATTGGACCAGATTTTTGTGCTGGCCGATCGGGAGAAGCAGATCTATCGCTGCTTCTATTGCGAGGCGGCGTATAAGAGTGAGTGACACAAACAGGGGCGGACGGCTATGGCGGCTGTCCGCCTCTTCATGTTGAAATTTACAAAACCAGAATATTTTATTGGAATTTTGAATTGAAAGTTCGTATTTTAAGATATAGACGAAAGATGGGTGGATACGAACGTTCGGATGCACAAAAAAGTTCAGAAAAATGGCAAAAAACCTGTTGACAGAGCGCCTAAAGCGTGCTATTATGTACAAGCTCGCTTGAGAGCAACGAACCTTGAAAACGATACAGAGCAAGGAAAGCAAGAACGCAAGCAGTCAATGAATTGAGTGAAAATGCGAGCCAGAGAAAATCTGGAGCGTAACAGGAATTAAACATAAGAGTTTGATCCTGGCTCAGGACGAACGCTGGCGGCGTGCCTAACACATGCAA
>OKSB01000252.1_pt1 | contig 60245 bp, 45 predicted proteins | sample 1601171 | NCBI WGS metagenome assembly OKSB01 (sample SAMEA3541496, study PRJEB24748) | human gut metagenome | biome: human gut; feature: human-associated habitat; material: faeces | place: China | collected 2012 | reverse complement strand
CGGCGAAGTTCGGCGGGGGGACGCTGGCGCTGTGCGGCGCGGTATACGGGCTGGAGCTGCTGAAGCACGGCCGCGTGCGCCCCGGCGCGCTGTGGTACCCCGTAACGTTCTCGTCGCTCGTGCTGACGGCGGGCGGGGTCTATGCCGCGACACGCCTGCTGCTGCCCCGGCTGAGCCACGCGCCGGACAGCGTCGTGCCCGTGCGGCTGACGCTCGGCGGACGGCGGGTGTTCCTCAGCGCGCTGCGCGACAGCGGCAACACGCTCTGCGACCCCGTGACGGGCGAGGCCGTGCTCGTGGCGGACTGGCGCTGCGCCGCGCGGCTCCTGCCGCACGACGGCCTGCGCGCCGCGGATTTTGCCGCGCCCGCCGCTCTGGTAGTGCGCCTGCAGCGGCTCCACCCGCGCCTCATCCCCTTCCGCGCCGTCGGAACGGGCAGCGGCCTGCTGCTCGCCCTGCCGTGTGAGGAGGTCCGGATCGGAAAAAGGGTGCAAAAAAACGGCCTCGTCGCCTTCTCCCCGACGCCCGTTTCGGACGGCGGCGGCTACGAGGCCCTGACAGGAGGGAAATGCGATGCTTGAATTTCTGACAGACTGGCTGCAGCGCCTCCTGCGGCAGCCCGCAAAGCTCATGTACATCGGCGGCAGCGACATTCTCCCGCCGCCGCTTGCCGCGCAGGAGGAGCAGACCCTCCTGCAGCAGGCCGCCGCTGGCGACGAGGCCGCGCGGGCCCGGCTCATCGAGCGCAATCTGCGGCTCGTGGTCTACATCGCGCGCCGGTTCGAGAACACCGGCGTGAACATCGAGGACCTGATCTCCATCGGGACCATCGGCCTCATCAAGGCAGTCGGCACGTTCAAATCGGACCGGAACATCAAGCTGGCGACCTATGCCTCGCGCTGCATCGAGAATGAGATCCTCATGCACATCCGCAAGATCGCAGGCCAGAAGGCCGAGGTCTCGCTCGACGAGCCGATCAACACGGACTGGGACGGCAACGAGCTCCTGCTGTCCGACGTGCTCGGGACGGACGGCGACATCGTCATGCGGCCCATGGAGGAGGACGCGGAGCAGCAGCTGCTGCGCGAGGCCCTTGCGCGGCTGCCGGAGCGGGAGCGGCGCATCGTGAGCCTGCGCTTCGGGCTGGGCGGGCGGCCGGAAAAGACGCAGAAGGAAGTCGCGGACCTGCTGGGCATCTCGCAGTCGTATATCTCGCGGCTGGAGAAGCGCATCATGCAGCGCCTGCGGCGCGACCTGCTGCGGCAGGTCTCATAGCCCGGCGTAGAGCGGCGCAGCCTTCGGCTCGTAGCCCTGCGGCAGATAGCGCACAGACGAGATGCGCGGGCCGGAAATGCCGTATTTAGAGGAATAGCCGAACAGGTCGACATAGCGCTCCAGATCGTCCCGCTCGGTCCCCATGGCGCGCAGGACCTCGACCGTAGCGCGCACATCGTCAATGGCACGGTGTGAATTCGTCACGCGGTCCTGCAGGTCATACTGCTCGATGGCGTTGCACAGGCGGTGCGGATAGGCGCGGCGGTCGCGGTAGACCGTGAGCAGGTCGAGCTTCTGCTTGTCCTGCAGCAGGCGGGCGTCGCCGTATTTCTGCAGGAAGGCATAGAGGAACAGCAGATCGAACTGGGCGTTATAGGCCGCGAGCATCGTGCCGGGCGTCAGGAGCGCGGCCAGCAGCTCGGCAAAGGCCTGCTTGCCGATGCCCTCCTCGCGGAGCAGGTCGTCCGTGATGCCCGTCAGCTCCACGATGCGCGGCGGCAGGCTGCGCGTACAGCGGATGAACTCATCGACCTCCTCCGTGCCGGAGGCGGTCAGGCGGATGGCGGAAAATTCAATGATCTCATCGCGCTGCCAGCTCAGGCCGCTCGTTTCCGTGTCGAACACGAGGACGGAGTCACAGCGCGAGAACAGCGATTGCAGGGAATCAGACATGATTGGCCTCCATTCCGGAAAAATCCGTAATTCTGAGGCGATTATAGCATGTTTTTCCATGCTTGACAAATGGTTCCTTTTCGGGTATACTGAATTTACCGCAAAACAAATCCTTCTTCGGGGGGTCGGATGCTTCCGGCTGAGATTGGGCGAAGTCACGCCCTGACCCGCAAACCTGACACGGATCATGCCGTCGTAGGGAAAGAGGTCTTCCGCACTGCTTTCCAAGAACGGTTTGCAGCGCGGAATTTTTGTTTTGGAGGAATCCTCTATGTCCGTTCCCTCTCGCCGTATGGGACTGCGCCGCCTTGTGGAGTGCGCCGTGCTCATCGCAATCGGCACCGTTCTCAGTCTGTTCGAGTTCTCCGGCCCCTGGGCCCTTGGCGGCGGCATCACCGTGTGCAGCATGCTCCCGCTCGTCCTGATCTGCCACCGCCACGGCACAAAGTGGGGCATCAGCTCCGCCCTGGTCTACGGCGTGCTGCAGATGTTCCTCGGTATGAAGAACGTCATGTACGGCCGCAACTTCTGGGAAGTGCTTGCCATCATCCTGCTGGACTATGTTGTCGCGTTCGGCGTCATCGGCCTTGCCGGTATCTTTGACAAGTGCATCAAGAACCGCCCCGTGTCCATCGCCGTCGGCAGTGTGTTTGCCACGCTGCTGCGTCTGGCCTGCCACTTCGTGTCCGGCTGGATCATCTGGGAGGCTCTGTGGCCGAACGAGCTGGGCTGGGCTTCCCCGCTGTGGTCCCTTGCCTACAACGCCAGCTACATGATCCCCGAAATGATCATCACGACCGTCGCCGCCGTCGCCCTGTACTTCCCGCTGAAGAAGTACTACTACGGCGAGGACCTGAAGTAAATCAGAAGGCTGCACCGCGCCCCCCGGCCTGGTGTTTCCGATAACTCTCATTTCTGAATCGCTCTCCCCCACGCAAATGCCCACAAAATGCCGCCGGTCTTCCCCCACAGAAGACCGGCGGTCATTTTATTGTGACGGCTGCACCGTAATGTACTTCTGCTTTGAGCTATTCGGCTTATCAGGGGCAGTCATCCGCAGCTGACCACTTTCCAGCAGGGGCTTCAGATAGCGTGCGGTGAAATGCTTGATATCTTTGAAGCCACAATGGTTGGCGATTTCTGCTTTGCTGCGGGGTTCCGAGCAGAATGCAATGATTTTAACTTGGGGGGTGACTTGGGGGGTATCCCCTAAGTTCGCATCGGTTTTCGTATTCCGAATCGTTGCATAGAGCATAAACGCTTCCACGCGGTACTCCGGCTGCGGCAGGCCTGCTGTTTCCATGACCTCATAGAGCCGGTCTACGCCCTCGCCAAACTCCTGCACATATTCGTACTCATGCAGGAACTGCGCAATTTTCGGATTGCGGGAGAAGTGGACGTGCCGCATATTGTTCAGCCGCACGATGCCGGGCAGCGTACCGGGGCTTTCTACTGTCAGCCGGTCGTCGAACATCTTGATTTGAATGTCCGTTCCCTTGATGCTGTAATCGCGGTGCGCGACGGCGTTGACGATCAGCTCTTTCCAGGCAAACTCCGGGTATTCCGGCTCGGTGACAAAGCGGGTATCCGCACCGAGGTAGGTGCGCTCCTTGATCTGGCTGCGCACGAACTCCAGCGCCTTCTCAATGACCTGCAGGACGCGGCCTTCAAACACCACGTCCTTGATGACGTTCATCTCCGCACCGACCTTGGCTTCCGTACCCTCGTACCGGACAAAGCGGATGCGTGCGCGGGGAAAATAGTGTTTCGGATTCTTGCCGAACAGCAGCATGGCGGCAGTGCTGACTTCTTCCTTGCCACCTTTGGTGGAGATAAATTCTTTGTTCTCCCGCAGGTATTCCTCCGGGCTTTTCCGGTAGCCGAGTTTCTGCGTATACTCCCGAACGAAGTCGAGGTCAATGTCCTCCATCGCCGCGTCCGGGACAGGGGTATCCTCAAAATACCGTGTGCCCTTGGCGTACATAAGCTGGAGGCGTTCGTCGAAATTAAGCTTCTTGGATTTATCCCCGACGCGAAAGAAAACATCGTCCGCCTGATTGGCGTGAAGCTCGTTGCTTTGCAAAACCTCAATCAGCAGAATATAATCCGGCTCACCGTCCCCGTTGGTGCAGGCAAGCAGTTCGGTTTCGATTTGAACGGACGGCTTACAGTAATCAAACGGCACGCGCAGCAGCTCGTTGATATGCTCCTGATAGCCGTCGATGCCGGTGATCGTCCCGTCGTCCTCCACGCCGACCGCGATCACGCCGCCGTCTGCGTTGGCAAAGGCGATCAGATGAATCGCAAGCGTCTTTGCGTCGATGCGGGCGCTCTTGCGGTCAAACAGCGGAGATTCCGTCATGGTGCAGATTTGTTCAAGTGTCAGCTTGCAAAGCATACGTCCGCCTCCTTGTCACAAGAAAAATCCAGCTTTTTTACAGTATAGCACAGAGTATCACCACTATGCAAGGAAGCAGTCGGGCTATCCGAAAAAAAGTTTTTCAACCGCGCCCGCAGCTCTCCGCTTATCCCGCCCCGTCCTGCAAAATTGCCGCGTTGGCTGCGCCTCCTCGCCACAGAAAAAGAGGCGACGGGACATAAAAATCCCGGACGGCGAACCGTCCGGGATCTCTCTGTTCAGTTGGTGCGGATCAATACATGCCGCCCATGCCGCCTGCATTGGCTGCGGCAGCTGCTGCGGCGTCGGCTGCGGGATCGGGCTTGTCGGCCACGATGGACTCAGTCGTAAGGACGCAGGCGCCGATGGACGCTGCGTTCTCAAGTGCGGTGCGGGTGACCTTCGTCGGATCGACGATACCGGCGGGGATCATGTCGCAGTAGGTGGCGCTGTAGGCATTGTAGCCGAAGCCGACCTTGCGGCTGTTCTTGATCTTCTCGAAGACGACGGAGCCGTCGACACCGGCGTTCTCGGCGATCTGGCGGACAGGAGCCTGCAGCGCCTTGACGATGATGGACGCGCCGGTCTTCTCATCGCCGGACAGCTTGGCAACGAGCTTCTCGACAGCGGGGATGGCATTGACAAACGCAGTGCCGCCGCCGGCAACGATGCCTTCCTCCACGGCAGCGCGCGTGGCGTTCAGGGCATCCTCGACGCGGAGCTTCTGCTCCTTCATGGCAGTCTCGGTCTGTGCGCCGACACGGATAACGGCGACGCCGCCGGACAGCTTGGCAAGACGCTCCTGCAGCTTCTCACGGTCGTACTCGGACGTGGTCACGCCGATGGCGGCCTTGATCTCGTGGATGCGGTTCTGGATCTCCTCGGAGTTGCCGCAGCCGTCGACGATAACGGTGGTGTCCTTGTTGACCTTGATCTGGCGGGCACGGCCGAGATCGGAGAGCTGAGCCTCCTGCAGGTTCATGTTCAGCTCGTTTGCGAAGTAGGTGCCGCCGGTCAGGATGGCGATATCGCGGAGCATTTCCTTGCGGCGATCGCCGAAGCCGGGCGCCTTGACGCAAACGCAGTTGAAGCTGCCGCGCAGACGGTTGACGAGCAGGGTGGACAGAGCGTCGCCCTCGACGTCCTCGGCGATGATGACGAGCTTCTGGCCCGCCTTGACGATCTGCTCCAGAACGGGCAGGATGTCCTGAATGGAGGAGATCTTCTTATCGGTGATGAGCAGGTACGGATCATCGACAACAGCTTCCATCTTGTCGGTGTCGGTGACCATATACGGGGAGATATAGCCGCGGTCGAACTGCATGCCTTCGACAACGTCGAGGCCGGTCTCGGCGGTCTTGGACTCTTCAATGGTAATGACGCCGGCGGCCGTGACCTTCTCCATGGCCTCGGCGATCAGCTTGCCGATCTCCTCGTCGCCGGAGGAGACGGTGCCGACACGGGCGATGTCTGCGCTGCCGTTCACGGCCTGCGAGTTGGCCTTGATGGCCTCGATGGCGGCGTCAACGGCCTTCTGCATGCCCTTGCGCATGACCATGGGGTTCGCACCGGCGCTGACGTTCTTCAGGCCCTCGCGGATGATGGCCTGTGCCAGCAGGGTAGCGGTGGTGGTGCCGTCGCCTGCGACGTCGTTCGTCTTCGTAGCGACTTCACGGACGAGCTGAGCGCCCATGTTCTCAAACGGATCCTCGAGCTCGACTTCCTTGGCGATCGTCACGCCGTCGTTCGTGATGAGCGGGGAACCATATTTCTTCGCAAGGACGACGTTGCGGCCCTTCGGACCGAGGGTGACCTTGACGGTATCTGCGAGCTGGTCAATGCCGGACTGCAGCTTCTTGCGGGCGTCTTCGCCGAATTCGATCATTTTTGCCATGATATTTTAAGCCTCCTGAATTATTCTACGATCGCGAGGATCTCGGACTGGCGGACGATGGAATACTCCACATCCTCGACCTTGACCTCGGTGCCAGCATACTTCGCGACGACGACCTTGTCGCCGGGCTTCACGACCATCTTGACCTCGTTTCCGTCCACGCCGCCGCCGGGGCCGACTGCCACGACTTCGGAAACAACGGGCTTTTCCTTCGTAGCGGTGGAGAGGATAATGCCGGAAGCGGTGGTCTCCATGGCTTCCACAGGCTTGAGCAGAACACGATCTGCAAGGGGTACCAGTTTCATGATGCTAACCTCCAATATAATGTCTGATGGTCTCCCATCTTTGATTACGGGCTTGAATTTAGCACTCAATTCATCTGAGTGCTAACACCCTATATAATACCCATTTCCGGAAGAAAGTCAAGAGGAAAAAATGAAAAATTTGTGACAAATTTCAAAATTCTCCCGCCCCGGACGCCCGGTTTGGGCATTTGAGTTTGCGGCAATCTCAGTAGAGGCCATCGAAACGGACGAGCTGCCAATAAAGGAATGCACCGATTGCGTCTGTAGCAGCGGTCACTGCGCAGCCGTTGGCGGCTCTGCCGCCTTACGGATGCGGCGTGCCCTTTACGGGCAGTGACCGCCTTGTACAGGGACATTTAACCGCAGGAGGGCGCTGGTGCACCTCGCGCTTCCCTGACGTGTCATTGCGAGGAGCGAAGCGACGTGGCAATCTCGCAGCACCAAGTTGGATAACAGGAAAGCCATCGGCGAAATCGTGAGTGCCTTCCCGAGATTGCCGCGTCGGCCTGCGGCCTCCTCGCAATGACAAACCTTCGGCATTCACCGTTTTACTGACAGCCTGTTTCTTACGCAGGTGCAGCGCCGGGCCCGGCTGTCCCCTCCCCTACAAGACGCGTGCGTCCGGCACGACTTTCCGTTTTCCGGTTGTGCTTTGCGGCGTTTTTCGATATAATAGAAAAGGAGGAACACAGATTGTCAAAATAACGCTCAGCTGAAAGTTACGGAGGGAAGGAAAGTGGGAAAGGAAACCGTCAGGGTGTCCTTTCGCGTTTGATCCCCCGCCGCAGCGGCAGAATTGCAAAATCATGCTGCAAAAAATGATTTTGCAATTCGGAAAGGCCTCAGCTCGGCGAAAAGTCCGAAAGGACTTTTTTGACAAGCTGAGGACAATGTCCGGAAAGGAGATCCTGCGATGGAACGAAACATTCTGGCGGTCGGCGACGTGGTCGCGCCCGCCGGTGTCAAATATTGCAAGGCGGCGCTCCCGCGGCTGCGCCGGGAGCTGTCGGTCGATTTCTGCGTTGTGAACGGCGAGAACGCCGCCGTGCTGGGTATGCTGCCTGCGCAGGCGGAGGAGCTGCTGAGCGCCGGGGCCGACGTCATCACCATGGGGAACCACACCTGGGGCAGGCGTGAGCTCGTGCCCTATCTTGAGCGGTCGCGCGAGGTGCTGCGCCCGGCAAATCTGCCGCAGCAGCAGCCCGGCCGCGGCTGGGGCGTGTTTGAAACGCCGTTCGGCGACGTGGCCGTCATCGACCTCATCGGCCGGTGCGGCATGGACTACACGCCGGACAACCCCTTCCAGCTCGTCGAGCGCATCCTGCGCAAAATTCAGACAAAGCTCATCCTTGTGGAGCTGCACGCCGAGGCAACGTCGGAAAAGCTGGCCATGGGCCGGATGCTCGACGGGCAGGTCAGCGCCGTCTGGGGCACGCACACCCATGTGCCGACGGCAGACACGATGATCCTGCCGCAGGGCACGGGCTATGTGACGGACCTCGGCATGACCGGCCCGCGCGATTCCGTGCTCGGCATCCGGCCGGAGCTGTCCATCCGGCGCTTCCGGGGCGATCTGCCCAGCCGCTATGAGCCCGCGCCCGGCCCGTGCAAGCTCGAGGCCTGCCTGTTTACGATCGACGACGCTACCGGCCGCTGCACGGCCGTCAGGAGGGTGGATATCCATGGTTAAGCTGCTGCATGCGGCGGATCTGCATCTTGATTCCGCCTTTTCGGCCCTGCCGCCGGAGAAGGCCGCCCAGCGCCGCGCCGAGCAGCGGCTCGTGCTCGAGCGGCTGACCGCGCTGTCCGAGGGCTGCGCGGCCGTGCTGCTGGCGGGCGACCTGTTTGACAGCGCCCGTGTCTACCGTGACACGCTCGAGGCGCTCCGGGCCGCGCTGGCGGCCTGCCGCTGCCCCGTTTTTATCGCGCCTGGCAACCACGATGCGCTGCTGCCCGGCTCGCCGTACCTGGAAAACGGCTGGCCGGAGAACGTCCATATCTTCCGCACGGCGGAGCCGGAGCGCGTCAGCCTGCCGGAGCTCGACATCTACGGCGCGGGCTTCCTGCGCGCGGAGATGCCCGCCATGCTGGACGGCTTCCGCGTCGCCGACCCCGCGCGCCTGAACATTCTGGTCCTGCACGGCGACGCCGAAAACCCTGCCTCGCCCTATGACCCCGTTTCCCCCGCCGCGCTGGCGGCCTCCGGGCTGGATTATGCCGCCCTTGGCCACATTCACCGCCGCGGCGAGCGGCGCGACGGCGGCACGCTGTGCGCGTGGCCCGGCTGCCTGATGGGCCGGGGGTTCGACGAATGCGGCGAGAAGGGAGCTCTGCTCGTTTCGGTGGAAAAGGGCGCCTGCCGCACGGAATTCGTGCCCTGCGGGGCGCGGCGCTATGAGCGCCTCTCCGTCCCGGCCGGAGATGATGCGCTTGCCGCCGTCCGCGCGGCCCTGACGCCGGAGCTCGAGGGCAGCTGCTGCCGCATCGAACTGACGGGTGAGGCGGCCCCCGTCGATCTTGCCGCCCTGCAGGCGGCGCTGGAGCCGCAGTTTTTCAGTCTGGACCTGCGTGACCGCACGCGGCCGAAGCAGGACCTTTGGGAGGCCTGCGGCGAGGACACACTGCGCGGTCACTTCCTCGACGGACTGCACGCGCAGTTTGAGGCCGCAGAAACAGACGAAAGGAGGCAGGTCGTCGCGCGCGCTGCGCGGCTCGGCCTTGCCCTGATGGACGGACGGGAGGTGCCGCTGTGATCCTGCTGCAATTACGGGCAAACTTCGGCAAGCTGCACGGCACGCTGACCCTGCATGAGGGGCTCAACGAGCTGTGCCTGCCGAACGAAGCCGGGAAATCGACGTGGAGCGCCTTCCTGCTGGCGATGCTCTATGGCATCGACACGCGTGAGCGCGCCACGCGGGAAAACCAGAATCTGCCCGCCAAGGAGCGCTACCGTCCGTGGGACGGCAGCTCCATGGAGGGCGCGATCGACCTGATCTGGAACGGCCGCGCCGTCACGATCGAGCGGCGCTCGCAGGGCAGGACGCCCATGGGCGTGTTCCGCGCCTATGAGACGGAGAGCGGCACACCCGTGCCGGAGCTGACGGCCGAGAACTGCGGCCGCACGCTGTGCGGTGCGGAGCGGAGCGTGTTTGAGCGAACGGCCTTCGTGCGGCAGCTCGGCATGGCCGTTTCGAGCGACGCCCAGCTCGAGCAGCGGCTGAGCGCCCTTGTCACCACCGGCGAGGAAGGCCCGTCGGCCTCCGCGCTGGAGAAGAAGCTGCGCGACCTGAAAAACAAATATACCTACCGAACCGGTCTGCTGCCCCGGCTGCAGGCCCGGCGGGACGAGCTGCAGGCACAGCTTTCCGCCCTGCGCGCCGCACAGGCAGAGGCCATGGAGCTGAGCGCCGCCTGCACGGAGGCCGAGGCCGGGCGCAGCCGTCTGCAGGCCCTGCGCACCCGTATCGAGCGGGCGCAGGCCGCCCGCCGCCGCGCCGGTCTGGCGGAGCTGCAGGAGCGCGAAACGGCACTTGCCGCCCGCTGCGCTGCGCTGGCGGAGCAGACTGCGGGGCTTCCGGATGAGCAGATGCTGCAGCTCCTGGTCCGCGGTCTGGAGGACGCCGCCGAGCGCCTGCAGACGGCCCAGCTCGACGCCGCCATCGGCGTGAGGCAGCCGGAGCCGCCCGAGGACCTGCCCGGCTTTGCTGGCTGCGGCCCGGACGAGGCCGCGCAGCGCGCGCGGGAGGTACAGGTGCAGTGGAACGTGCTCCACGCCGTCCGCGTGCCGAAAAAACTCCCGATCCTGCTGCCGTGCGCCGCCGCAGTGCTGGCGGGCGCGGGGCTGTGCTTTGTTTCGCTGCCCATCGGCCTTGGCGTCGCCGGAGCTGGGCTTGCCGCCTTCGTCCTCTCGCTGGTCCTGCTGCGGAGGAAGGCTGCGCAGGCCGAGCGGGCCGCCGAACAGGCCGAGGCCCTGCTGCGGCCGTTCGGGACGGACGATCCCGCCGCGCTCTCCGGGCTTGCCGCCCGGCAGGCGGAGGCCCGCACGCAGTGGCAGCAGGCCCGGCAGGCCGCAGAGCGGCAGCAGCGGCTGCTGCAGGGGGCCGTTCTGAGCCGGCAGGAGGATCTGAACGACCGCATCGGCGCAGTCGCCCGCTTTGCCCCCGGCACACAGGGTCTCCCCGCGGCGCGCAGCGCGCTGCGGAACGCCCGGCAGCTGCAGGAGGCCGCTGCGGCCGCAAATCGCGAGCGCGAGGCCCTGCACCGGCAAATCGAGGCCATGGCAGACATCGTCGGCGACGCGCCTGCCGATGCCGCACCGGACGAGGAGGCGCTGCGCTATGATCCCGCCGAGATCAGCCGCCGCCTTGAGCAGGCCGACGAGACGCTGGCCTCGCTCCGCGCCCGTCTGGCCCACAAGCGCGGGCAGATCTCCGCGCAGGGAGACGCCGTGCGCATCGAGGCGGAGCTGGAGCAGCTCGACCGCCGGATCGCCGACGCCGAGGAGGCAAACGCCGCCGTGGAGCTGGCGTCCGAGGCCCTGCGCCGCGCCGACGAGACGCTCCGCGCACGCTTCTCGCCGCAGATCACGGCCGAGGCGGGGCATATTCTCGCCGAGCTGACAGAAAATAAGTATCCCCGCGTGCTGCTGGAGCCGGATATGCATCTGTCCGTGCGCGAGGCGGACGGGCAGGTCATGCGTCCCGCCGCCGCCATGAGCTGCGGCACGGCGGATCAGATGTATCTTGCGCTGCGGCTGGCCATGTGCCGCCGTCTGCTGCCGCCGGATGCGCCGATGGTGCTCGACGACGCGCTCGTGAACTTTGACCCCGCGCGCACCCGCGCCGCCCTGCGCGTGCTGCGGGAGGAGCCGCGGCAGATCCTGCTGTTCACCTGCCGCCCGCTGACGCAGGAGGAGGAATGACCCATGTATTTTGATTCGCACGCCCATCTGGACGACGCGCACTTTGACGGCGACCGCGCGGCCATTTTGGACGATCTCAAAAACCACGGCGTGACCATGGTGATGAACGTCGGCTGCGACCTGCCGTCCTCGGAGCGGTCTGTGCGGCTGGCGGAGCAGTATCCGTTCCTCTATGCCGCCGTCGGCAGCCACCCGGACGACGCCGATCATGTGGACGGCGCCCTGCTTGCCCGCTACCGCGCCCTGTGCGCCTCGCCGCGCGTGCGCGCCATCGGCGAGATCGGGCTGGACTATCATTATGAGGACGTGCCCCGCGCGCAGCAGCGCGTGGCCTTTGAAAAGCAGCTTTCGCTGGCCGAGGAGCTCGGCCTCCCCGTCATCGTGCACGAGCGCGAGGCCCACGGCGACGCCATGGACATCCTGCGCGCCCATCCGAAGGCCTTTGGCGTGTTCCACTGCTTCTCCGGCTCGCCGGAAATGGCGCTGTGGCTCGTCGAGCGCGGGTGGTACATCGGCTTTACCGGCGTTGTGACGTTTAAAAACGCCCGCCGCGCCGTCGAGGCCGTGCAGGCCCTGCCGCTTGACCGCATCCTGATCGAGACGGACTGCCCGTATATGGCCCCGGAGCCGTATCGCGGACGCCGCAACGACAGCCGCTATGTGCCGCTCGTTGCGGCAAAGATCGCGGCCCTGCGCGGCCTGACCCCGGAGGAGGCGGGCGCGCTGACCGCCGCCAACGCGCGGCGGCTGTTCCGCATCCCGGACGGAGAGGAGGAGACCCCATGCGTCACGCCCTGATCACCGGCGGCAGCCGGGGCATCGGCGCGGCTGCCGTGCGCGCCTTTACGGCCGCTGGCTACGCCGTGAGCTTTTTCTATGAAAAAAACGACGCGGCGGCAGCCGCCGTCTCGGCCGAGACAGGCGCAGAGGCCGTCCGCTGCGACGTGGCCGACGCGCAGGCCGTGCTGGACGCCGTTTCGTGCCTGCCGGAGACGGACGTGCTCGTGAACAACGCGGGCATCTGCCACTACGGCCTTCTCTCGCAGATCACGCAGGCACAGTGGGACCGGCTGTTCGCCGTAAACGTCGGCGGCATCTACCACTGCGTGAACGCCGTCCTGCCCGCCATGCTGCACAGGCAGAGCGGCTGCATCCTCAACGTCTCTTCCATGTGGGGGCAGGTCGGCGCGTCGTGCGAGGCGTGCTACTCCGCCACGAAGGGCGCGGTGCTCGCCCTGACGAAGGCGCTGGCGCAGGAGCTGGGGCCGTCCGGCATCCGCGTCAACTGCGTCTCGCCCGGCGTCATCCTGACGGACATGGTCGCAAACGTCGCGCCGGAGGTGCTCGCGGAGCTGGCACAGGAGGCCCCGCTCGGCAAAAACGGCACGCCGGAGGACGTGGCACGGGCCATGGTCTATCTTGCGGAGGCGGAGTTTGTCACGGGGCAGAACCTGCCGGTGAACGGCGGCTTTGTGCTCTAAGGAAGCTCTGAATCCGGAATTCCGGAAAATGGGCCTTGACGTGCTCCGTTTTCTGCGATATAGTGTAGTTGGTGCGGTAGGGCCGTACCTTTCCGAATACAGATAGAAAGTAGAGAGTTTCCCTATGACAGTGCTTCTGAAGGTCTTCACTCTGCTCGGCGGGCTTGCGTTCTTCCTCTATGGCATGAACGTGATGTCCGGCGGACTGGGAAAGCTGGCAGGCGGCTCGCTGGAGCGCTCCCTCAAAACGATGACGAAGAACCGCTTCGCGGGCATGGCACTCGGCGCGGTCATCACCATCGCCATCCAATCCTCGTCCGCCATGACGGTCATGCTCGTCGGCCTGGTCAACTCGGGTATCATGCAGCTCGGGCAGACGATCGGCGTCATCATGGGCTCAAACATCGGCACGACGCTCACGCCGTGGATCCTGTCGTTGTCCGGCGTGAACGGCACGGGCTGGATCCAGCTGCTCAAGCCGGAGAATTTCTCCCCGATCATCGCGTTTATCGGCGTTGTGCTCATCATGATGTGCAAAAAGCCCCGCAAGCGCGACATCGGCAAGATCATGGTCGGCTTCGCCGTTCTGATGTACGGCATGACGCTCATGGGAAGCTCCGTTTCCGGTCTGGAGAATTCCAAGGCCTTTACGAGCATCCTGACGGCGTTTGAGAACCCGCTGCTCGGCGTGCTCGTCGGCGCGGTCGTCACGGGCGTGATCCAGTCCTCCGCCGCCTCCGTCGGCATTCTGCAGACGCTGGCCGCCACGGGCCAGATCTCCTATGGCGTCGCCATCCCGATCATCATGGGCCAGAACATCGGCACCTGCGTCACGGCGCTCATCTCGTCCATCGGCGTCAACAAGAACGCCCGCAAGGTCGCCGTCGTGCACATCACGTTCAACCTCATCGGCACGGTGGTGTGCCTGTGCCTGTTCTACGGGCTGCACGCCATCTTCCATTTCGCCTTTGTGGCCACGCCGATCAACGCCGTCGGCATCTCAGCCGTGCACACGATTTTCAATGTCTTCACCACGGCGCTGCTGTGCCCGTTCACGAAGCAGCTCGAGCGCTTCGCCAATTTTGTCATCCGCCCCTCCAAGAAGGAGGAGACCTACGCCTTCCTCGACGAGCGCCTGCTTGGCACACCGTCCATCGCCGTCGGCGAGGCCAGCGACATGACGGTCAAAATGGCAACCCTTGCCCGCACGACCATTCTTTCCGCCATCAACATCTGCCAGCGCTACGACCAGAAGGTGGCAGACGAAATTCTGAAGCACGAGGACGAGCTGGACCTCTACGAGGACAAGCTCGGCACCTTCCTCGTCAAGCTCTCGAGCCGCTCACTGTCTATCGCGGACTCGCGGAAGGTCTCGAACATGCTGCACACCATCGGCGACTTCGAGCGTCTGGGCGACCATGCCGTCAACCTGCGCAAGACGGCTGAGGAGATCCACGACAAGCACATCGTCTTCTCCGAGGATGCCGCTGCGGAGCTGCAGAACCTGACAAACGCCCTGACGGAGATTCTGGAGCTGACCATCGATGCCTTCAGCGAGCACAACCTCGAAATGGCGCGCCACGTTGAGCCGCTGGAGCAGGTCATCGACTGCCTGATCTCCGCCGCCAAGTCGACGCACGTCGAGCGCCTGCAGAGCGGCAAGTGCACGATCCAGAACGGCTTCGTGCTCAATGACCTGCTGACAAACTACGAGCGCGTGTCCGACCACTGCTCGAACATCGCCGTCTCTCTCATCGAGACGAGTGCAGGCAGCTTCGACACGCACGAGTATCTCTCCGAGGTCAAGGAGGGCGGCAGCAAGGACTATACCGACCTCTACCACGCCTATACAAAGAAGTACGCGCTGCAGTAAGCGCATAGAGCCGGGACACGCCGCAGGGTGTGTCCCGGTTTTGTTATGCGATATACTGCCGTAAGGGCGGGGACAGCCGGGCTCCGGCGAAATCGCAGGTGCCTGCATGAGATTCCCACGTCGCTTCGCTCCTCGGAATGACACGGGAGGGCGGCACTCGCAAGCTCGGCGCTGCGCCCCTCCGAATGGGAAAGGCCCCCAAGTTTGTCATTGCGAGCCTTGCGGAGCAAGGCGCGGCAATCTCGCAGTACCGGCCGGAGCACGGGAAAGCCCCGGCGAAGTCGAAGGTGCCTACTTGAGATTGCCGCGTCGGGCTTGCGCCCTCCTCGCAATGACACGGGTGGGAGGCGCACGCAAGTTTGTCCCTGCGTCCCTCCGGAAGCGGCAGGTTCCCAGACTTGTCATTGCGAGGCTCCGCAGGAGCCGCGGCGCAGGCCTTCCCGCAGGGAAAGGCCGGGAGCCATCGCCATATCAGCGCCGTTTCCTCCATTTCCCATCTTTTCCGCACTTTTTGCGGGATGTTAAACGTTTTCGTCATGGTGCACAAATTATGGGGCCACTTTTTGGCGGTTCAATGCATTGCGGAGCGCGGCAGGATATGCTACAATTTATGGTATTAAGGTAGGCGCCGCTACTCCACCCCGTTAGCGGCGGACCGCCGGATAAGGAGGAATCACCCACCGCAGGCTTGCGGTGCGGCAGTGTGGAGACCTGCCGTAATGCATCCGCGCTTCGCGCGCCGATGTGAGGTCCGGGCAAGCGGAGGCTCCCGGATCAGAGCCGGTAGCATGGCAAATGTTACGCTGAAAAACATCAAAAAGATCTACCCCAACGCCGACACGAAGAAGAAAAAGAAGAAGAAGGAGCACACCTCTGACGAGCCGAAGGCCAATCTTCAGATCACGGACGAAGGCGTCGTCGCCGTTCAGGAATTCAGCCTGGACATCGCGGACCGTGAGTTCATCGTTCTCGTCGGCCCGTCCGGCTGCGGCAAGTCCACGACGCTCCGCATGATCGCCGGTCTGGAAGAGATCACGGACGGCGAATTGTACATCGGCGACCGTCTGGTGAACGACGTGGCCCCGAAGGACCGCGACATCGCCATGGTCTTCCAGAACTATGCTCTGTACCCCCACATGACCGTGTATGAAAACATGGCATTCTCCCTGAAGCTGAAGAAGGTCCCGAAGCAGGAGATCGACAAGAAGGTCCGCGAGGCCGCCGAAATTCTCGGCATCACGGAATACCTCGACCGCAAGCCGAAGGCCCTGTCCGGCGGCCAGCGCCAGCGCGTCGCCATCGGCCGCGCCATCGTCCGCAATCCGCAGGTCCTGCTGATGGACGAGCCGCTGTCCAACCTCGACGCCAAGCTCCGCAACCAGATGCGCGCTGAGATCATCAAGCTCCGCTCCCGCATCAACACCACATTCGTCTACGTCACCCACGACCAGACGGAGGCCATGACGCTCGGCGACCGCATCGTCATCATGCGCGACGGCTTCATCCAGCAGATCGGCACCCCGCAGGAGGTCTTCAACCATCCGAAGAACCTGTTCGTCGCGGGCTTCATCGGCACGCCGCAGATGAACTTCTTCCCGGACGCCAAGCTGACTGTGAAGGACGGCAAGTACGTCGTCGAGCTGCTCGGCAAGTCCATCGTCCTGCCGGAAGACAAGCAGGCCGCCCTGCGCGCCCGCAAGCAGCCGGAAGGCACCGTCACCGTCGGTGTCCGTCCCGTGCACCTCTCCCTGCATCAGGAGGGCTTCCCCGCAACGATCGACGTCTCCGAGATGATGGGCAGCGAGATGCACCTGCATATGACCGTCTCCGGCCACGATGTCATCGCCGTCATCCCGACGGCCGGCCTCAGCCTCGACGATGTCCGCGCAGGCGGCACGGCGCACTTCACGTTCGATCCGGAGCTTATGCACCTGTTCGATCCGAAGACGGAAGAGAACCTCTTCCCCGTGGAAAACAGCAAGGCAAAGGTCTGATCCAGACCATCCCCAGGCGGGCGGCACTGCCGCCCGCTTGAGCTTGTCAAAAAAAGATTTTTGACAAGCTCTCAAACGAGACCCGTTTCACTGGGCTCTCGTTTGAAAGGGCTGCGGCTCGCGGCAGCGCACGAAGGGCGCACCCTTCGCACGTTTGCGAGCCGAGCGGTATTTTCTTCGACGTACATGCCGCCGGAGAAAATGATTTCCACTGTTTGCGCTTGCGAGCGCAAACTCTGCGAGGCTTTTTTAACATTCTGAGGGAGCTCAGCTGCAGGACTGAGCTCTCCGTTTTTTTGCCTGCTGGTATCAAATCCGCCTGTCGGGAAATACTGTGACTATTCCCGTTTGATGGGAACAGTAAAACGACCGGAGGATACGGAGCCATGCAGGGCAAGGTGGAGATCTGCGGCGTGAACACGGCGCATCTGAAAACGCTGAAAAACGACGAAATGGTGGAGCTGCTGCGGCGCAGCCAGGCGGGGGATCAGGCGGCGCGCGAGCGCCTCATCGAGGGAAATCTTCGCCTCGTGCTGTCGGTCATCCAGCGCTTTCTCGGCCGCGGGGAGAACCCGGACGACCTGTTTCAGGTCGGCTGCGTCGGCCTTCTGAAGGCCATCGCCAATTTTGACGTGAATCTCAACGTCCGCTTCAGCACCTACGGCGTGCCGATGATCGCGGGCGAGATCCGCCGCTATCTGCGCGACAACAGCGCCATCCGCGTCAGCCGCTCCATGCGCGACACGGCCTACCGCGTGCTGCAGTGCCGCGAGGCCATGCAGGCCGAGCAGTCGCGCGAGCCGACGCTCGAGGAGGTGGCACAGCGGCTGGAGCTGCCGCTTGAGACCGTGAATACGGCCATGGACGCCATTTCCGTGCCCGTCTCGCTCTATGAGCCGGTCTACACGGATGGCGGCGACCCGCTGACCGTTATGGATCAGGTGCGCGACACGAAAAACACCGATGAACAGTGGGTCGAGCGCATCGCGCTGCGCGAGGCCATCTCCACGCTCGGCGAGCGGGAGAAGCGCATTCTGGCCCTGCGCTTTTTCGACGGCCGGACCCAGATGGAGGTCGCCTCCGAGGTCGGCATCTCGCAGGCGCAGGTCTCCCGGCTGGAGAAGAATGCCATCCGTACACTTCGGAAAGCGATTTGTTAAGGTATATCCGGCCCCGCCGCCGCATAGAATGTGGCAGACGAAATGGGGCAGGTGATCCGATGGAAGACCGGTTTTCCTCGCTGCGCTGCCGCGAGGTCATCAATATCTGCGACGGCTGCAGGCTCGGCTGCGTGTCGGACGTGGTCATCGACCTGAAGTGCGGCCGCGTGGCCGCGCTCGTCGTGCCCGTGCCGTGCCGCCTGTTCGGCCTGCTTGGCCGCCGCGATGACTATGTTATCCCGTGGGAGCAGGTCCGCCGTGTCGGCGCGGACATTATTTTAATTGAGTCCGAGCTGGATAAGACCCGCTGTCCCCGCCGGAAGAAGGAATTTTTCTGAGGTTCCTTGAAAAAAAGGACAGTTTCTCGCAAAAAATGCTTGAAAACTGGAACTTCCTCCTGTATAATAGTACGGCGTGGGCAAAGGCCCGCAAATTCAGAACCCACACAGCCCGGGATGCTCCGTCCCAGTGCCGCCTCGGCGGTGGACGGGGAAGAGGAACGGACTGGAGGTCAAAACAAAAAAGGAGAAACACAAAATGGCAGTCGTATCTATGAAGAGTCTGCTCGAAGCAGGCGTCCACTTTGGTCATCAGACCAGACGCTGGAACCCCAAGATGGCTCCGTACATCTACACGGAGCGCAACGGCATCTATATCATCGATCTGCAGAAGACCGTCAAGAAGATCGAAGAGGCCTACAACTTCGTCCGTGATCTTGCCGCCAACGGCGAGAACATCCTGTTTGTCGGCACGAAGAAGCAGGCGCAGGACGCCATCAAGGAAGAGGCGGAGCGCGTCGATCAGTATTATGTCAACGCCCGCTGGCTCGGCGGCATGCTGACGAACTTCAAGACCATGCGCACCCGTATCGACCGTCTGGCTCAGCTGCGCAAGATGCAGGAGGACGGCACGTTCGCCATGCTCCCCAAGAAGGAAGTCATCAAGCACGAGGGCGAGATCGCCAAGCTCGAGAAGTATCTCGGCGGCGTGAAGAACATGAAGAAGCTCCCCGGCGCCCTGTTCATCGTTGACCCCCGCAAGGAGCGCAACGCCATCGCCGAGGCCCGCAAGCTGCACATCCCCATCGTCGCCATCGTCGATACGAACTGCGACCCGGACGAGATCGACTATGTCATCCCCGGCAACGATGACGCCATCCGCGCCATCCGCCTGATCGTCGCCACCATGGCCAACGCCGTGCAGGAAGGCCGTCAGGGCGAGGCCAACACCGAGGCTGCTCCGGCTGCCGAGGCTGCTGCCGAATAATCCCATCCGGTTCATTGGAAACCAGACGCCCGCCGCGTGCGGCGGGCGTTTTTTCGAAACAGAAGATACAGGAGGATATAACCATGGCATTTACTGCTGCTGATGTCAAGAAACTGCGTGAAATGACCAACGTCGGCATGATGGACTGCAAGAAGGCACTGTCCGAGAATGACGGCGATATGGACAAGGCCATTGAGTGGCTGCGTGAAAAGGGCCTGGCGAAGGCCGCCAAGAAGTCCAGCCGCATCGCTGCCGAGGGCATGGCTTACGCCACCGTCGAGAACGGCGTCGGCGTCGTCGTCGAGGTCAATGCCGAGACCGACTTCGCTTCCAAGACCCCGCTGTTCGTCGATTTCGTCAAGGATATCGCCAAGGTCGTCGCTGCGGACGCTCCCGCAGACATCGAGGCCCTGAAGAACTGCAAGTACCCCGGCTCCGAGCTGACCGTCGGCGAGATGATCCCCGAGAAGGTCATGGTCATCGGCGAGAACATCCAGATCCGCCGCTTTGCCCGCTTCCCGGAGAACTTCAGCGTCGCTTACGTCCATGCGGGCGGCAAGATCGGCGTCCTCGTCAACCTCGAGGTCTCCGGCGGCATCGACGCGACCGTGATCGGCAAGGATATCGCCATGCAGATCGCCGCTCTGAACCCGCGCTTCTGGGATAAGAGCCAGGTCAGCGAAGACGTGCTCGCAGAAGAGAAGAAGATCCTCGTCGCCCAGATGGACAACGACGAAAAGATGGCCTCCAAGCCCCTGCAGGTCAAGGAGAAGATCGCCGCCGGCAAGATGAACAAGTTCTTTGAGGAGAACTGCCTCCTGCAGCAGGCGTTCGTCAAGGACGGCAGCGTCACGGTCGAGCAGTATATGAACAGCGCTGCCAAGGCGCTGGGCGGCTCCGTGAAGTTTGTCGACGCCGTTCGCTTTGAGAAGGGCGAGGGCATCGAGAAGAAGGTCGACGATTTCGCCGCTGAAGTCGCCGCCGCTGCCGGTCTGGCCAAGTAATTCAAGATCGCACAGCTCATCCCGCCGGGTCTCCCGGCGGGATTCAGCTTGTCAAAAAAGTCCCTTTGGACTTTTTCGCCAAGCTGCTTCCAGAATTGCAAAATCAAATTTTGCATGCCCCCTGCGGAGTGTTTGCAAGACTAAACCCCGGTCTCCGCCGCGTTGACGTTGCTGTGACCCTGGCCGGCCGCTTCTAGCGGGCCGCCGGGTCGGTGGCGATGGGGGCATGGGTCCCGTCTTGCCTTGCGCGTAACTGGCTGAATTGATTTTGATTGGAGCTGTTCCTATGTCCCAGAAGTTGACTCGGGTGATTGTTACCACTGATATGGAAGTCGATGATATGAACTCGCTTGTTCATTTGGCTCTGTATCTCAACTTGCTTGATGTTCAGGCTGTGGTGTATACGGCTTCGCAGTATCACTTTCTTGGGGATGGGGTTCATACGCTCGGCGAGGTGAATTCGCATTGGCGGACCAAAGGGCGGCGCTCTTATGAGTGGGCTGTTGTGCCTCATGAGCCCGATCCGCTAGCCGGCGAGCTTCGTGAGTATCGGCCGTTTCCCGAGCATTGGATTGAGAGTCTCTGGAGTAATGAATATGCCCAGGCTTGGCCGCAGTTGCAAGCAAATGCGGCCGCTGCCGGTGAGCCGCCGTTTCCCACGCCCGCCCAGATGATCGAGCGCACCTTTGTGGGAAATGTTGCCTTTGAGGGTGATGTGACTGAGGAAACTGAGGGGTCTCGCGTAATTGCGCAGGCGATTTTAGATGATGATCCGCGTACGTTATGGTTGCTCAGCTGGGGTGGTATGAATACGATCGTTCGCGCCCTCATGAGTATTGCCGAGCGCTATCGCGCCACACCCGAGTGGCCCGCCGTACAGCAGCGGGTCTATCAGAAGGTGCGCGTGATGGGCGTTGCCGATGGCGTGGGACAGGACAACTCGTGGCTCGACCATGGGCGTGAGCTCTTTCCCGAGCTCATCTTTTGGCGCGTGCCCTATATGTATGGCGGCTATGTCGACGCCAAGATGGCTCAGCCCGATACGCTGCCGTTGTTTCAGGCTCCTTGGCCCAAGCAGAACCTCACGCAGGGCAACGGCCACCTCATGGCACGCTATATGCTCTATGGCGATGGTAAGGTCTACGAAAACGAGCCCGAGCGCTTTCAGTTTGGCAAGCATGCCCGCCTGGATTGGGGCCTGGAAGGCATGCCCGCGGTACAGTTTGAGCGCGGCGACTTTATGGCCGAAGGCGACAGCATGACCTATATTCCGCTGCTTCCGTTTGGCCTGCGCGGTATCGACGACCGCGACTTCGATACGCTGCTCGGCCGCATGTTTCTTGATGGACGCCCCGATGCGAACGCGCCCACCGGTTTTGCCGCCCTCGGCACGCCCTCAGACGACAATCTCAATCCCTACCTGCGTGCCTATCAGGAAGACTTTGCCGCCCGCGCGCAATGGTGCGCCCATGATCCGGCCATCTGCTCGCATCCGGCGCATGTTGTCGAGGTCACGGCCGACCGCAGCGCCGCAGCCGGCGAGCGCATCGACCTTGCGGCGACCATCGTCGACCCCGACGGCAGGGGCTTCGATGCGCATTGGGATGTCGCCGTAGACCCGTCGAGCTATGCAGGCGTCCAGGATCTGTCGCTGTGGCAAGAATGCACGGAGGATGCCACTTTCATCGTGCCCGCCGACGCACGACCCGGCGACCGCTTTGTGCTCACCCTTACCGTGCAGACGCGCGCCGAGCGCCCCTGCAGCCGCTACGCCCAGGTCGCCGTGACTGTGGCATAGCAAGGGCGACGCCCACATTCGACAAAGAGTGTCCCCAGGCGCCAAACGAGCGGGGATTTTTGGACACCCAAATGACGAGAGTGGAAATCTCCCACTTTGAGCCCACAAGCAGGCCAAAAACGGGAGATTATCCACTCTCATTCTACGGGTACTCATTGGGGACGTACTTAAATGACTAGTCAGACAAGAACGTCCAAGTGCCAAAAAGGAGCACCGTCGGAATATCCCGGCGGTGCCCCTTGCGCTGAACTGTCCCCCAGAGGAGAAAAATACCTGTAGGAAGCGTTACTCCTCGTCAAGCTCGGCCTGGTCGGCCTCGGTGATGCCAAAGAAGAAGGCGAGCACGGCGGAGACGATAAAGGCCACGGCAAAGCAGATGCCAAAGTTGATGAGGTTGCCCATGCCCGGGGTGAGGTAGCCCAGGAACACCAGGAAGTTGGAGTTAGCACCAGGCATGCCCAGCGTCACGCCCAGAATGCCGGCGAGCAGACCAGAGATGGCGCCGCCGATAACCATGCAGGGAATCATACGCTTAAAGCGCATGATGCAGCCAAACAACGCGGGCTCGGTCACGCCACCGAGGATAGCCGAGATGACATAACCAAAGGTCAGGGCCTTCTCCTCCTTGTTGCGAATGCGCAACGCGGCTCCAAACACAGCACCCCACACAGCAATCATGGCAAAGTTGGACGCAACAAAGATGAACTTGTCCTCGCCCAACGCCATAAAGGTGGCGAGAGCCGGCATGATCACGGCGATGTGCATACCGGTCAGGACAAACAGCTGCCACAGGCCGCCGACGATGGCCATGGCGATGTAGAAGCCGATACCGGTGCCCGCCATACCAAAGAGGACGGCGGAGAGCAGGTTACCGAGCTCGTTGCCGATAGGGCCAAGCACGATAAGCTCGATGGGCACCATAACGACCATCGTAAAGAACGGCGTAAAGACGGTAGACAGAACGTCCGGCACAATCTTCTTAAAAAACTTCTCGACCCAGTAGAGTGCGGCGACCGAAAGCAAGATCGGCAGGACGGTCTGCTGGTAGTTCTGCAGCGGAGCGCTGATGCCATAGACCGTGAGCGAGGTCTCGCCGCTCTGGGCGAGCGCCACGATGTCGGGGCAGATGAGGATACCGCCGCAGAACATGCCGAGCACCGGACTCGCACCGATCTTCTTGGCCGCGCTGTAGCCCAGATAGACCGGCAGCAGGTACATGGCCGCGTCAAACAGGTAGGTGTAGAACAGCAGGTAGGTGGGATCGGTCTCGGGCACCAGGTTAAAGACCTGCGGACCGATGAGCGTGCCGATACACTTGAACAGACCACCGGCCATCAAGATGGGGATCAACACCACCATGGAGCCGGACAGGTAGTTGAGGATGTTGTTGCCGATCACCTTGGGCGTGAGCTTTTGCTTAGGTGCATCGAGGTTCTCGTCGATTGCGGCGCTCTTGGCAAAGCCGCCCATTGCACACACCTCGTCATAGACCTTGGGCACGTTCTGGCCGATGATGACCTGGTACTGGCCGCCCGACTCCTGGGCGCCGATGACACCCTTGATCTTCTTGACCTTATTGGTATCGGGGATACCGTTGTCCTTGAGCGTGAAACGCAGACGCGTCATGCAGTGCGTCACACCCGAGACGTTCTCCTTGCCGCCGACGGCTGCAAGCACGTCCTCGGCAATCTTCTTGTTGTCGGCCATAATGACCTCCTTTTCTCGCGGGACCCGCCCGCCGGCACCTCTACGGCGCCCTCAACAACCCGTCGCCCGGCTGCCGCGATTTGTAAGGGGTATGGGGAGCTTCGCGGCGGCCTCAGGCCGGTTTACCTGCAGCGATAACCGACGCTGCTGCGGTATATCTACACCCGGGGGTGCGAGATACGATGAATGTGCATGAGCACGTATAGCTTCTCGGAGTCGCTGATCTGGCATCCAAAATGTTCCTCGATAAGCACGCAGGCGTAGTCGAGAACCTCAGCCGAACGGCCCATCTCGCCGCGCACGGTTCCGTAAAGCTCCGCGCCGTCGGTGTTCATGGGCTCACCGGTACGAATGCGCCCAAACAAATAGTGGATATGGGTAGCGAAGCGTGCAAACTCAAAGCCGTGGCGGTCGACCTCGATTCCGTAGGTCTTCTCGATCCTTGCGATGATGGCGCCAATGAGACGTTCATCGTCGCGGGCCTCGGCGTCGGTTTCGGCCTCGTTCTCGGGCGCCAGACGCGCGTTGAGCAGGCACATGGCGATCCCCACGCCCTCGCTCTCTGCAAGCTCCACATTGAGGCCATCGAAGATACGCCTGAGGGCAAAAACGCCCACCTTGTACTCGATGGGATACATCTGCGCCACGTCATAGGCGAGCGGCATCTGCACGGCAATGCCGCGCTTGGCGCGCTGCAGGGCAAAAGTAATGTGGTCTGCAAGGGCGAGCACGGCGTTGTGACTGAGTTCGTAGGGGAGCTCCAGGTCGGCGGCTTGAATGATTTCGGCAGAGACCGCGAGCACGCGGGGCGATAGCTCTTCGAGAAGCGCCAGGTAATGTTCGTCCACGTTGTAGAAGGTGCGCTCGATAGCGGCGAGCGGCAGGTCGCCCGTCTCCTTGTCGATAGCGAAGGCGATTCCCTTGCCAAATGCAACGACGCTTCGACCCTTTGAGTCGGTGCACATAACTGCGTTGTTGTTGATTCGCTTGACGACCTTCACAGTTCTTCCCTTCGGCAACGGCGTTCTACGGCGGCGCATGGCGTGCATGCGCGGGCGCAAATCGACGAGCCGCCCGATCATGCCTCGAAGGGAGTCGCACTCAAGCTGAGCTCTTTATAGTATTTAAGCGTCATTGAATCGCTTTAATAGCGGAATTGTGGCCGCGCTTGGCGAACGGTCGGCATTAATCGGTGAACGGTCGGCCCCCTGCGCGGCCGACACCGTCTCCCGTTTAGAGGTAGCCCCCAGGCAAGGAGTGTCCCCAGGTGCCGGCACAAAAGGAACGTCCCCAAGTGCCAAACGAGCGGGGATTTTTGGACACCCAAACAACGAGAGTGGACAATCTCCCACTTTGAGCCCACAAGCAGGCCAAAAATGGGAGATTATCCACTCTCGTTCTGCGAGCACTCATTGGGGACGCACTTAAATGAGTAGTTTCACTCATTTAAGTGCGTCCCCAATGAGTAGGAAAAATGGGCCATGTGTCCCCGTTGTGGAGACTCGTTGAGCCGTCTGGGTATCGTGAAAGGCTGCGCACTCCCCCATCATCAAAAGTGACACACGCTACCAGTTGATGGGAGGCAGCCATGGGCTTCTTTGACAAGATGTTCGAGAAGAAAGAGTGCGCGATTTGCGGTACCGAGCTGGGACTTCTAGGTAAGACAAAAATCAATGAAGGCTACCCGTGCAAAGAGTGCGCCGGCAAGCTCTCCCCCTACTTTCACGGCTATCGCTCCAGCACCGCGGACGATATCCGCGAGCAGCTCGCCTACCGCGAGGCCAATGCCGAGCGCTTGGCGTCGTTCAACCCCACGCGCACGCTTTCTGCCGGGCGCACCAACATCATGCTCGATGAGGACGCGGGCCTGCTGATCATCACCTCGCAGAGCCGCTGGCGCGACGCCAATCCCGACATCATCGAGTTCTCGCAGGTACTCGGCTGCGATATGGATATCGACGAGCATCGCACCGAAATCTATCGCGAGACCAAGGACGGCGAGCGCGAGAGCTACAACCCGCCGCGCTACGACCTGGATTACGACTTTAATCTGACCATTCACGTCAACACGCCGTACTTTACCGAGATCAACCTGCGCGTAAACGACTCCACCATCGATCAGCGCGGCTCCATCGAATACCGCGAGGCCAAGCGCCAGGCAACCGAGGTCCGCGACGCGCTGGTGCAGCTGCGCCAGGAGACGCGCGACAGCGTCGTGGCCGCCAAGGCCCCCAAGACCGCGGTGACCTGCCCCTTCTGCGGAGCCACCACCATTCCCGATGCCAGTGGGCGCTGCGAATACTGCGGCGGCGCCATCGGCGCATAGTCTCCGGCACGGAAAGGACCGATCATGGCCTTCGAGAGCGTTAACTATCAGTGCCCTGCCTGCGGTGGTCCCCTGCATTTTGCCAGCGCCGAGCAAAAGCTTGTCTGCGACTACTGTGACTCACGCTTTGAAGTCGAAGAAGTCGAGGCCCTCTATCGCGAGCGCCAGGACAAGGCAGATGCCAAAGCCGATGCCGCAGCCGCAGCTCCCAAACCTGCTGCCGACGATGCCGTGCAGAAGCTCGCCCAAAACGCCGGCTACATCTGCTCGTCGTGCGGCGCCGAGCTCGTGTCCGACGGCACCGTCGCCGTCACCACCTGCCCGTACTGCGGTAACTCCGCCGTGGCGCCCGGCCAGCTCTCTGGCGACTTCTCGCCCGACCTGGTGATTCCGTTTAAGCTCGGGCGCGACGACGTCACGGCCGCACTCAAGGAACACTACAAGGGCAAAATCTTGCTGCCCAAGAGCTCTGTCACCGGCAACCACATCAACGAGGTCCAAGGTGTCTACGTGCCGTTTTGGCTCTACGGTGCCCGCGTTGACGGCGAAGTGTACTTTGACGCGACCAACGAGACCGTGACCGAGGAATCCGACCGCACCGTCACGACCACCGACCACTACGATGCCTACCGCAAGGGCAATATCTCGTTTAAGCGCGTGCCCGTCGACGGATCGTCCAAGATGCCCGACGGCCACATGGACGCCATCGAGCCGTTTGACTACGACGCGCTGCGTCCGTTCTCGGTCGCATATATGCCCGGCTACATCGCCAACCGTTACGACGAGGACTGCGAGACCTGCAAGGCGCGCGCCGAGCGCCGTATGGAAGAAAGCACGATCTCGGCCCTGCGCGAGACTGTCGTCGACGAATACGACGATGCCACGGTCGAAAGCAAGCAGCTCGACTACACCTGGGAAGACAGCGACTACGCCCTGTTCCCCGTCTGGATGCTCTCCACCTCGTGGAACGGCAAGAGCTACCTGTTTGCCATGAACGGCCAGACCGGCCGCTTGGTCGGCGAGCTCCCCTGTTCCAAGCCCAAGCTCGCCATCGCCTCGGTGCTGTTCTTTGTGATCGGATTTGTCCTCTCCCAGATTCTCTTTATGGGCGAGAACGCCTTCGATCCGGATTACCTCGCCTTTGATATCGAGGGCATCCTCATCAACATCGTCGCGCCGCTGATCATCGTGATTATCGGAGACGTGCTACTGGTAGGCCAGCTCAAGACGGCCAACGAGGCCACCCACGCCGACGAGTACTGCGGCGAGCTCGACCTGACCGAGAAGCACGACACCTTCAACCACACCGAGACCACCGTTGTCATGAAAGACGACAAGGACGACTAAGCAATCCGACCAATACCACCCGGCCTTTGACGAGAAAGGAAGATCACCATGGGACTCTTGAAAGCTGGATTGGGAGCTGCCGGCGGCGTCATGGCCGACCAGTGGAAGGAATTTATCTACTGCGAATCGATGCCTGCTGACGTCTTGGCCTGCAAGGGCAGCAAACGCACCGGTGGCCGCAGCTCCAACACGCGCGGCGAGGACAACGTCATCTCCAACGGCTCGGTCATCGCCGTCAACGACGGCCAGGGCATGCTCGTGGTGCAAAACGGCAAGATCATCGAAGTCGCACTGGAGCCCGGTGAGTTCGTCTTCGATACCGGCAGCGAGCCGAGCGTCTTTAGCGGCAACCTGGGCGATTCCATCAAGGAGACCTTCGCCAATATCGGCAGCCGCTTTACCTTTGGCGGCGACGCGGGCAAGGACCAGCGCGTCTACTTCATCAACACCAAGGAGATCATCGGCAACAAGTACGGCACCGCCTCGCCCGTGCCCTTCCGCGTGGTCGATAACAACATTGGCCTGGACGTTGACATCTCCGTGCGCTGCAACGGCGAGTACTCGTACCGCATCACCAACCCGCTGCTGTTCTACACCAACGTGTGCGGCAACGTGACCGATAGCTACACGCGCGACAAGATCGACAGCCAGCTTAAGTCCGAGCTGCTCACCGCCCTGCAGCCCGCCTTTGCCAAGATCTCGGAGATGGGCATTCGCTACAGCGCCATCCCCGGTCACACCACCGAGCTCGCCCGCGCGCTCAACGAGGTCCTCTCTGCCGACTGGCGCGACCTGCGTGGTGTCGAGATCGTGAGCTTTGGCGTCAACTCCATCGCAGCCTCGCAAGAAGACGAGCAGATGATCAAGGACCTGCAGAAAGCCGCCGTCATGCGCGATCCCACTATGGCGGCAGCCAACATTGCCAGCGCCCAGAGCGACGCAATGCGCGCGGCAGCCGCCAATCCCAACGGCGCGATGGCAGGCTTTATGGGCATGGGCATGGCAGGTGGCATGGGCGGCATGAACGCCAGCCAGCTGTTCGCCGCCGGCCAGGCACAGCAGCAGGCCGTCCCGCAGCCGGCTCCGGCACCCGCTCCCGCACCGGCTCCTGCCGCTGCTCCCGCGGCCGGCACATGGACCTGCAGCTGCGGCGCCACCAACACCGGCAAGTTCTGCTCCGAGTGTGGCAGTCCCGCACCCGCCCCGGCACCGGCCAAGTGGTTCTGCCCCAACTGCGGCAGCGAAAACGGCGGCAAGTTCTGCAGCAACTGCGGAACGCCCAGGCCCTAGCCCCTCTATCTGGTAATTGGCGGGGGATCCGCCACCCCCGCATTTGCTTCTATGGGTTTCGTTCGATAAAGGAGGACACCATGAAGACAACGTTCAAAAAGTCCGTACTCGCATTTCTGACATGCGTCCTTGCGCTCGCCTTTGCCCTGACGGGCTGCAGCGGCGGCGGCAAAGACCCCAAGGCCAACTTCGTCGGCAGCTGGGAACTCTCGGGTGGAACCATGGAGGTCGAAGAGCTGACCGATGAGTACATGAAGATGCTCGAGGATTGGGGTGTGCACTGCGTCCTGATTCTCGATGAGGACGGTACAGGTGCCCTCGACCTGTTCCTTGAAGTCGTCGACCTTAAATGGGAGGCAAAAGACGCCACCACCGTAACCATCACCGCCGAAGACGAGTCGCATGACATGAAGCTCAAGGACGGCAAGCTCATCCTCGAAGAGGATGACGGCAATCTTGTCTTTACCAAGTCCGACAAGGACCTGTCCGGCACGGTGAAGAAGGATCGCGAGGCGGCCGAGAAGGAAGAAGAGATCGACGAGGCCGTCGAAGACGACGACGTCCAGAAGATTGAAATCTCCCCCGCCGTCACCGTTGCCGATGACGACCTGTGCACCATTACCATCACCGAGAAGTTCAAGGACGAGTGGGGCGACATCGGTTTTGTCGTCAACATCACCAACAAGAGCGACAAGGACCTGACCTTCTACGCCCCCAGCGGCAAGACCAACGTCAACGGCACCATGAAGGAACCCTGGTTCTCGGCTCACCTGATGCCCGGCACCAACGCCACTGAGGAATTCACGTTCTCGAACGGCACGCTCGATAGCCTTGACGACCTGGTCAACACGACCATCGGCATCGACGCCTACCTGACCGATTCCTACGAGGACGTCGCCTCCTACAGCGCAACCATCGCGTAGCGGTAGACCACGACAGCCGCGGATTGGCGGACACATCCGCGCACACCAGACGGGGCCGCAGGAGATGATCATCTCCTGCGGCCCCGTCGCTTTTATGCCGATGCGTAACGAACGTCAGCGCTCCATGTTGGGAACGATGCTGCCCTCGGTCACCGCATGCACGGCCAAGCGCATGATGTTGTCGTAACCGGTCTTGTTGAGAATCTCCGAGATGCGGCGCTTGATGGTACCCTCGCTCATAAACAGCTCGGCCGCGATCTCGCGGCGGCTTTTACCCTCGCAGGCAAGGCGCAAAATCGACAGCTCGACATCGTCAAGGGCCGCCGTGCCCGAGAAAATGCTCTCGGACGGCTTGGGAAACGTACAGTAGCCCGCCAGCGTGGAACGCATCACGGCGAACAGCTCGTCGATGCCGACGTTCTTGTACACAAAGCTATCGACGCCCGCCTCGCGAGCCTGATCGACAAAGGTGATCTCGGGCATGCCGGTCATGATGATGACGCGACACTCGGGCAGCTCCTCTTTAATACGCGCCGCCGCCACGATGCCGTTGGAATCGTGCTCGGTGCACACGTCCATCAGTATCATGTCCGGGCGCTCCTTGAGTACGACATCGAGGGCTTCGGAAGCATCGGCGATTGCGGCGACAACGGTCATATCGGGCTGGTCGCCAACGGAACGCGCGAGGCTCTCGCGCAGAATGGCCTGGTCTTCGACAATTAACACGCGGATCATGAGCTTCTCCTTTGGGAGGTGTCGTTGGCGTTAAGCGGAATGGACACCGTAAGCGTAAAGGGCGGGGCGGCGTGGACCTCTAGGCTGCCACCCAGATCTTGCGCGACATGCCTCATACCTGGGATACCCGTTCCCTCGCGATACGATACGGGGGCCGGGGACCCGTCGTTAGAAATCGTCATGTGCGCGACGGCGTCAGCATCCGTCCTCTCCTGCCACAAGCGCACATGGACCCGATGCGCCTGCGCATGCTTGGTGGCGTTGGTCGAGGCCTCGCGGATAATCTGCAAAAAGGCGGCGGCGACACGCGCGTCCTCAGGCAGCGCACCCTCAACATCGATCTGCACGCTCACCAGGCCAAAAGCATGGACGATATCGCCCAGTTGCTCTGCCGGTTCGGTGTCGCCCCCGCTGCGCAGATCGGCAGCGATTGAGCGCAGCAGCGGGTCGATCTGCTCGAGCGACTCGTCGTCCAAGCGCCCCTCCTCCAAATAGCGATGAAGGATTGATAGGCGCTGGCCGATCACATCGTGAACGCGGGTGCGCATGCGCAGATAGGCCGCATTGTCGGCAACTTTTTTGACTTCTTCGATCTGGGCCTGGAGCTCTTGGCCCGCAAGCGCAAGCAGGTGGTTGGCCTGCGCCAGGCGGTCATGCGCATGCGCATACTCTGTCACGTCCAGACCGATTATGCGCTCGAACGAACGGCCCGAGACCATAACGTCATCGCACACAAACAGGCGAATCTCGGCGGGAGAAACCTCGACCACCGCACGCGCCTCACCAAAGCGGTCCAGGTTGATCCGCACGCGGTTCTTACCGCCTTCGGGCATTTGCATGCTGAGCTTGCGCAGGTCGTTCCATGTACCGCTCATATCGCCTAGGTCGGTGGGCATATGAAGCTCCGCCAGGTTTTTGCGCATGCAGCGGTTCATGAGCAGTGGACGGCCCCTCGAGTCCAGATACAGGATGCCCACGGGAATCACGTTGATGGTTTCAATCGTCGAGAACGCGGTGATATCCTCTTGGCGGTTACGGACGTCCATCAAGAGCGCCGCGACGGAACGGAACAGGAAGAACGCTCCCTCTGCGATAAGGACAACGGCCCACACCGAGCCCATGGCAAAAACCACCGGCGGTGTCACGGCGCCAACAAGCAGCAGCTCGGCCAGCATGACAGGGCGACGATAGCGCACCATAAGGACCACGCCATAGGCAAAGATCGCGGCATTGAGCCACAGCACTCCGCCCATTGCCCTGGCGCAAACGTCAAGCGGCGCCACCAGATACGAGCCAGACGACGCGAATAAGATGAGCGCCGAAATCATCAGGTGAAGCACAAGGCTCGTCTCGTAGGCGCAAATCACCTTACGGTTATAGGACGAGCGGCGCGATGCGATGAGCGGGACGTGGATCATCTGCAGACACGCAGCCAGGGCAAAGACAACATCGAGCGCAACGATTTGGGGAAGGATGAACGAAATCTGCATCGTCACTCACCCGCCCTCGGCATCAAGACGATCATGCGCAGCTGGCCGGGCTCGCCCTCAAGGCGGTATGCCACGTTGCGCCCTTGCAGAGCGCTTTCGAGCTCTTGCGCAGTGGGCGTCTGCGAAAGATCTTCATCATCGTTGGAAAAAAGCGTGGCGCGCAGCTCGACACTGCACCGGTCATGGTCGCCCAAGTGATACATAAGCGCCGGATGGTCGGTGGTGTAGGCAAAAAACGCAAAGTCATACACGCAGTCGTACAGGGCGCTTACCGTACTGGCGTGCATCGGGCGCCGTATGGCGATAATCGAAGCGCAATCGACATCGATGGTGCGCAGGTCGCTTGCGAGCTCATTGGCAATGAGTTGAATGCGGTCGCGATCAAAACCGCTCTCCCCGTGCTGCGCCAACGTGAGCGACCCTTTGCGCTTGCAATAGGCGACGAGCATCTTGGCGCGCTGCAGCATGCGGTAACGCTCGTGTGAAGACACCTCGTCGGTCAACGGTGGCAGCGAGCTCAGCAGGTCGTACATCTCTTCGAACGCGCGGGCAAGCGCCTGGTCCACGTCTTGGACCAGCAAGGTCTCGGCCTCTTGATCTGCCAGATGCGTCTTAAGATCGTAGTCGGCCGTGAGCAGCTCATTTTGGCGCTGCAGCTCCATGCGACGATGTGCCAGTTCACGGTTAAGCTCGTTGAGCTCCGACACGTCTTGGGCAAGCAGGGCCGATCCGCCCAGCAGTGGAAAGGCGCGATACATTACATCGGGATCGGACGCCACGGCAAAGGCATGGGCATGCCCGTGTTCCTGGGCCCGAAGTTCTTCGTACACGCCCGCCGGCATTGGCTTCGACACCGGTGTGGCATAGACTTCCTGCAGGTCGCGCGTTAGAACTTTGAGGTCGAGCGGCAAGGTATCGAAGATGCCAGCAATGTCGTGATATGACGGAATGACACCGCAATCGAGACAGATTTCCATCGCCACCACGCACAAGACGCAATAGACGAGCGAGAAGTTGAGCCTCCATGCCCAGGGCGCACGCAGAGCATACGAGATGGCAAAGAACGCACCACCCAACAAAACAAGCGCCGCCGTGCCCGAGAAACGTTGGATGCGAAAGGACGAGGACCGGCCCACCAGGATAAAAAAGGTAACGAAGTTAAAGGCCGTCCACACTAAGACGGCGAAATAGCCCCAGCCGTACGTGTAATCGTTGCTCCAGGTGTCGCTTGCACGGTCAAAGTGGAATACCTGCCGGTGGAAATCGTTGGTGAGCACAAAACCGATAAGTAGGATGGCCACGACCCACAGGATGCTGCGATAGCGACGGCCCGCACGGTGTTGTTCCAGCCCCGCAAGGCGCAGGCCGCACAGCTGGTAGAGCAGCGGAATGAGCGTCATGGGCACGTAGTACAGGTACCACAGCACGGTGGCATAGAACGGTGTGAACGACTTGTATTTGAGGATGACCTCAATCATCCAGAGGGCGCAGATGGTGGCGACGGCAACAAGGCGGCGGCGCAACACATAGTCCAAACAGCGTAGATAGACCGATACGCCCCAGATCGAAAATATAATTGCGGCGACAAGCAGCGGGAGAGAGCTCGAGTGGACGAGCGCATCCACGACCTCTTTGGACACCTCGCTATAGGCGGGCACGGCGTTGGAAAGCTTGGGGTCGGAGGCAAACAGCGCCGGCAAGACCGCCAAAAGCATGAGGAACAGCGCGGTGATGGCGCCGGCGATAGCAAAGACGCGGTGACGGTACACCTGATGTGTTATGCCAACAAGGAATCGCGGCATAGCGAAGAGCCTGCCGCCCCTGGGATCCGCTACGGGCGCGGATCGGACGGCCGCGTGGCCGATATGTCGTGCGCGGGTACCCATAGTGCTTTTAGTGTACCGACAGGCAGGCCCAAAAAGCGGGCCACATGTCCCAAAATCCGCCGACGGCGAGGGACGTCGCCAGCGACTAGTCGTTTAAGAACGTCCCCAATGACTAAGACAAAACGAGCGAGGATTTTTGGACGCCCAAATGGCGAGAGTGGATAATCTCCCACTTTGAGCCCACAAACAGGCTAAAAACGGGAGATTATCCACTCTCATTCTGCGGGTACTCATTTAAGTACGTCCCCAATGAGTGCTTTCACTTCTTAACAAAACGCCCGGCGGGCATTAACTGCTCGCCGGGCGTTTTGGTTAGGAAACTCTGAAGTTGAGTGTCTCGGCTTCCTTAGGACAGATCCTCTCCATTCGTTTCAATGACATGCTTGTACCAGTCAAAGCTCTTCTTTTTGGAACGCTTGAGGGTGCCGTTGCCCGCATCATCGCGGTCGACATAGATAAAGCCGTAGCGCTTGGACATCTCGCCCGTGCCGGCAGACACCAGGTCGATCGGACCCCAGGTAGTGTAGCCCAGCAGGTCAACGCCGTCCTCGGTCACCGCATCGCGCATCGCGACGATATGCTGGCGCAGGTAGTCGATACGGTAGTCGTCGTTGATGGAGCCGTCCTCCTCGACAACGTCCTTGGCGCCCAGACCGTTCTCGACCACAAACAGCGGCTTCTGATAACGGTCGTACAGGTCGTTGAGGGTGATGCGGAAGCCCAGCGGATCGATGGCCCAGCCCCACTGGCTCTGCTGCAGGTAGGGGTTCTTGGCGCCGGCGAAGGCGTTGCCCTGGGTGCGCTCGACATCGGGGTTATCGGCACCGGCGGAGCAACGGGTGCTGTAATAGCTAAAGCTGATGAAGTCGACGGTGTTGGCGGCCAGGATCTCGCGGTCCTCATCCGTCATGCCCACATCGATGCCCAAACGCTCGAGCTTCTTGACGGCATAGGCCGGGTAGTAGCCGCGGCTCTGAACGTCGACGAAGAAGTAATTGTCCTGATTGTCGAGCTGCGCCTGGCGCACATCGCCCGGACGACAGCTGTAGGGGTAGTAGCTACCCGCGGCGAGCATGCAGCCGATCTTGACCTCGGGGTCGATCTCGTGGGCGATCTTGGTTGCCCAAGCGCTGGCGACGAGCTCGTTGTGGGCGGCCAGGTACTCGACGGCCTCCTTGTTCTCGCCCTCCTCAAAGACCAGACCGGCACCCATAAACGGCAGGTGCAAGATCATATTGATCTCGTTGAAGGTGAGCCAGTACTTCACCAGACCCTTGTAGCGGGTGAAGATCGTGGTCGCGAGGTTCTTGTAGAAGTCGATGAGCTTGCGATTGCGCCAGCCGCCGTACTCCTTGATAAGGTGAATCGGGCAGTCGAAGTGCGTGATGGTCACGAGCGGCTCAATGCCGTGCGCCTGACACTCGCGGAACACGTCCTCGTAGAAGGCCAGGCCGGCCTCGTTGGGCTCAGTCTCGTCGCCGTTGGGGAAGATGCGGGTCCAGGCCAGGCTCATGCGGAAGGTCTTAAAGCCCATCTCGGCAAAGAGGGCGATGTCCTCCTTGTAGTGGTGATAGAAATCGATGCCGGTCTGCGCGGGGTAGTAATAGCCGTCCTCGAAGTCGAGCATCTTGCGCTGGCCGGAGACCACCGCATAGCGCTCGGGGCCGTGCGGCGCCACGTCCACGTTGGCCAGGCCGCGGCCATCCACGTCGTAAGCGCCCTCGCACTGGTTGGCAGCCGTCGCGCCGCCCCACAGGAAGTCTTTACGGAAAGCCATGCATCAATCCTTTCACACGCTGTTTGTCGTGGTTTCAGTATCCCCGTAAGCAGCGCGCTACTCAACGGCAACGACGCAGGCCGACACTTCTTTTCGCACACGGCGGCCCGGCAGCCGCCCCTGCCTGACACTTTCTGATACCGCCGCCCCAAACCACCACAAAGGGGACAGGCACCTTTGTGGTGGTTGGGGACGGTTTGTCTCGATCTGTAACAGGTAGGCAGCCAAAACCGGGCTTGGTGTTACAGATCGAGATTTTCGGGCAGCCCCCGCAGTTTGTCTAAATCTGTAACAGGTAGAGACGATTTGGCCCGCTAGATGTTACAAATCGAGACGGAAGATGCTAGTCACAGGCGATGTCGAGGTTCTTGCCGAATAGGCCCACGTAGCCGCCTTCGGCTGCCTTGGGGCTGTCGGCGTGGCAGAGGACCCACTTGTCGGCCTTCCAGTAGCAGTAGCTGTCGCCGACCGCGGGCATGTCGGCTGCGGCCTCGGGGCGCGGACCGTTGGTGCCGGCGGGCAACGCAACCATTACCTGGAAGCCGCCGTCGTCGACCATGCACGGCGTGTAGTGGAGCGTGGTGTTGAAGACTTCGACGACCGTACCCGCCGGCACGCGGAACGCCTTGACGCACGCGGTGTCGAGCTTGCCGCCCTCAATCTCCCAGCGATGCGCCACGAGCAGGATAAAGTCGCGGGCGCCCAGGTTAAACTCGCTGGCGCGGTGATACTCCAGGCAGTTGAGCTGCGTGTTGTGGCCGTTGCACCAGCCCAGCTGGAAGGGACGGCCGCCGTACATGAGAAAGCCCAGCTTATCGGCATCCTTGACGCCCTCGAGCTCCGGCGCGCTTGCTACGTACTTGCTGCCCTCGGGGATGGGCGTGGCAGAGAGCGCCTCGAGCACGGGCGACGTGAGCACGGACGGAACGTCATCCCAAACGTTGCCATAGGATTTGAACTCGGGATCGTTGACAGAATAGATGTGCATGTTCGCTCCTGTTCGTTTATGTGACAGTATGAACATTCTAGAACATCATTCATCCACGACCACGATCAATACCGAAAACATTGCATGACGAAATCACCCGCTCAAAAAGCGACATGCAGCTTCCTAGTCGAGATAATCTTTAAGAAACTCAATAACGCTCATACACCAGTAGTCGGTCTCCGGCGCATGGGGCTTCATCAATGCGTGCCCCCCTTCTGAATACATGACTCCCTCATGGTGTACTCCAGCTGCATCCAGAGCATCGACCATCTTTTCATAATTGTCGGGCGATACAATATCATCGTCAGCGCATTGCCAAAGATATGTCGGAGGATACTGCTCCCACACATGCTGATTAATACAGAAATCATCGAGCGAGTCGCGACCAGCCCCGCCGCACACCGAATCAAGAAATCTATTGTCTGATGCGTTCTCAAAGCCACGAAGATCAATCGGTGCATAACACAGGACCAAGGCTTTGGGTGCCTCGCATCCGTAGGACGCAAATCCCTTGTTGTCCGTCCCCCACTCGGCAGTTAAATGCGCACCAGCAGAAAAGCCGATAACTGCATAACTTTTTGCGACATTAAATTTCGCTGAATTCTCGAAGACAAAACGGACAGCTCGATTTAAATCGTCGATTGGACGCGGCATCAAAGGCTCGACCCTCACCCTGTATGACAGCACGAACACGTTATAGCCCGCATCGTTGAGCTCGGGGGCAACGGGAAAGCCTTCCATTTGATGACAAACGCTCTGATAACCTCCGCCCGAAACCGCAATGATAAAGGGAGCCCCGGGTCTCCCGGGAAAGAAGAACAGTTTCGTGTTGCGTCGAGTCGGATCACGGATGCAGTCGGCTTCATCCCATATATCGTAGGCAACTTGCCTCCCGTCATCCACGAGCTCGACAATCCGATTCAATCCACGCAAAACGCGAGTAGTTTCATATGGATTAGCATCAGAATTCATATGAGACACGATGGGTTTATTCCACATGCGCTCCCAAGTTGAAGGCCGGCAAAGCATAAGGTGCTCGCCAAAGCCAGCGAACTCAGGAAGGAGCGCGATTTCGCCAAACGTCATATCGGCTGTAATTGTCATAGCTAGTCACTCCAAAAATGAGGGTGGGCTCGCGTGAATCAACGGCAAGCCCACCACATGCAATCTGCCGCGGGGTTTTCGGCAGCTTACATCCCAAATAATTGTCTACTCCACTACTGCCTCTTCATCAGGGCGATACAGGATGTAAACGAGAACGAAGTTAAGAATTAAACCGACGACATTGCAAAGAATTGCGCCGATGAGGCTGCTCATATCACCAGAAGGATCCATATAACCGGGGAAGCTAAAAATGCCGCTCGACGTCATAACGAACGTACAGGTGTTGAAAATCGCCGGGATAACAGCACTGATTGCTCCGGCGACCATGGAAGCGATAATGATCTTCTTGTGCTCCAAGATGATGCCGTACAGCGCCGGTTCCGTAATCCCGAAAAAGCCCGTAATGGCACAGCTGAACCCAAGACTCTTTTCACTCGGGTCCTTCGAGCGGAGGGCAAACGCCAAACAAGCGCCGACAACACCCATGCTGCAGCAGAGAAGTCCAAGGATAGGATCGGAGCCGACGGTCATAATATTGTTGATGGAAAGCACGATCAGGGCCCAATGGAGTCCAAGGGGGATCATAACGAGACCGAATATCGGCCCGAGAATAACGCCGCAAAGGACGGGGCTGAACTGATAGACCGCCAGCACTGCAGTCGCAAGCAAAGAGCTCGCCTGCTGAATAACGGGGCCGATCACAAGGAGCGAGACGGGGGCGGCAACAGCAACCGTCAGGAACGGGACGAGCGCAAATGCCACAACATCGGGAAGAACCGCCCGCAGCCACTTATTAAGAACGGATGCGAACCAAGCCGCCACGATAGCAGGAAACACCGTGGAGGAATAGCTCACCATTGTGAACTTCATGCCGAGCAAATCCAGCGCATCGCCCGCTCCGGCCGCAGCAACGAAAGTCGGATAAATCAGGATTGCACCGAGTACCGCACCGATATATCGATCGGTTCCAAAGAACTGAGCAGCAGATGATCCGACAAGAACGGGCAGAAAATACATGCAGGCATTTCCCATGCCGTACAGCAGAGTGTATATTCCGCTCTCGGCGGAAACAGCACCCGCCGTCGTCAGAATACTAAGGACGGCGTTTATCATTCCGCATGCGATCAAGGCAGGAAGAACGGGCATCATGATGCCGCTGATGAGCTTCATTAGCTTTCCCAGACAGCCCTTAGTCTCTCCTTCGCTTGCCTCGGAATCTCCGGCATCAATCCCGGTTTCCTTGGCAACGATTTCATAGACCTTATCGACCTTAGGTCCCACAATCACCTGATATTGCCCCGCGGAATGGCGAATGTCGATCACGCCATCAATCGCCTTGACTTTTGCATCGTCTACGATGCTTTCGTCCTTAAGGTTGAACCTTAAACGAGTCATGCAGTGAGCTACAAATGTAACGTTGTCTGCGCCGCCCACCATCTCGAGAATCTCGGCAGCGAGCTTGGTTGTATCTGCCATAAATACCATTTCTCCCATGTTGAGTTTTATATGTAACCATCAGCAAAGCGCGCGCCTTTGCCAACTAATTACCTTGTTTTCGATGCAATTCGATTGATGTGCATCATGAGGTAGAGTCTTTCTTCGTCTATAAGTTCCCGCCCCGTCAGTCGGCTGAGAACAGAAGCAATATCATCGGCGCACATTGATGCCACCGGATATTCTTTTTTGAGCGAGAGGTACATCTTGCGGTTGTCGCTCACGATGCTTTCGCCAGAGTTCAACCTATTGAATAAGTACTGAAGATGGGTTGCGAACCTTGCGTAATCGAAACCTTCCCGATCAACTTGAATGCCAAGCCGATTTTCAACAGCAACGGTTGACTCCTCCAGAACACGATCGTAGATATCCGCGCTAAACTCTTTAACTACTTCGCATGAGTCCGAATCGGCCATGTTATTGATAAACGCCATGGCAATTCCAACTGCCTCATGAGCTGGAAGCCTAACGTTAAGACGTTTCCTGATTATCTTAAGTGCATACTCGCCGATTCTAAATTCGACGGGATATTGTTGGCGGACATCAAACGATAAAGGCATGCGGACAACGATATTTTGCTCTTTGCGCTTAACCGCATACGCGATATGGTCCGCAAGGATAAACGGCAAATTAGGGCTCACCTCATAAGACAGCAAACCTGTCGACATATCAATAACATCCGAGGTAAGCTCGAGAAGCTCGTCGGGGACCTCGTCAACGAGAGCGATGTAGCGAGAGCTAACGTTATAAAACGTTCGTTGAATCTCCGAAAGAGGGACCTCGTCTCCGACATTCTTAAACCCCAGACCACGGCCGAATGCAACCAACTGTCTGCCATTTCCATCGACGCAGAGGACAGCGCTGGTATTAATTCGTTTAACAATTTCCATGTGTCCCCCCCCTAAACAGAACAAGGCTCCCGAAGCAGAATCCGACAATCAATGTCGACAGATGCTGCTTCAGGAGCCTTGCCTGAATATCACTCTGAGGACTAGTTTAAGCGAGCTAGTGCTAATGACCTCGAATAAACACTTCTAAACAGTTAAACGGTCGATATCTCCGTGTGAACGGTTTGGAGGCAGAGGGCGGCCCTATGCCTGCTGATAGTGCAGGTGCTTCTCGTCGATATCGGCCAGGTCGCGGTCGAGATAACGACGCGCAAGCCAGTTGGCCATGGGGAGGTTCTGGTCCAGGTAGTTGCCGCACTCCTCGGGAGCAGCGCCGGGGATATCGCCCTCAAAGCCAGCAACAAACTCGAACAGCTCACGCACAAGCGGCAAGATTTCCTCGCTCGTCAGCTCACCAAAAACGACGAGGTAAAAGCCCGTGCGGCAGCCCATGGGCCCAAAGTAGACGATACGGCTCGACCACTCGGCATGGTTGCGAAGGAAGGTGGCGCCCAGATGCTCAATGGTGTGGCACTCGGCCGTGTTCATGACTGGCTCCTTGTTGGGCGTGGTCAGGCGCAGGTCAAAGGTGGTGACGGCGGCGCCGGTCGCCGGATCGCGGTCGATGCGGCTCACATACACGCCGGGCTCAAGCAGCAGATGGTCAACGGAAAAACTTGCAATGCGCTCCATGGCAGTTCCTCTCGGTAGTCAATTTGGGACGGGGCTCTTTTAGCTGGTTCGAATGGTCGCACCAATCATACCAGTCAAAAAAGCCCCGTCCCAAATGAGCTGCCCGGGACGGGGATCAATGAGTTTTTAATCCCCGTCTCAGAATAATCATGCTAGGCGGTGTACGCGATTGTAGATTTCACGGCATGGCGCCAGCCGGCGATCTTTTTGGCGCGCTCGTCGGCGGACATGGTGGACTCCACGATGCCGCGGGCGCCGTAGACGTCGACGACGTCGCGCGTGTACATGCCCAGCGCAATGCCGCAGGCCCAGGCCGCGCCCAGACCGCTCATCTCGTCGTTGCTCGCGATGCGAATGGGCGAGCCAACCAAGTCGCTCTCAAACTGCATCAGGTACGCGTCGCGCGTGGGACCGCCGTCAACACGAAGCTCGGCCAACGCCGCGCCCGAATCCTCGACCATCGCATCAATCACGTCGAAGATCTGATAGGCGATCGACTCGTCAGCGGCCTTTACGAACTCCGCACGGCCCGTGGTGCGCGTCATGCCAAAGATGCAGCCCTCGGCATCGCTCGCCCAGTGCGGCGCGCCCAGGCCAGTGAACGCCGGCACAAAGTAGACACGGCTTGCCGGATTGGCGGCGTAGCACAGGTCGGTGACTTCCTCGGGATTGTTGATGAGTTCCAGGTCGTCGCGCAGCCACGTCTTGACGGCGCCGGCGTAGCTCACGTTGCCCTCGAGAACATACTCGGTCACACCGTCCATACGCCATGCGAGCGAGCTCGAAAGCCCATGCGAGCTGGCGACGAACTCGTCGCCGACGTTCATCATGACCGAGCTTCCGGTGCCATAGGTCGCCTTGGCCATGCCGCGGCTATGGCAGCCCTGGGCAAACAAGGCGGCATGGCTGTCGCCGAGCACGCCGTGAATGGGCACGGGCGCCGGCAAAAAGCCGCCCAGGTCCGTTGTACCGAACAGGCCATCGGAATCGGTCACCTGCGGCAGACACGCCGGATTGACACCAAAGGCCTCGCACACCGGCTCGCTCCAGCAGCCACGGCGCAGGTCAAAAAGCTGCGTGCGGCTGGCATTGGACCAGTCGCAGCGGAACTCCGCGCCGCCCGTGAGCGTCCAGACCACCCAGGCATCGATGGTGCCCAGGCACAGCTCGCCCGCCGCCGCGGCCTCGGCAGCCGCGGGAACGTTCGCGAGGATCCAGGCCATCTTGCCCGCCGGATAGTAGGGCGAGAGCACCAGACCCGTCGTGTCACGCACCAGCTCGGCCACGCCTTCGCGCGCAGCCAGCTCGTCGCACAGCTCGCGGGCGCGGGCGCACTGCCACACCACGGCATCGCACAGCGGCTCGCCCGTCGTGCGATTCCAGGCAACGGTAGTCTCGCGCTGGTTGGAGATGCCGATGCCGGCGACGTCGGCCGGATCGACCCCGGTCTCCTCCACCACGGCGCGCGCCACGGCCAGCACGTTGGCGGCGATCTCGGCTGGATCATGGCTCACCCAGCCGGCCTCGTTGACAATCTGGCGATGCGAGCGGTCGGCGCGATGGATCAGATGGCCGCCCTCGTCCACCAGCAGCGCCTTAGTACCCTGTGTGGACTGATCGATTCCGATGATGTATTTGCTCATGTACTCTCCTGTCTCCCCCGTCGATTCAAAACTAAAACCCGACGGACAAGGAGCGAGTGGCCGACCGGCTCATGAGAGCGCAGCCGGCCTGCTCAAAATTCAACCTAAAAGGATTGGTGCAAACCTGTCCCCGATGCACCAATTACTCTGCGGGAAGGAACTCGACGACCGTCTTGGCGATTCCCTCGCCCGTCAGGCCGTAGTGCGCAAAGACCTCGGGGCTCGTACCGGTGATGGCCGGCGCATCGGGTAGACTCAGGCACTTGACCGGACGCGGGCAGTGCTCACCCACGACCTGCGCGACCATGGAACCCAGGCCACCGAAGGGACTGTGCTCCTCGACGGTCACGACGGCTCGCGTGGCACCGGCGGCCTCGATCACGGCCTCGGCGTCGAGCGGCTTGACGCAGTACATATCGAGCACCGTTGCCGAGATACCCTGCTCGGCCAAAAGGTCGGCGGCGTCCACGGCGTGGCGGACCATCTCACCGGTGGCGACGATCGCCACATCGGTGCCGCGGCGCACCCAGGTGGCGCGGTCCATCTGGAACGGGCACTCGTCCTCGGTGTACACGTCCTCCACCGGGTTGCGGCCCACGCGGATGTAGGCCGGCTTGTTGTCGGCAACCAGGGCGCGCACGAGCTCGGCGGTCTGGAAGCGATCGCTCGGCAGATACACGCGCATGTTGGGAATCGCGCTCATGGCGGCGATATCCTGCGCGGAGTGATGGCTCATACCGAGGGCGCCATAGGAAACGCCGCCCGAGATGCCGATGAGCTTGACGTTGGTGTTGGAGTACGAAACGTCGACCTTGCACTGCTCATACGAGCGCGTGGTCACAAAGGACGCCGGCGAGGCGGCCCAGGCCTTCTTGCCGCACGAGGCCATACCGGCGGCGATACTCACCAGGTCCTGCTCGGCGATGCCGACCTCAATGGACTGCTGGGGATACTGATCGAAGAACGGCGTGAGCGATGCGGAGCCGCGGGAGTCGGAGCACAAGACGACGATGTCTTTATCGGTTGCGGCGGCCTCGAGCAGCGTGTCGCAGATAGCCTTGCGGTTGGCGATCTTGTTAGCCATTGATAGCCTCCTTATGGGCAGCGAAATCGGCGATGATCTGGGCATATTCCTCATCGTTGGGCAGGTGATGATGCCAGGCGGCCTTGTCCTCCATAACCGGCGAGCCGTAGCCCTTCACCGTGTTGAGGATGATGACCGTGGGCTTACCCTTGGTCTCGGCGGCCAGCGTCAGCGCGGCGTCGATGGCCTGGACGTCGTTGCCCGGAATGGACAGCACGTTCCAACCGAAGGCGGCCCAGCGCTCCTCCTGCGAATCCTGCTTCATGACGTCCTCGGTGCTGCCGCTGATCTGCAGGCGGTTGCGGTCCACGAGCGCGCACAGGTTATCGAGCTGGTAGTTGCCGCCGCTCATGGCGCCCTCCCAGACCGAGCCCTCGGCAAGCTCGCCGTCGCCCATGATGGTGTAGACGCGGTAGTCGCGGCCATCCATCTTGCCGGCAAGCGCCATCCCGACGGCCACGGGCAGGCCATGACCCAGCGAGCCCGAGTTCATCTCGATGCCCTTGAGCTTGTTGTTGGGGTGGCCGATGTAGGGGCTGCCGAACTTAGAGAAGCGGGCCTTGACGTCGTCGAGGTCCAGATAGCCCTCGTGGCAGAGCACCGCGTAGTAGGCCTCCATGGCGTGGCCCTTGGAGAGTACGAAGCGATCGCGGTTGGGATCGTCGACGGTCTCGGGAGAAATGTTGAGGTGGTTGGCATAGAGGGTCATCAGCGCATCGATGACCGACATGTCGCCGCCGATGTGCCCGCCAGCGCCAGCCATGATGATATCGACGCAATCGCGGCGAAGGTCCCAACGCAGGGATTCAAGCTCTTCGATAGTTGCCATTTCTACTCTCCTCGCAGGTAAGCTTTGACGTCTTCTTCGATGGGGTCGTACAGGTCGGGGACAATGCCGATGTACTTGCACGCCTCGTAGAGCACCGGCACCACGTTGGCGTGAATGGCGACGCAGTGGTGGATGTAGGGACCCTCGACGATCTTGGCCTCGAGGCGCTTGAGGTTGTCGACCTCGACCCACAGGTAGGTGCCCATGCCGGCCGGGCCGTCGATGCCGCGGGCGTTACCCAGCAGCAGCGAGTACTCGCCGTTGTCGCCGTCAAAGCGGGCAAGGGTGAGGTCGCCGTGCTTGGCCTCGGCCGTCAGCGCGCCGGGGTGATCGAAAGCCAGCGGGTAAGTGAGCTTGGGCTTGACGGCCGCGCAGCTGCAGGGCCAGGGGCCGCAGTGCTGCAGCAGCTCGCCGTTCTCGTTATCGGGATGACGCACGGTCCAGTCGGCGAACATGCCGCGGTGACGGCCCAGGTCGGCGGCCTCGACCATCAGCGCGGTGATAGCGCCATGGATGTCGGTCTCGCAGACGATGGGGATGCCCATCTCGTTGAGGATTGCGTTGGCGGCGCAGGGCATAATGCCCAACTCGTCCTGCAGGGCGTTCCAGCACTGGATGGCGCCGGCGTTGCAGCCGTACTTCTCGACCAAGCGCTTCATGGCAATGGCGAGTCCTGCGACCGCAGGAACCTTGTCCTCGGGGATGCAGATCTCAAAGCTGTCACCAATGTGGGCGAGCATGGCTGCCATGGCCTGCTCGTCAGCCTGGGCGTCGCGCACGGCCTGGACAAGCTCGGTCATGGGGATGGGCGAAAGCTGGATGTTGAACTTCTCGAGCAGCTCGCCCTCGTTGCACATGGTCGACCAGAAATCGAACGGACGGGTGGCCATCTGCAGGATGCGGGTGTGCTTGAAGGTCTTGACCACGTTGCACACGGCCAAAAAGTCCCAGACGCCGCGCTCGAACTCGGGATCGGTCAGACGGCAGTTGGTCATGTAGGTGAAGGGAACCTGGAAGCGGCGCAGGACCTTGCCGGTGGCGAACAGACCGCACTGGCTATCACGCAGACGGGTGCCGTCGGGCTCGGGGCGCTCGTCGCGCGGCCCCCACAGCAGCACGGGCAAACCGAGCTCGCGGGCAAGGCGGGCGCAGACATACTCGGTACCAAAGTTGGCGTGGCAGAGCATGATGCCGTCGACGCCCTCGGCGCGGAACTTCTCGACGATAGGCGCGATATGGCTGTCGTCGAACAGCAGGCCCTCGTCGTTGATGTCGTCGATATCCACAATCTCGACGCCGATCTCGCGCAGGCGATCAGCCGTCAGACCGCGATACTTGATCGCGTCCGGCGCGCTAAAGATACTGCGGCGCGTGGGCACAAAGCCGAGCTTGATCTTGTCCATGTACGTCCTCCCCTAGTCACATGTTCAGTAAACAGACGCATGTTTCGTTTTGTTCTGTTTACTAAATGTTTTACTCTTTTGTTTAAAAGTTTAGCGCGAAAGTCTCGTAAACGGTAGAGAAATCAGCCTAAACGGTATGTAAACAATCTGAACATACAAGGGCAACAAAAAGAGGGCCCCGAAGGACCCTCTTTTGAATAGCGCTATGTTTACTGCCCTAGCGAGCTTTGGCACGCTGCAGGCGATGCCGTCTCCGCCTAGATTTCGCGCACGCTCTGGCGCTCGACAAAATAGGTCGACACAGCCGTTTTGCAGGTGTAGCTCTTGGGATTGCGGATGTTGCCCACCAGGCGGCGCACCGCGATCTCACCCACCTCGTGCTTGGGAACATGCACCGTGGTGAGCGGCGGGTTGGAAAAAGCGCCCAGAGATAGGTCGTCAAAGCCGATGATCGAGACATCCTCGGGCACGCGAATGCCGTGCTCGTTGAACGCGCGCATGGCACCCACGGCGAGCACGTCGTTCTCGGCAAAGAAAGCCGTCGGCAGGTCGTCGCGTGAGACGCTGTCGAGCCATGCACCCATATCGCGATAGGCACCTTCGAGCGTGGTGCCCAGCGTGACGTGCCATGCCGGATTGGCCTCGAGGTCCGCATCCTCAAGCGCTTGGCGATAGCCGCGCTCGCGATCCTTAAAGTTGCGGATACGAAGATCGCCTGCCAGATAGCCGATTTGCCTGTGACCCTTCTCGATAAGGTAGTCCACGGCGCGCAGCACCGAATCGGTATTGGCAATGACTACGGCATCAAAGTACTGGCGGTCGCTCCAGCCGTCGAGCACGATCAGGTGGGCGGCAGCGTTGGCGAACAGGGCGTAATCTTCCTCACCCAGCTCGGTACCCATCAGCACGATGGCGGCAGACGGGTCGGCGATCAGGCCCTCGACCTGCGGACGCACGGCGTCCAGGTCGCTAAAGTCGAGCGAGACAAAGCTCGTGCTCATGCCGTGGCGACGCGCCTGGCGCTCCACGCCCTCAATAACCGCGGGATGGAAGGTGCTCTCGTCCAGGATGGCGCCCGTCTTGCGCGCGAGCACAAACTGGATGCTCTCGAGCTGCGTCGACTGCTGATAGCCGAGCGACTGCGCGCACTCCAGGATGACTTTGGCGGTCTCCTCGCTCACGCTGCGCTTGCGGTTGAGCGCGTTGGACACGGTCGCAGGCGAAAAACCGGTGATGCGGCTGATTTCGCGAACACTTGCTTTGGCCATTGTTCCCCCTAGCAACGGTCGTGGCGGAGCATCGTGGCCTGACCGCCCCGTGACTCGACAACTAAACGACCGCAAATTCAATCTAAACAGAATAGTAAATGTTTAATAGCTAGTTTAGCCTGTTGTCAAGCGAAGCGACGCGACTATTCCCCCAACGGGCGTATTTACTCGGTAGCTAATCTGGATCGGGGCACAGAAACCGTTTAGCCAAGGATGCGAGCCATGCGTGCCTTAAACTCCGCGAGGAAACGTGGGGCGTCCACGGTGAGCGCCACGAGCGCGCTCTTATCCGGATCGGACAGACGGTGCTCATCACAGATAGTGCGGCCGCGGTACTCGCCCAGCAGGTCGACACGAAGATTGCAGCCGAGCGCACCCACGAGCGTGGGATCAATCGCCACGGCAACCGCCAGCGGATCGTGCAGCGCGCAGCCGCCCAGGTAGGGCGCGTTCATTTCGTACGAACCGATATAGTGCTCGACCATGCTCGCAAACGCGCAGCCAGCCATAGTGCCCGAGCCCGTCCAGCCGGCAACGTCGCGACGTGTGAGCACCACGCGGTGCGTCACATCCAAGCCCACCATGGTGAGCTTGCGGCCCGAGCGCAACACGGCGTCGGCAGCCTCGGGGGCGCCCGCCATGTTGGCCTCGGCGCCCGCGCTCACGTTGCCGGGCACGGTAAGGGCGCCGCCCATCACGACCACGCGACCGATAGACATCATCGCCGCCGCATCACGCTCCAGGGCGAGCGACAGATTGGAGAGCGGGCCGGTCGCCACGTAGATCAAATCGGGGCCATAGGTACGCGCGGCATCAATCAGGTAATCGACCGCCGCATTGCCATCGGCCGACGTCGCGCCCACCGGCTCGTACGGCGAAGCGGGCACGCTTGCGCCGCCAATACCGTTCTTGCCGTGGATAAGCGTGGTGGACGCCGGCGGCGTGTAGGGTTCGGTCGCCTTCATGGGACGATCGGCGCCCAGGTACACCGGCACCTCGGGACGACCCAACAGGTCGAGCACCGCCAAGCAGTTGTGCGCCGACTGCTCGACGCGCACGTTGCCAAAGCACGTGGTGATGCCGACGAGCTCCACCTCGGGGCTTGCGATGGCATAGGCGAGCGCCATCGCATCGTCCACACCCATATCCAGATCAAGGATCAGCTTCTTGGTTGCCATTGTTCTACTCCGCTTCTCCGCCTTGTACTAAATCGTCCGACCCAAACTTGTGCTCGACTTCCGTACGCGTGGGAATTGATTGCTGAGCGCCCAGGCGCGACACCGTCACCGCCGAGGCGCGAGCACCCGCCGCCATGCACTCAAAGAGCGGCAGGCCCTCCAGACGAGCCGCCGCCAACGCGCCGATAAACGTATCGCCCGCGGCCGTCGTATCGACCACCGCGCTCGAAAGCGCCGGCATGCGCAGCGGCTCACCGCCATCGCCGAGCGTAACCGAGCCGGCGCCGCCCAACGTGATGACCGCAGCCCCGGCGCCCTTGTCGAGCAGCGCATTGAGCGCGGCGACGCAACTCGCATCATCCGTGGGCAGAATGCCCGTCAGCACCTGGCACTCGGTCTCGTTGGGGCAGACCAGGTCGACCGCTGGCCACGCTCCTGCCGGCAGGTCGCAGGCGGGCGCCGGATTAAAGATCGTATAGAACCCCAGCTCGTGAGCGCAAGCAAGCGCCCCGGCCGTCGCCGCAAGGTCACATTCGCCCTGGGCGATAAAGACGCCGCCAGCAGCCGGGGCAATCTCGCTGGCATCGCCGTCGAGCTCGTCGGCCACCAAGCGCCTCAGTGCGCGGGCAACGTCCTCGCCCGCAAGCGCATGGTTGGCGCCCGGCGACAGCACGATGCGGTTGTCGCTCTCACAGCGAATGATAGTCGCGGTACCGGTCTCCACGTCATCGCGACGCGCCACAAACTCAACGCCCACGCCGGCATCCTGGAGCCCTGCCACAAGCGCATCGCCAAAGGTATCGCGCCCAACAGCGCCAATCATGCACGTGCGCGCACCCATGCGCGCAGCGGCAACGGCCTGATTGGCTCCCTTACCGCCGGCGTTGGTGATAAAACCGCTGCCACCGACGGTCTCGCCCGCGCGCGGCATGCGCTCGCACGCCACCGAAAGGTCCATGTTCATGCTGCCGAACACCGCAACGATGCTGTGATCCGCCATGGAAACCTCCTCATCTGCGGGCCTTATGCCCACCGTCGGCCGTCGATCGTGCACTCTCGCACCCCCTATAACTTTAGTTCACTTTGATGTGGACGCGCGCTTGAGCTTGCGCCAGCAGCAAGCATTCACAGGAGCAGGCAGTTACAATGAAGGCGTGCTGATTATTCTCGTCATTGGATGATGTTTTATGGAACAATTCTCGCAATCGGGCTCGCGCGGTCGACGCCGCACGGGCAACGAGCCGGCGCCGCACGAACGCGTGAAGGGCGAGCGCCGTGCCAACGAGCCGCGACGCACCGCGAGCCCCCATCGCGCTTCTGCCAACAACGCGGGCCGCGCCAACACTCCCGCCGCGGAGCAGACGCCTGCTCGCCCCAAGTCCCGCTACATCCCTGCCCTTGACGGCCTGCGCACGCTTGCCGTCGTCGCGGTGGTGCTCTATCACCTCAACCTCACGTGGGCTCAGGGCGGCCTGCTTGGCGTCACGATCTTCTTTGTGCTTTCGGGCTATCTGATCACGCGCTTGCTGCTCAACGAAGTCGCTAAGACCGGTCGCATCGACCTTAAGAGCTTCTGGATTCGCCGCATCCGTCGCCTGGTCCCCGCCGTGGTAACGGTAGTGTTCGTGACCTGCGCGCTGTGCACCATCTTTAACCACGTGATGCTCACCAAGATGCGTCCCGACATTCTGCCGTCGCTGCTGTTCTTTAACAACTGGTGGCAGATTATGCAGGACGTCTCGTACTTCAATGCTCTGGGCGATCCCTCGCCGCTTACGCACTTTTGGTCGCTCGCCATCGAGGAACAGTTCTACCTGGTTTGGCCCCCGCTGCTGCTCGCTATGGTATCCATGCACATGAGCAAGCCCAACACGCGCCGCATGGTTCTGGGCCTGGCTGCTGTCTCCGCCATCGCCATGATGGTGCTCTATAACCCCGCCGCCGACCCCAGCCGCGTGTACTACGGCACCGACACCCGCGTCTTCTCGCTGCTGCTGGGCGCCTGGATGGCCTTTATCCCCGATCGCGACCTGGCGCCGGTGCGTCTCGCTCATCGTTTGGGGCTCAATCGCCTGGCTGGCGCCGCCAAGCACGGCAAGAACGCCGAGGGCAAGCCTGGCGAGAAGGCCGACAACGCAGCCGAGACCGTCCCGGCACAGCCGAGCGCCCTCGTGCGCTTTTGGTCCTCGCCCGCATCCATCGATGTGTTGGGCGTCGTGGGTCTGGTTGGCCTTGCCGCCATGGTCGCGCTCACCAACGGCTACACCGCGTTCCAGTATCGCGGCGGCACGCTGCTATGCTCCATCCTCACGCTCATGGTCATCGCGGCCTGCGTGCAGCCCCAGGGAATGGTTGCCCGCGCACTGTCCGCCGAGCCGCTCGTGTGGGTTGGCAAGCGCTCGTACAGCATCTACCTGTGGCACTATCCGCTACTGTTGCTCATGAACCCGGTCGCCAACATCAACGATACGCCGTGGTGGCAGTACATTTTGCAGGTGTTGTTGGTGGTCGCCGTAGCCGAATGTTCATATCGCTTTATCGAGACGCCGTTTAGAAAGGGCGCCTTTGGGCGCACCGTATCCGAGTTCCGCGACGGCACCACCGCGCCCGCCAACTGGGTGCGCGCGCACGTCCCTGTCTGCGCAGCCTGCGCTGTCGTGTTGGTCGTTGCACTGGGCGGCCTGATCTTTGTGCCGGAGACCTCCGCACTGAGCGGTGAGGGCGCCGAAGTCCTCAACAAGGAAGCCAAAAACACCGCGCCCACAGACCAACAGGCGGCCGACGACACCGACAAGGACAACGACGGCTTCCCCGATGGCTCCTACGACCTGTTGATGATCGGTGACTCCGTGTCGCTGCGCGCCGTTGATTCCTTTGACGGCGTGTTCCCGCACAGCCATATCGATGCCGAAAAGGGCCGCCAGTTTGATGCGGGCCGCGCGACATTTGAGGGCTATCTCCAACAGAACCTTGCCGGCAAGATCGTGGTCTTTGCACTGGGCACCAACGGCTTGGTAACCGACGACCAGATCGACGCCATCATGACCGATGCAGGAGATAAGCGTATTGTGGTGTTTGTGAACACGCGCAGCCCGCAGCCGTGGGTTGGCTCTACCAACCAGGCCATCGCCAACGCTGCTACGCGCTACAAGAACGTGCGCGTTATCGACTGGTACGGATACAGTGCCAATCGCAACGACCTGTTCGATGGCGATGGCACGCACCTGTCGACCACTGGCGTGACTGAGTACCTCAACTTGATCCACGATGCAGTCAAGAAGGACCTGCCCGTGCATCCCGAGGATCACGTCAACGATCCGCAGCCGGCGGCCGTCAAGTCTGCCACCGACGCGCTCGTCAATGCGCTCGCTCTCAAGCCGCACAAGCTGGGCACCGACAAGTAACCTGCAGCGCAAACTTCCCACATCCGGAGGGGTGCCCGCCACGGCAGGCACCCCCTCCGACAGTTAGGGACGTTCCTTATATGCCGGCACCCAGGGACACTCCTGACACAGCCGAGGAACGCCCTCCTTGCGACCAAATTCTGGGCGCCTCGCCACCCCGAACGTTGTTTCCAAGCCCACACCCGCAGCAAACAACCCAAAATCACTCTTTTCGAGCCGACTCCAAGAGGTCATGGACAAAAAGGGGCAAATATGAGTACTGTTACCATTTTAGTAGCAGGCAAAACCACCCAAAATGACGTCCGAGCGACCCCTACAACCCCCTAAAGCAGCCAACCTGACTGGTTTAAGACATATTGGAGCCAATTTTAATGAACATACTATCGGCTATGTCCATTATCTTCTTGGATGTAAATGCTATTCACTTAGCAACAGTACTCATATTTGGCATTTTTTGTCCACTGCCATATAACTAACCCCCTATAGCGGGCAAAAAAGAGGCCGCGGCCCATGGCAGCGGCCGCTCGAAACCCAAAAGAGGCGCTAAGCGCTGTAACCCATCGCCTGCAGAACAAACATGACGACCGTCAGCACCGTAATCACACCGATAGTCGCCCAAGTGAGCACATTCCACACGCGGCCGTTGCGGTTAGTGCCCATAATGTGACGGTCAGCGGCAATAACCACCTGGAACACCAGAACCACGGGCAGCAGCACGCCATTAATGACCTGCGAGGTCATCATAATCTGGAACAGATCGACGCCGGGCATAAGCACCAGCACGGCAGAGATGCCGATGATGGCCGTAATGATGCCGCGATAGACCGGGGCCTCGTCCCAGCTGCGATCGGCACCGCGCTCCCAGCCAAATGCCTCGCAGATAGCGCTCGACGTAACGCCCGGCAGCACGCAGGCAGCCAAGAAACTCGCCGCGACCAGGCCCGAGGCAAACAGTACCGTGGACCACTGACCCGCAATAGGCTCCAGCGCGCGGGCAGCATCGGCGGCATCGCTAATCTGAATACCCGCCGGGAACAACACCGTACCGGTCGTGATGATAATAAAGCCGGCAATGACATCGGCAGCAAGCGAGCCGCTCACGGTATCAATACGCTGCAGCACGATGTCGTCCTCGCCCGCGTTCTTATCGACCACGTTGTTCTGCGCCAAAAAGATCATCCACGGTGCGATGGTGGTACCGATCGTTGCGACCACGAGCGACACGTAGCTGGGGTCGTTTTGAATATTGGGGACGACCAAGTCGACCGCGACCTCGCCCCAGTTGGGGCCGGCCATAAACGCGGCGACGATGTAGGTCACGAACACGCAGCTTACCAGCAGCAAAATCTTCTCGATGCGCTGGAAACTACCCGACATGGTAAGCATCCATACCAGCAGCGCCACCAACGGCACCGAGATGCTCGCCGGCACGCCAAAGAGAGCAAGACCGCTGGCGATGCCCGCAAACTCCGAAATGGTCACAGCCGTGTTGGCGATCAACAGCGCCGCCATAGCAAGTACACTCTTGCGCACGCCAAAGCGCTCGCGAATGAGCGATGCCAGGCCCTTACCCGTGACGCAGCCGCAGCGCGCCGCGGTCTCCTGCGTCACGATGAGCAGCACAGTCATGACGGGAAGCATCCAGAGCATCTTGTAGCCATAGCTGGCGCCCGCACTGGAATACGTTGCAATGCCGCCGGCGTCATTGCCCGAAAGCGCCGCCAGCAGACCGGGACCCATAGCGCCAAAGATGGCCGCGATGGTCAGCTTTTGCTTGGTGCCCGACTTTTGCTTGGTATTTTGCACGCGACCACCTAACCCATGACTGACATGGCGAGCAGCACCGCGGCGATGCAATACGCCACACACGAGATCATGACGGCAATGACGTTCATGGCGGTGCCCGACGTGTTGAGGTCATGCTCGTCACGCCAGAACAGCACCATCAGGTAAATCACGGCGCTCATGTTGCCAACCAGGCAAATGATGGCAGCGATATTAAAGCACCCGGTAAAGAGTTGCTCCTCAAACATGGGCGCATCGGGGAACGCGGCGGTGCGCACCAGCTGGGCGCACAGGTAGGTCACGAGTGACAGAATCAGGCCCATGCCCGTGCTCTGGAAGAAGAATCCCAGATACGGCTTGGGCTCGTCGTCGTGACCGTCATACTCCAGGAAGTAGTTCTTGACGAACGACACCATGCGCGAGGCCGCCAGCAGCACGAGCGGCATGGCGCACATGGGGAACACCACCAGATGCGCGGAGCCGAGCGCCGTTCCCAGCACGGTCGCCATGATGCACGACGCGATGCCCCATACAACAACCCAGTACTGGCGATGCACGAACCAGCTGAGCACGTTCGTCGAGTCGTCGGACGCGCTGTCACCCGAGCCGACACCAGCGATCTGCAGGTCCTCCTGATGCTCCTCGGCGATAACGTCCATGGCGTCGTCGAAGGTTACGATACCCAGGATGTGGCGGTTCTCGTCGCAGACGGGGATAGCGACCAGGTCATACTTGGTCATCTCGTCCGTTACGTCTTCCTGGTCCTCGTCGGGCGACACGTAGACCAGGTCGCGATAGGCCAGCTGACCCAGCGTGGCGTCGCGATCGGCTACGATCAGCGTTCGCAGCGAAAGCACACCGGTCAGCATGCCGCTCGGATCCTCGGTATAGACGTAGTAGACGCTCTCGAAGTCCTCGTCGAGCTCGCGAATCGCCTCGATGGCGTCACCGACCGTTGCCGTGGCAGGCAGGGAGACAAACTCCGAGGTCATGATGCGGCCGGCGGTGTTGTCCTCATACCCCAGCAGGTTACGAATCGCCTTCTCCTCCTTGACGCCCATCAGGCGCAGGAGCTTCTCGGCCTTCTCGTAATCAAGCTCGTCGATCAGGTCGGCAGCGTCGTCCGGGTCCATCATGGCCAGCATCGACGATGCGTCCGTGTCGGACAGGCCCTCGAGCATCTCGGTCATAAGCTCGTCGTCATCGAACTCCGAGATGGCTTCGGCTGCCTGGGCGGTATCGAGCTGCGCAAACACCTGCGCACGTAGGCGCGGGTCGAGCTGCTCGATAATGTCGGCGATGTCGGCAGGGTGCAGCTCGCCGAGCGTCTTGTGCGACACCGAGAGTTGGATGTTTTTAGTCGAGCGGTCGAGCAGGTCCATGTAGGACCAAGCGATGATGTCCTCGCTGAGCGGCTTGCCCAGGTGCTTCATAAAGCCTTCAACGATATGCTCGAGTGCGGGGCTGATCGCGCGCAGCAGACCGCGGGCACCGACCTCGGCACCCAACAGGCGCAGCTGGTTTTCGCCCGACATGGAAAACTTGATGTCGTTGACGCGCACGACCTTCATGCCCTGCGTGTCGACGATCTGCTTATTGAGCACGTCGCGCGCCAGCAGGAGCTCGGTCGGCTGCAGGTACGAGAAGCGAATATTGGTGGCAGACGTGTTGAGACACACGCCCGTCTCGTCGATACGGTCGACCCATTTGCGCCAGCTGATCATAAACGGCGTCTTGCCGGGGCCGCGGAACGCGAGCGACGTCACGTGCGGAAAAACTTCGCCGGTTGCAATGCCAAAATCGTTGACCACGCCGAGCTTTTCGCCGTCGACGTCCAAGACTGGCAATTTGAGCATCTCACTCAGATAATTCAATGGTGCTCCCCATCATTATTCCTCCGGACGCGGCCGCGCGTGCGGCGTCCGGGGGCTTCTGGATATGTATACGCATGCGCGGGCGGCACGCCGCTCGACGCTTACACCCCGTGCATGCGCAAAAAGCACCTGCATGGGGTCATCGACTGTATGGTCGAGGTTTGGATTTCACCTGTAACCTTTCTCTTGACCCTCATTAACCGCAGTAACTATAGCATCAGCATCGCCCTGCGGCATCGAATTTATGCGCTGCACATTGCAGGCATACCAAACGCTGACGTATCCGTGACATAGCCATTGGGGACGTTCTTAAACGACTACCCAATGACTACTCTGTGGTGTCATCGTCCTCGGCAAGTTGGGGGAACACGGCGTCCTTGGGCATGGCGACCTTCGTCAGCGAGGTGAGCTTTTTGCTCAGCGACGTGTCCGTCTTGACCAGGTCGCTGAGCGTCACGATCTTGTAGCCGTCGGCGACAAGGCCGTCGATGATCTGCGGCAGCGCCTCGAGCGTCTGCTCGGCGCATTCGTCTCTATCGGTGAGCAGCACGATATTGCCCGGCGTCACCGAATCGAGCACCGTTGAGACCTGCTCGTCGGCACCGTTGAGCAGCCAGTCGCCCGAGTCAATATTCCACGAGACCACGGCGGAGACCAGGTCCATCGCATCAATCCAGTTTTGCTCGTCAAAGGCAGCGTAGGGAGCACGCAGCAGCATCGTCTTCACGCCGGTCGCCGACTTAATCGCATCGGTGCCTTTCGTGATCTGTTCGCGTACCGTCTCACGGTCCTGACCCTTGAGCGAATCGTCGCTGTAGCTGTTGGATCCGATCTCGCACCCGGCATCGACAATCGCCTTGGCCGTGGCAGGCGAGGCCTCGGCCGCATCGCCCGAAAGGAAGAACGTCGCGGTAACGCCCTTTTCCTTGAGCACCTGCAAGATCTGTTTGGTGGCGCCGCTCGGACCCTCGTCAAACGTCAGCGCCACGTACTTTTTGTTGCCCTTGGGCGCCACGCTGGCGCACGCAACGACGCAATCGGTGGCGGGCACAACCTCGCCGCGGTCCTGCGTCTTGCCCGACTGCTCACCGACCCACACCTCGGAGCGGCCCTGAACGCCCCACGTCTGCACATACTCGATAGCACCCGTGCCCTCGACCTTGAGCTTGGGCTCGATAACCGTAGCCTGAACCTCATGCTTCTCGTAGGTGTTACGGCCATCCTTGACCGTCACCTTCTCGCCGCCCTCAAGTTCGCGGCTATCCCATTTGCCCTGTTTTATGCGCTTGCCGTCCACCTTAACCGACAGCTTTTCGCCGCCATGGCGCTTGAGCACGCTGCCATCGACGGCCAGCAGGTCGCCTGCGTCGTAGGCGTCAGTCAACTCCTGGTCGTCGATGAGATTCTGCAGCGTAGAGCCCACGCGCACCGCGGTCTTCTGGCCGTTGAGCTCCACGTCCACGCTGCGGTTGACGTAGCCCACGACGGCAGCGATAAACAACACGAGCGCGCAACCCACGGCGATGAGCGCATAGGGCAGGCGAGACGAACGACGGGGCGTACGGCTGTTGCCGATGCGCGCGCTGCGATCGCTAAAGCCGCGGCTATGGTTGAGGTACATCGCGCCGGGCTTACGGTGACGCTTGCGCTGACCGCTGGGCAGCTGCCCCAGATCGCGGCGCGCCGTCGGACGCGTACCCGAACGCCCGTTTAAGTTGGATCCGTTTTGGCGCATATGCCCTCCCCCATAAACACAGCAAGCCGGAGCAACAGGTCTCCGGCTTGCCTCCCATCATTTGGTACGTCGCTATTTTGTAGCTTTTGACGAGCCTCCGCTCGCCTTTTGGTATTCGTCCTTAAAGGCCTTGAACATGCCGCGCGTCTTGCCGAGCTGCTTGCCCAGTGCGCGACTGCCTTTGTCCACGGCGACCGATCCCTTGTCGTCGAGCACCTTGGCGCCCTTTTTGACCTTGTCGCCCACCACGACGCTGGCCTCGGCGGCCTTGGCGGCCGCACCGCCCGAATACCCAAGCGACTTGACCTCGTCCGAGACGACCATCGCGCCGTTCTCGTAGCCGCGTAGCATCGTCGGCGGCACCTGCGTGTCACCAACCAAAACACTCGAAGCAGCACCGGCGGTCACATAGAATGACTGCACGATGCCCGAACGTGGCTTGAACTCAACGTCCGAGCAATAGCCCACGACGTCGCCCGATTCCGTGCGCACGTCCATACCGACCCAGATGATGCAATCGTCCAGGTTGATGTCGAGGCGCTTGGCGGCGGCGGCATCGTACGTGTCCTTGACGTCATCGACCGCAATGGCGCCCTCGTAGACACCAATGGCGTCGAGCGCTACGAATCGATCGGGACGCTCGATCATGCCCGCGATATCGGACTGGCGGACCATAAAGCCGACCACGCGCGTACCGCCCGGGGTAAAGACCGGAAAGTGAATCTTTCCGAGCTTTTTAGGGCTGCGCGGCGTGCCGTCCTTTTTGGTGCGCTTGTCCTCGGTAGGCTTGCGATAGATCTTGGCGCCGACAAAATCCCCGGCGCGCATTATGCCTCGGTCGAGGGCTCCGCAGCCTCGGTATCAGCCTCGACGGCGTTCTCGACCACGACGTCGGCGGCAGGCGTCACGTTGCCGCCCGAAATGGCGTCGTTGAGTTGCTCGCGCAGCTGGTCCATGCGCTCGCGGGCCAGGTCGACCTTGGCGCGCAGGTCGTCGGTCTTGGCGTCGACCATCGGGCCAAAGTCATTCACCGCAGCACGGGCCTCCTCGGCGCTGTGCTCGTAGGTGTCGCGCATATTGTCCCAGGCGTCATTGGCGATATCGGCAGCCATGGCGCGGGTCTCGGCGCCCGAGCGCGGGGCCAGAGCAACGCCGATGATAGCGCCGGCAGCGGCACCAAAAAGTGCGCCGGAGACAAAGCTGAAAGTCTTACCCATGATCATTCCTCTCCTGCGGGCACGTCGGTGCCCACCGTTTGAATGCTGTCCATTATACCCGCAGCGCATCGCTTGCCGCTCCGCTCATCTGCGTACGGCAAAGGCGCAGGTACGTGATGGTGATAAACGCGTAGGCCTACTCCTGGGGCATAGCCGGCATGGCCACCGTGGCACCCGGGTCCTCGCCGGCGCCGTCCACGAGCGGCAGGCCGCCCTCATGCGCAGGTCCTACCGGAACCGTCGCCGCACCGCCAAAGACGGCAGCGGAGGCCTCGTGGTTCTCGGCAACCGCGCCCTCGGTATCAATCGCCACCTGGGGCTCGTCGTCAAAGTTGGGGACGCCCTGGGGCTCGGTGGGAACGGGCTCGGCGGTCGCATCGGCAACGGGCTCGGCGTCGACCGGCACATCGCCCTCGTCAGCGCCCTCGTCCTCGGCAGCATCTTCGCCGTTCGCAGCGGCGACGGCCTCGTGAGGATCCTTGCCCTCGGCCTCGGCGCGCATGCCCAGCACCAGGTTGCGCAGGCCCGCGACCGTGCCTTCCACGTCGGGGGCAGGCTGGTCGGCGTGCAGGTACGCCCAGTCCATCATAAAGGTGGCCGACGACAGCGCACCGATGGCCAGTGCGTCGTCGGGGCACGAAAGCTCGACCTCAAAGACACGCTCGTCATGCTCGCTTACGCGCGTGCGGCCGCACGAGATGCTACCGGCAAGACCGGTCTCGTTCATGAGCTCGACCGTCACGTGCTCCAGCAGGTGGCAGAGCTCGGTCTGACCCATGCAGTCCTGGAACTCGCGGCCGGAATCGCCCAGGCACAGGTGCTTGGCAATCGCCGGCACCAGGTAGTACACGCGCGCCGTGGCCTCGATATCCTCCGAGGTCATGAGCGGCATGCCGGGGTTCACCAGCACGTGCGCGCAGATCTTGTCCTCGCTGACGGTGACCTTAAGGATGTTGAACAGGCCTGCCATAACTCTCCCCTACTCTTCCTTGTCCTACTCGTCGCCGTCGTGCGGATTCGCGGAACCCGCACCCGACGTCGTCGGCTCGTCTACCGAAGACTCGGAATCCTTCTTATCGGTTTCGGCCGGAGCGATCACGCGAATGAGCGAGATGCGCTGGCCACGCATCGACTGCACTTTAAACTTGTACCCCGCGACCTCAAACACCTCTCCGATGTCGGGCACCGAGTCGCAAAGCTCCAAAATCCAGCCGGCGATGGTCTCATAATCATCGCTTTCCTCAAGCGGCCAACCAAGCTCAATCGCGTCATCGCACGAAAAACGCCCATCAACGAGCCACTCGCGGCGCGAAAGGCGCGTGAGGTACTTGTTGTCGGGGTCGAACTCGTCCTCGATCTCGCCGACGATCTCCTCGACGATGTCCTCGATGGTGATGATGCCGGCCGTGCCGCCGTACTCATCCACGACGACCACGATCTGGTCGTGCGAGGTCTGCATCTCGGACAGCAGCGGCAGGATGTCCTTGGTGTCGGGCACAAAGGTGGCGTCGCGCAAAAAGCCGGCGATGGGCTGGTCGCCCTTGCCGTCGAGCGCGGGCTGGATCAGGTCCTTGATGTGCGCGATGCCCGCGACGTTGTCGGGGTCCTCGTGATAGACGGGGATGCGGCTGAAGCCGGTCTGGCGCATGGTGGATAGCACGCTGGCGACCGTCTCGTCGTCCTCGCACATGGTGGTGTCCACGCGCGGCACCATGACCTCGCGGGCAACGGTGTCGCCCAGGTCAAAGATCTCGTGGATCATGCGCTTTTCCTCGTCGAGCAGGTCGTCCTGCTCCGAGACCATGTACTTGATCTCTTCTTCCGAGACGTTCTGACGGTCGTCGGCACTCTTGATACGCAAGATGCGGGCCAGGCCATCGGAGCAAGCGCCAGTCAGCCACACGAGCGGACGGGCGATCTTCTGGAACACGGAAAGCGGGCCCACGACCTGCTTGGACACGCCCTCGGCATTGGCCAGGCCGATGCGCTTGGGGACGAGCTCGCCGATCACGATGGACACGAAGGCGACCGCGACGGTGATGATGACCGGCGCCAGGCCGCGCGCGATGGCGGAGAGCGGCGCGATGCCAAAGCTCATGAGCCACGTGGCAAGCGGGTCGGACAGGCTCGTCGAGGC
>OKSB01000251.1_pt1 | contig 60503 bp, 56 predicted proteins | sample 1601171 | NCBI WGS metagenome assembly OKSB01 (sample SAMEA3541496, study PRJEB24748) | human gut metagenome | biome: human gut; feature: human-associated habitat; material: faeces | place: China | collected 2012 | reverse complement strand
GGATTACGTTAACATATTTCTGCCCGGCGATTTGCAGGGTATAGGCAATGCCGCAGCTCATAATTCCGGCATGTGCCAGCGGCAGCCAGGCCGCGGTGATGGCGGAAAGCTCCGGTTGTTCGGCCCAGATTATAACCGGAAGGCTTAACATGCCGCAGACGAAAAACTGAATGGCTGACATGCGCATCGGGTCAACAAGCTGGGTGAAACGCTCAATGGCCATGATGTGTACGGCAAAAACTACGGCGCAGGCAAGTACGATTAAATCTCCTTTGTTGATGGAAAAGCCTTCGTTAATGCAGATGAAGTACATACCGGCAGCAGCAACGGCAACGGCTGCCCACTGCATAAAAGTTACATGTTTTTTTACAAGCAGCCCTAAAATGGGGATTATAACAATATAAAGCGCCGTTATAAACCCGGCTTTACCTGCTGATGTGTAAGCGATGCCGGTTTGCTGCAAAGTGCTGGCAATGGTTAAAAGCACGCCGCAGCAGAGGCCGCCGGCAATAAGGTCGCCGCGCTTGTGGCTGTCATCAGTTCCCCAGAAGGAAAGCGGTTTGCCGGAAAGCCTGTCGATTACGGCAATGCAGGGAACAAGAAAAAATGCGCCTAAAAAAGAACGTATACCGTTAAAACTAAACGGGCCGAGCAAATCGGCACCGACGCTTTGGGCAACAAAGGCCGTGCCCCAGATAAACGAACATAATAACAGCATAACAATGCCTTTAAAACTATTGGTTTGCTGCATGTTAAAACCCCTCGCTGCATAAAATTTTAAACAGATAATATAATTATAGCATTTCTGTGCCATAATGTTTTCTGAAAATAATATAAAAACTGCACCTGCAAAAGCCAGGTATAGCTTTTGAGGTGCAGTTAATAATGCTGTAGGGTTAAATATTTAGTTATTGTTTTTCAGCAGGTTTTGCTTCTTCGGCAGCTTCGGTTTCCGGTTTAGCTTCTTCCGGCTTTGTTTCTTCGGTAATAACTTCAACTTCTGCTTCCGCTTCAGTTTTATGTTCGGCACTTTCGGAAACTACTTCAGCTTCTACTGTTTTTGCAGTTTCAACAGGTTCCATTTTGCTGCCGCATTCGCTGCAGAATTTTGCGCTGATGCCTACGGCTGCACCGCAGTTGGGGCAGGTGGTTTTGGGTTCATCGCCGTTAAAGGCAGTTGCCTTAATGTTGGCAATTTTGAATTTCAAATCATCTATTGCGGCAAGGCTTGCTTTAATTGCTTCACATTCTTCTTTAAATTCATCGGGCAGGCAATCGCAGTTTTGTGATTTTTCCCAAACCATTTTGCCCATTTTTTTGTAGGTGCTTTCAATTTTGCTTTCTTCTTTCCCTACGAGGGAGGTTAATTTTTGGATCTCCAGAGCGGCTTCTGCTTTTTCGCCGATGGTTTTGGTAATTTCTTCGGTTTTATTAGCCGCAATTTTAGCGAATTCGCCAATTTTATCAAGTAATGCCATAGTAAGATCCTCCTTTATGCTTTGTTAAGTTTATTATAACACAGAATTGTGAAATAGCCATTAATTTACGGCGCTTACGGTTACTTCGGTTCCTTCTTTTAAATCGAGCGAAGTGTTGTCGATATTTATTTCTGCAAGGCCGTTTTCTATTTTGGCAATGCTGCCGTTAAAGGTTTTGTTTATGCCTTGGGCATGGGCGGTTATTTTTTGCCCCGGTTTAAGGCTTTGCGCCGCCTGTGCGGATATTTTGATGTTTACGCTGCAATTTTCCAAATCGCGGATGCTGAGGATTTTTTCTCCGGCAGAGGCGGTTTCGCCCGCATTATGGTATTTTTCTTCAACAATGCCGGTGCAGGGGCTTTCGGTTTCCAGTGCCAGCTGTTTTTGCATAAGGACGTTATATTGCTTCTTTAAAGTTTTAAGTTCTTCCTGTTTTTGGGCAATGTCTTCGGGTGATGCCTCAACAAGGCTGCCGGCATTTTGTGCGGCGTTTAAAGCTGCCAGTGCCGCTGATTTTTCGGCGGAAGCCGCTTCGTACTGTCTGCGGGCAATGGCGCCTATTTTATAAAGCGATGCCATTTTTGCTTCTTTGGCGCTGGCCTGTTCGTATTGCTGCTGCGCTGCGGCAAGTGCAGCGCCATTATTGGGGCTGCTTTGCCCGTTCTGCATTATTTTCAGTTCTGCTTCGGCGCGGGCTGCGTTGGCATCTGCCTGTTTTATTTCTTCCGCAAGCTGCTTGTCGTCTATGGCAAACAGTGGCTGCTCTTTGCCGATGCGGTCGCCTTTTTCAAGAATAAGCCCCAAAATCTGCCCTTCGGCAGGCGCCGTAATATCGTACACGGTAAAATAAACCGAGCCGCTGCCAAGTGCAGGGGCTTTGGTTTCGTTTTTGCAGGCGGCAGAAAACAGCATTATTAAAATTGTAAAAATAATAAATGTAAACTTTCTCATTTTAAACAAACCTCGTTTTTAGTGTAGCACAAACATAGTGGCGGTGCAATTTGCCAGAATGTAAATTTTTAAAGGCGTGGCATTTTGACGGCTGTAAATTTCACAGATTATTATACGTATGCTGATAAAAATATCAATTATTTCTAAAATGGCGGATAATTAATGAGCTGCGGATTATTTTTTTACACTGAGAAAGCACAAAGTTGTTAAAAAAGATTTTTCAAAAACTGTTAAATGCGTTATAATATACTCGAAAAGTGTATTATAAGTTGCTTATTTGCAAAGCGTTTTTGCCGTTGTGTAATATTTTGAAAAATTTATTTTATTAAAAAGCCGTTTTAGGAATGAAGGGAGGACTGTTATGCGCAAAAAAAGCTGGCTGACAGTTATTTGCTGCTTTTTATTGGTGTGCCTGCTGCCGTCTCTGGCAATGGCCAAAAATAAAACCAAGGCGCCTGCCCGTGACTGGAAGCTGACGGTGGCGCAGCAAAAGCTGGAACTTTTGGGGTATGATGTTGACCGCAAGGACGGGCGTATCAGCAAGGATACAACCGAAGCCATTAAAAAATTCCAGAAGGAACATGGGCTGAAAAAAAGCGGAAAGCTTGATACCAAAACTTATAATAAAATTTCGTGGGTAGCCTTTAAAATGGAAGGCATACCCGATGTACGCGGCAAAGATATTGTAAAAACTGCCGCCAAATACAAGGGCGTGCCTTATAAATTCGGCGGCACAACGCCGAAGGGGTTTGACTGCAGCGCTTATGTGCAGTATGTTTTCGGCAGGCATGATGCCAAGCTGCCGCGCACGGCCGACGCGCAGGTGCTGGACGGTATTTTTGTGCTGAAAAGCAAACTTAAACCGGGAGATTTGGTGTTCTTTTCCACATATGCCAGCGGCGCTTCGCATGTGGGGATTTACGCCGGCAGCGGCAAGTTCTGGAGCGCGTCCACTTCACGCGGGGTGGTCCTTGATTCGCTTGACACCGGTTATTGGAAAGAACATTATTATGGGGCCCGCCGTGTTTTGATTGAAAACGGCGAAACAGCTTAAATATATTTAAGGGGGAGCTTTAATGATTCGCGAAAGGCGCAATAAGGAAAAACTGGCGTTATATTATAAAAAATTTATGGAAGAAGGCATTGTCGACCCCAACGTACATCCGTGGGTGGCAGAATCGTGGCAGCGCTGCCGCAAAATGAAACTGCCTCATGAAACAATGCCGAAAATCAACAAGCTGAGCCGCGAGGAAATCGTCGAGCATCAGCGCACGCATGAATTTATTGTAAAATATGTTGACGGGCTTTATGAGCAGAGCAAGCAGCATTTTAACATTCATAATTTAAGCATGCTGCTTATAGACGAGGACGGCTATGTTATTAAAAACTATGCTTTGCCGTTCTTTCAGCGCGTAATTGAAGATATTCAGGGCATGCGCGTGCTTGAAGAAGATGTTGGTACTTCCAGCATCAGCATTGCGCGCGAGCATAATGTGCCGTTTTTAATGTTCGGCCCGGAAATGTGGATTAAGGACAGCCATTCCGGCGATGCCTGCAGCGCGCCGATTTGTGTGGACGGCAAAATCCGCTATATCATTTCGTTCTTCTCGTTGGACCAGAATGACTTGCCGTACGACCTTCTGCTTTCACTGCTTTTAACGATGAAATATGCCATTGAGCAGCATTTGAAGATGCTTGAATACTGGAGCATCCAGAAAATGATGATGGAAGAGCTGCCGGTTGCCGTTTACTGGATTGGGCAGGACGAGAAGCTGAAATACTGCAACAGTAATGCTAAAAAACGCCTTGAAGGCAGGGAAAACCTTGAGGATATTTTCCTTAATTATGAGCATATTCCCATTAAAAAGGCTTTGCAGGGTACGCCTACGCACCGCCGCGAAATTACCTGGATTACGCAGGACCGCACTTATGAAGACATTACCACCGTTATGCCGGTAAAAGTTGGCAGCGAGGTTGAAAGCGCGCTGGTTATGAGCATGTCGATTGAAGACTTGAAAACGACCATTGCCCATGCAACGGGTTACAGCTCCCGCTACAGCCTGTACAGCATGGTTGGTGAAACGAGCGAGTTCCTTGCTTTGCAGCATAAGGCTTCGCGCATTGCCCGCAGCGACAACAACATTCTTTTGCAGGGCGAACCAGGTACCGGCAAGCAGCGCCTGGCACACGGCATTCATCAGGCCAGCCCGCGCGCAGCCGCACCGCTGATTGTTGTTAAATGCTCCAACGCGCCGCTCAGCACGCTGGAAGAAGAATTTTTCGGCAGCGAGGACGGCGACCATCAGCCGACGGCAGGCAAGCTGGAGCTTTCCATGGGCGGCACGCTGTTTTTGGACGAAGTGGAAAAACTGCCGGTTGAAATGGGCGACAAACTGGCAGACGCTTTGAAAAACGGCCTTTTAAATAAAGAAACAGGCATGCGCAAAAAACTTAACGTGCGCGTAATTGCTGCCTGCGATTCCAACCTTAAACGCTTGGCGGACAAGGGCCTGTTCAGCCGTTCTTTGTATGAGCTGGTACTTGATACTACTATCCGCGTTCCGCCTCTGCGCGAGCGCAGCAAGGATATTGAAGTTATTGCGGCACATATTCTGGCGGAAATGTCGGCGCAGCACAACCTTTCGCCGAAACGCCTTTCGCCGGAAGCACTGGAGCTTTTAAAGAGCTGCAGCTGGCCGGGCAATATCAAACAATTGCAGGGCGTTATCGAGCAGGCTTTCTTCCATACACCGGGAAGCATTATCGAAGCGGAAAATATTAAACTGCCCGGCGATAAAACGCTGGAAAAATCGTGGAAGTATGACAAAGACGCCTTTATTGCGGCTTGGAAATCCTCCGGCGGCAATATCAGCAAGCTGGCAGGCATGCTGGATGTCAGCCGCGTAACCTTGTACCGTTACCTTAAAAAATATGATTTGACTCCGAAAACAGGAAAAAATAATTAATACCGGCGGCAGCCTGCGTTGAATTTTTATATCGGCGCAGCCTGCCGTTTGTTTTTAGGCATCTCAGGCGGCAAATATAAAAGCGTCGCCAGTAAATGTTGCAATTATTTAAAAAGTGCGGCGGCCGTGCGTCTTTAACAGCATAGCACAATGTGTTATAATTATACTGTTATAGAATGTTTTAAATTAAATTTGTGAAAATATACCAGCAAGGAGCGGAGCAATGAATAAAAAACTTTTGGCAGCCGTATGCCTGGCGGCGGCAACCTTAAACACTGCCTGGGCAGAAAACTATACCAGCGGCGACGGGCGTTATGCCGAGCCGGATTTTGACAGGCAGATGACGCAGGCGGAAGCCGAAAACGTAAAAGCCGACGGCAAAACAAGAAGCGGCGAAGAAATTGATGCCGTGCAGTCGGAGCCTTTGCCGATAACCATGACCGGTGATTATGCAAGTTATGATTCCGTAAGCGGCGATTTTGTTGCCGAGGGCAATGTTGTAATTACGCAGGGCAACGAAACTTTGAAAACCGTGCGTGCCGAAGGCAACATGAAAACCGGCGATGTGTGGCTGAAACAGGGCGGCACGCTGGTGGAGCCCAAAAGTACAATGAACGGCGAATGGGCTTATTATAACTTTAATACCAAAACCGGCGAAATTAAGAAAATTGAAGGGCAGGGCGGCAAAGACTTTTTCCGCGCTCCGCATGCCACAATATATCCTGATAAAATGGTAATGGACGAAGGCGGCGAAATGACGCGCTGCCCGGCAATAGAACATTCTCCGTGCCTTTTGATTACGGCTAAGACTTTTGAAATTTACCCAAAAGAAAAAATGGTAGCGCATGATGTAAAGGTTTATGTTAAAGGTACCCACGTTTATTCACGTGACACATGGGTAAATGACTTAAATGATAAAAGTGCTTCGCGTTTGATGCCTACTGTTGGTTATGACGGCGATGATGACAAAGGCATGTATATCCGCCTGCGCTATGATTATAATATTGACCAGAATACAACGTTGGAAGCTGACCTGCCATATTACAGCCAGGGTCATTTCAAACCTGTTGTCCAAGTAAAGCATGACCAGCGCAATTATTACTTGACTTACCAGAGCGGCTGGGAAGAAGAAGACGATGAATGGGTAGATAAAAAGAATGAAATCGGCTTTTATTATAAACCGCATTATTTTATTGACGGCATTCCTGTAACATACAGACTGTATGCTCACAGAGGCTTGTGGAAAAATGATGAAACTGGCAGGCAGAGCTGGCATACTGAATATGGCGCATATTTAAGCCATGACCGCATTTATCTTTTTAATACTAAAAATACTTTTCTTGATTTGACAATTGGTAAAAAGTGGGTTGATGAAAGTCTTACCGATGAAACCCGTTCTACAATGATGTATTATGGTACATTAGGCCAAAAATTGGGCAGCAAATGGTATACCTGGGCCGGTTACTATCGTGAGAAAATTACCAGTGATTTATATGATTTAGGACAGCCTGATATGGAGCGCGAACTGCGCAACGGCATCAGCTACAAGCCTGATGACAAGAATACTTTTACTATTGTTAACCGTTACGATACTGGTAAGCATGAAAATTACGAAACTACTTATACGTGGACGCACCGTTTCTGCTGCTGGGCAATCAGTTTTGAATATGAACAAGAGCATTTTGACGGCGGCGACAGACAATGGAATATCAGATATGAATTCCTGAACTGGTAAGAGGTGAGTTATGGATATCATCAAAACACGTTTTGAAGAACATATTGCTTTGGCGCAGCAGGTTGCGCAAAGTGAAATAATGCACCAGGTGGCTGATGCCGCTGCCATTATAAAAAATGCACTGGCAGGCGGGCACAAGGTTCTGTTCTGCGGGAACGGCGGCAGCGCAGCCGACAGCCAGCATTTGGCGGCCGAATTTGTAGGGCGCTTTCAAAAAGAACGCAAAGGCATTGCCGGTATTGCGCTTACCGTCGATACTTCCATCTTAACAGCGGTTGCCAACGACTACGGCTATGACCGCGTGTTTTCCCGTCAGGTGGAAGCACTCGGTCAGCAGGGCGACGTGCTGGTGGGCATTTCTACCAGCGGCAACAGCAAAAACGTGTTGGCGGCTATTGCCGAAGCTAAGGCTAAAGGCATGCAGTGCATTGGCATGACGGCGCAGGGCGGCGGCAAAATGAAGGACGAATGTGACATCTGCATTGCCATTCCCTGCCCGGTAACGGCGCGCGCACAGGAGATGCACATATTAATCGGCCATATAATCTGCGAACTGGTGGATGGTGAATAAATTGTCACAACTCAGCTGCACAAAATTTTTAGCAGAAAAAATACAACAATTAAAAATTGCCGTTATCGGCGATGTAATGCTGGACCGTTATTTTTACGGCGACGTAAAACGCATTTCGCCGGAAGCACCGGTGCCTGTAAATAAGGTAACGCGCATTACTTCCGTGCTTGGCGGTGCAGCAAATGTTGCTGCCAACCTGGCGCATCTGGAATGTAAGGTTTATGTTGGCGGCGTTACCGGCGATGATGAAAACCGCCGCCTGCTGGAAGGCATGATGGCAGAAGCCGGCATTGATTACAGCGGGCTGATAAAATCGGACAAGCGCTCTACCATTACCAAAATGCGCATATTGGGCGCCAAGCAGCAAATGCTGCGCCTTGATTTTGAAGAAGTCGGCGACCTGTTTGAAGATGAAACGGAGCGCCTTTCAGAGTGGCTGTTAAACCTCATTGACGGTGGTTTGGACGGCATCGCTGTTTCGGACTATGCCAAAGGAGTATGCTCGCATAACTTTCTGCAGTGGGTAATTAAAACGGCAGGGGAGCATAAAGTACCTGTGCTGGTTGACCCAAAGGGTGCGGACTGGACGAAATACAGCGGCTGCGATTTTATTACGCCGAACTTAAAGGAAATGTGCGAAGCTGCGCATGAAACCGTGCCGAACGAGGATGAACCTGTTTTGCGCCTGGCGCGTGCTGCTGCGGCGCAGTATGATATAAAAAATGTAGTTGTAACCCGCAGCGAAAAAGGTATGACGCTGGCAGGACGGGACGGGCTTATTATTAATGCTCCGGCAACGGCGCTTGATGTGTTCGACGTTTCCGGCGCAGGCGATACGGTTGCAGCAACGCTGCTGGCCGGTGCGGCAGGCGGGCTGGAACTTGAGGATGCCGTTTACATGGCAAACCGTGCGGCGGGCATTGTTGTTGGCAAAGTTGGCACCTACCCCGTACACCGCGATGAACTTTTAAAGGATTTGCTTGCCGAGCAGCGTAAGGACGGTTACGGCTACCGCACGCTCAGCTGGCAGGAAATTGAATCGCTGGCCAATACCTGGCGTGCCTGCGGCGAAAAAATTGTTTTCACCAACGGCTGCTTTGATATTCTGCATGTTGGGCATGTTTCGTATCTGGAGCAGGCGGCACGCCTCGGCAGGCATTTAATTGTCGGGCTCAACACGGATGCTTCCGTAAAACGCTTGAAAGGCGCAACGCGCCCGCTGAACCACGAGCTTGACCGTGCGCGTGTGCTGGCGGCTTTGGCCTGCGTTGATGCGGTAGTGCTGTTTGACGAAGACACGCCAACGGAACTTGTGAAAAAAATCCGCCCCGATATTTTGGTTAAGGGCGGCGATTATAAACCTGAAGAAGTAGCTGGGCGTGAATACGCCGGTGAAGTACAGATTATAAAATTTGAGGACGGTTATTCCACAACCGGGTTATTAGAAAAAGTAGCTCAGCTTGTAAAGGAGGGCAAATTATGATTATTGTAACCGGCGGTGCCGGCTTTATCGGCAGCAACATTGTTAAAGGCCTTAACGAACGCGGACGCGACGATATCCTTATCGTTGATAACCTTACCAATATGGTAAAATTCAAAAACATTCAGGGCTTAAAGGCTTTGGATTATATGGATAAAATTGATTTTGCCGAAGCACTGAAAGCAGGCAAATTCAACCATGAAAAAATTGACGTTATTTTCCACGAGGGCGCATGCAGCGACACCATGGAATACAACGGCAAATATATGATGCAGAACAACTTTGAATATACCAAAAACCTGATGCACTTTGCAGCAGACAGAAAAATCCAGATGATTTACGCTTCTTCCGCTTCTACCTACGGCAGCGGTGCGCACGGCTTTACCGAAAAACCGGACTGCGAGGAAGCGCTGAACGTTTACGCGTTCTCTAAACTTTTCTTTGATAACTATGCCCGCCGTTATTTTGGCAAAACCGGCAGCCAGCTTGTTGGCCTGCGTTACTTTAACGTTTACGGCCCGCAGGAAAACCACAAAGGCAAAATGGCCTCCATGGTATTCCAGATGTACAACCAGTGGAAAGCCGAAGGCAAGGTTAAACTGTTTGAAGGCATCGACGGCTACGGCAACGGCGAACAAACCCGTGACTTCATTTATGTAAAAGACGTTGTAAAAGTAAACTTCTTCTTCTGGGACCATCCGGAACTGAGCGGCGTTTACAACTGCGGCACCGGCCATGCGCATACTTTCAACACGCTTGCCAAAGGCGTGCTTAAACATTTCGGCAGCGGAACGCTGGAATACATTCCGTTCCCGGATGTTCTGCGCGGCAAATACCAGAGCTATACGCAGGCAGATACTACGAAACTTCTGGAAGCAGGCTATGACGGCGGCTTTACCGATATTGACGAAGCAGTAGCCGAATACTGCGCACTTTTGGACAAAACCGGCGGGTATTATAAATATGAAGCTTAAGGCTGCATTTTTTGACCGCGACGGCGTTTTAAACGTTGATAAATCTTACTTATATAAAATTGAAGACCTGGAATGGATTGACGGTGCTAAAGAAGCGCTGGCCTATCTTACCAAAAAGGGTTATACAATTTTTGTTGTTACAAACCAGAGCGGCATAGCCCGCGGCTATTATACCGTCGGCGATATGCAGAAGCTGCATAATTATATGGCGCAGCAGATTGCAGAAGCAGGCGGCAAAATTGAAAAATTTTATTACTGTCCGCATCTTCCCGGCGGCGCCGTGGCAGAGTTCGCCGTGGAGTGCGATTGCCGCAAACCAAAACCTGGCTTGATTCTGCGTGCTTTTGAAGAATACGATATTGATAAGGATACTGCCTTTTTAATCGGCGATAAGCCGCGCGATGTGGAATCAGCGGAAGCGGCAGGCATTAAAGGATATCTGTTTGAAGGCGGCAGTTTACTTGATTTTGTTAAAGAGATAGCGTGAGATGGAATATAAAAATATTTTACTTATTAAAATGAGCTCGCTGGGCGACATACTGCACTCGCTGCCGTTTGCGGACGCGCTGCGCAGGTGTTACCCAAAAGCGAAAATAACGTGGCTGGTGCACCCGCAGTTTGCAGGCTTTTTGCCTGATCCGCCCGTTATTGACGAAGTTATTTATTTTGATAAGGTAAAATTTAATAAAATGGGCCTTTGCGATAAGCTGCATTATTTTAGGGAAATGCGCGCGCTGCTGCACTCCAAACACTTTGATTTGGTGATTGATTTGCAGGGGCTGTTTAAAAGCGCCGTGCTGGCGGCAATAAGCGGCTGCAAGAGCCGTATAGGCTACTGCGAAATGCGCGAGGGCAGCAGGTTCGTCAGCCGCCCAATCTGCGGCAGTCACAGCAAAGACCATGTTATCGAGCGTTATCTTGACGTTGCGCGTTATCTTGGCGCAGAGGTAAATGAAATACATTTTCCGCTGCCGGACTTGACCAAAGAAAGCAAAGCCGTGGCGGAAAAACTTAAAAATAAAGGCCTGCGCGGCGAATACGTTGTAATGGTGCCCGGTGCGCGCTGGGAAACCAAAGTGTGGCCGCCGGAAAATTACGCAAAGCTGGCGCAGATGATTATTAAAGGCGGCGCAAGCGTCGTGCTGGCAGGCGGGCCGGATGACGCACCGAAGGGCGAAGAAATCGTCAAAGGCTGTCAATCGGACAAGCTGATTAATTTAATCGGGCAAACTTCGCTGCGCGAACTGGCAGCGCTGATTAAAGGCAGCATGTTTTATATCAGCGGCGATACAGGGCCGCTCCACTTTGCGGCGGCGCTTAAAAAGCCGCTTATAGCTATGTACGGGCCTACCAAGGCAGACCGCACAGGCCCATACGGCAGCAAAAACAGTACAGTAATTATCAGCCCGGCCAAATGCGCAGGCTGCTTAAAAAAACATTGCAGCGAGTGGCATTGCATGTACGATATTACACCGGAAATGGTGTACGGGCATTATATAAAAAAGCGTGGTGAAACAAATGGTTGAACTTAACGGCAAAAAAATACTGGTTACCTTTTTAATGCATCTTGGCGATTTGACGCTGACAACGCCGTTTATTCATGCGCTGCGCAAGGCTGCGCCTGACAGCCATATTGCCATGCTGGTGGATGAAAAGTTAAAAGACGTAGTGCTTTTTAATCCCTATCTTGACGAAGTAATTACCATCGACAAAAAAGGGCGCGACAACAGTATTCTGGCATTAATTGCTTGTGCGCGCCATTTAAGCAAGCATAAATTTGATGTATTGATAAACCTGCATCCTAACGAAAGATGTTCTTTTATTGATGCGCTGACCAGCGTTAAACTGCGTACCGGTACGACTCATACCATTTTTAAATGGCGCTGGGATGTGTTTACGCCGCTTGACCGCACTATGCACGCGGCGGATATGTACCTTGATGTGCTGAAGCAGCTTGGCGTAAAAGACCTGACAAATAATGGGCTGGAAATTTTTCCGGGTGAACGCCATGTTAAAGAAGCGGCAGATTTCTGGCAGGCTCACGGCGTAACGGATAAAGATAAACTGATAGGCTTTAATATAGGCAGCGCGGTTGTTACCAAGCGCTGGGCACCGGAACGTTTTGCCGAAGTTGCCGACCATTTTGCAAATAATGGCTATAAAGTTGTGTACTTTGGCGGCGCCATGGATGAAGAAATGGTGCAGGAAGCCGTAAGCCACATGAAAACAACGCCGGTGATTGCAACTGGTGCGTTTGGTATCGGGGGGTTGGCCGCAGCCATGCGCAGGTGCAGCCTGATTATCACCAACGACAGCGGCCCGATGCACGTCGCCATCAGCCAGAAGGTGCCCATTGTGGCAATGTACGGGCCCAGCAACCCCAAACTGTACGGGCCTTATACCAAAGACGCTGTTATCGTAACCGCACAGCCGCCGTGCCAGGGCTGCGCAGGCGGCATGAAGCACAAATGCAGCGATATGCAGTGCATGACCCGCCTTACGGTAGCACAGGTTATCGAAGCGGCAGAGAAAATGTTGGAAAATAAAAAATAAGAGGCGTAAAAATGCAGCGTTTCCAAATTTTTTGGCATAATTTACAGCAAGATTTAAAAATATTTTTGTATTTTACTATCCTGTTTAGTGTTTTCAGATTAATTTTTATAGGTATTTTTAATACTTATTTAAGTGACTGTACTATGCAGGATATTTTATTGTGTCAGTGGTACGGCTTCAGGTTAAGCCTGAAAACAGCGGGAATGATAGCGCTTATTGGCGGTGTTTTGGCAACATTGCCGCAGATTGGTTTTCTGAAATGGCCGTCTGAAATTATCCGCAAGACATGGTCGGCGTTAATGACTGCTGTATTCAGCATTGCTTTTTGTGCAGCTATACCTTATTATGAAATTTTTAATTCCGGCTTTAATATTATGCTTATAAACGGTGCCCGTGATGACTGGGGTGCCATTTTAGATACGGCAATTAATGAATATGGCTTATTGTGGCGTTTGCCGCTGGCATTTTTGCTGACCGGTATTTTAATATGGCTTTTACTGAAATTTTTAAACATAAAAACACGCCCGGCAAAAATTACAAACAGCAGGCAGCTGTTTTTTGCCATAGTTCGTGTAGTAATTGTGCTACCGGTATTTTTTGTATTTGTTCGTTACGGCGGAGCCTTTAATTACGCAAATTCAATTAATTTTGAAAGTGCGGAGCGTTTGAAATCGGCCTTTTTAAACGAAGCGATACTTGACGACGGGCAGGCTTTTTACCGCGTTTACAAAACATATAAAGAACAGCAGAAAATAACGGATGTTAATATAACTGCTGAAGAATTGCGCAAAGAAATCACGGTTCTCGGCGGCAATCCGCAGGCAGATAATATTGAAGATGCTTTTATCAGAACGGTTGACGAGCCTAAACTTGCAAATCAGCCAGAAAATGTAATTGTAATTTTAGGCGAAAGCTATGCCCTGTGGCCCATGCTGCCGAAATATCAGCCCATGGGGCTTACCGATGAAGCCCGGCGCATGGTAAACAGCGATAAAAGTTGTACGACGGCGCTTATGCTTGCGCATGGCAGCGGCACAATGCCGGCAGTTAACGGCTTTGTAACAGGCCTTACTGAAACAGGCATTACTGAAGAAACTGCGCCCGAAAGCTATAAAACACAATATGCTACCGGTATAGGCAAAATTATGAAAGATGCCGGGTACAGAACGGTATTTTGGTATGGCGGCATGCCTTCGTGGCGCGATATTAAAAACTATGTGCTTGCACAAAATTTTGACGAGTGTTATTGCGCCAGTGATTTTAAATACAGCGGCGGCAACTCCTGGGGCTGCCCGGATAAAACATTGTTTGAAAAGGTATATCAGTATATTGAAGGACATCCTGCACAGAAAACATTTCATATTATTTTGACAACCACCAATCATCCGCCTTATACTATTGATGTAGGCAAAGAAGGTTTTGACAAAAATAAAGTTTTGCAAAACCTGCCGGATGATATTGCTGCTGACAATGAAAAAATAATTGAACTTGGGCATATTTGGTATGCTGATATGGCAATGGGTAGTTTTATTTGCAATACAGAAAAATTAAAACCGGATACCTTGTTTGTAGTAACCGGTGACCATGCGGAACGCTTTACTTTCAGTAAAGACGTTGACGATAAAACGTATTCTGCTATACCTTGTATTATTTACGGGCAGGGCGTGCAAAAAGACTGGCTGCCTGATGATGCTACCGGCTGTGCCATGCAGATTTTGCCAACGCTGGCAGAAATAGTAGGCAAACCGAATATGCAGTACAGCAGTATTTTGCCAAGTTTATTTTCAAATGATAAACCTGTATTTAATCATAAATTTTACGCATGGAAAGATAAAATTTATGATTTAAATGCCAAAGCACCGGATGATATTAAAAAACGAGCAGACGCCGCTAAAAAAATAACTGCCTGGCGTGTTGTAAAGGGAAATGAGATAAAATAGTTGTAAAATTTGCTTGGAATCAACATTTGGGGGAGCTGAAATGAATAATTTAACCGTTGTGGTTTTAACAAAAAATGAAGAAAAAACTATAAAACAAGTTATACAAAATGTACAAAAATGTGCAGATAACGTTTTAATTGTTGATTCCGGAAGTACAGATAAAACGGTTGAATTTGCCGAAAGCTGCGGAGCAAAAGTAGTTTACCGTGCCTGGGATAATGATTTTGCAGCACAGCGTAATTTTGCTTTGCAGCATGTAACAACGCCTTGGATTTTGTATCTGGATGCAGATGAAATTTTAGATACGGAGCTTATTGTTAATATAGAAAAAGTGCTCTCTAAAAATGAAGAAAAGCAATATTCTATGCTGCGGCGTATACATGCTTTTGGCTTTGAATATAAGCATGGCATTTTTAAGCCGGATGAAGTTATAAGAATGTTTCGTACGGATAAAGTACATTGGGAAGGAAAAGTGCATGAACGCCCAATCTGTGAAATGCCTAAAGAACGTTTAAAAGGTTATATTGAACATTATACCTATGAAAATTGGCAGGACTGGTGGGAGAAAGCTGGACATTATACTTCCATTTGGGCTGAAGATGCTTATAAGCAAAATAAAAAAGCCAGCTTAGGTAGTGCATTTTTTCATGCGACATATGGATTTTTCAGGGCGTATATTGTAGAGGCTGGTTTTATTGATGGCTGGAGTGGTTTGTATTCGAGTTTGCAGCATTTTGTTTATACGATGATGAAATATTTAAAACTTTATGAGTTGACTAAAAAATAAAAGCAATTCATTTGATATGAATTGCTTTTATTTTTTAGTTATTTTTTGGTAATATCATCAGATAATGACATTTTTCCAAGCATTGCTTTTAAATTATATTTATTGTATTTATATTTATCAGAAGCAATACTTTCATCTTCTTTGAAATGATTGGATTCAATGTTTATAATGCTGCAGATTAAATTATACATTAAATCATTTGAAATATATTGATGTTTATTTTTTACTAATGTTGTACTTGTTTTAGGGTTCATAGATATATAATTATCTGATAAATAAACTACTAAAGGAATATGCAACGTATAATAATCTAATTTATCAGGATAACGATATTTTTGTGGGTTAGAACCATGATCTGAAAAATATATCATTGAAGCCAAATGCGTTTTTTCATCAATTTTTTTATATATTTGAGATAGAACATAATCAGTGTAAGCAACGCTATTATCATTTCCATCAATTAAAGTATAATTTTCTTTACCCCAAAGAGTCCATTCTGATGGATATCTGCTTTCATAATTAGCGTGGCTCCCCATTATATGAAAAACGACAAAATTATTTTCATTTGGATTTATATCATCTATAAATTTTAGTAATGATTCATCATGTTGTACCATATTAATTTCGTTTGCTGTCCATTTTGCTATATCTGCAGATTGGCCAACTAATGTAATAGGTGTATCAGCGCTTCCCATAAACCCTTGATTGCTAAACCAGTATGTTTTGTAACCAGCTTTTTTTGCAATATCTATAATAGAAAAAGATTTATTAAACTCCAAATTGTTATACTGATTTTTTTCTGTAAGAGCTCTTTCTAATACAGGGACAGTTTGCACCCAACAAGCATAAGCATTATCAAAAAATATGAAATTATCATTATCTAATTGAGATGAAAACCAAGGCGTGTTATTTCTATTATAATTTCTATTATAACAATGCATAAGGTCTCTACTTTCAGATTCACCAATTACAAGTACAATTGTGTGCGGATTAGAAAGACCGTTTTTGTTTATTACTGTTAATTTATCAAAATTATTTTTATGGAAATCTTTGTATAATGTAATAGATTCAAAATAATTTTTTACGTCTGTAAATGTACTTACTGGATATGTCTTAAATAATAAATTACTGAAAGTATATGATGTTATAATTAAAAAAATAAGAAAAAATGCTAGTTTTAATTTTTTGCTTAAATAAACATTATTGAATTGATGATAAAAATTGTTGCGATAAAGACAAATAAATATTACAATTATAGATAAGGTAAAAGATATTAATAACCAGAATGGAAGGCCTTGAATAAATTCCAAGGCTTCGGGTATATTGGTTTGATATATAGCTAAAATTCCGCTATAATTAACTACACTTTGATAAAATATAAAATAAAAAATAAACAAGATAGGTATTGAAATTAATATAAATAGGAATGTCGTATATATAAAAGTAATAATTTTTGATTTATGGAAAAATGAATTTAATAATAATTTTATAGAAGACAAAATGAAAAAAATATATAATCCAAAGGCCATGTCAAAATGATTACTTATAAAAGTATAAGAATCATGATATGTAATATAATATGTAAGTGGAGCAACTATTATCCACAATAAACTAACAATGATAATAGAATAGAATGGCTTTGTCAAAATTGATGCTTTACTTATGTAAAGAATAAATGCAGTTGATAGAATACAAGGGACAAATCTGCGCATTTGCAAAAAAATTTCTTTATTTGCTAATCCAACAGAAGTTAATACATAAAACATATAAACAGTTAAGTATATTATTATACAAGTGATGGCTATAGTTTTTGTTTCTTTTTTCATGACTTATACTCCTAAATTAATAATTCTTTAATATTATAACTCTTTTTTTGATTTTTGAGAATGTTAAAGTAAAATTAAAAGATTACAATGAAAAGGTGAATTTTGTGAAAAATAATGAAATCTTGGTAAGTATTATAGTTCCCGTCTATAATGCGAAGAAATATTTATCTAATACATTAGAATCCATTTTAAAGCAAAGTTATAAAAATTTAGAAATAATACTTGTAAATGACGGCTCGACTGATAATAGTAAAGAAATTTGTGAACATTATGCTAAGATTGATAGTAGAATAATCTTATTAAACAAAATAAATGGCGGTGTAAGTTCAGCCCGTAATTATGGATTAGAAGTTGCTAAAGGAGATTATATTAGTTTTATTGATAGTGATGATTATTTAACTGTAGATATGATTGAAATTTTAGTGAAAGATGTTCAAAATACTGATGCTGAAATTGCGGTTTGTGGATATTGGCATATTACGGAAAGTGAATATAAAGAAAAAATAAAAGAGCTAAAAGATGTTAATATGAATAAAATTGAGATATTAAAAAAACCAATAGAGTATTTTTATTCTAAAAAATATATGCCTAATATATGGAATAAAATTTTTAAAAAAAGTTTAATAGAAAATATAAGATTTGACAATAGTATTTATTATGGAGAAGATTTTTTATTTTGTGCACTTGCTTTTATGAAAGCAAATATAGCTTCTTATAGATCTGATAAAAAATATTTTTATATAAAACGTGAAGATGGTCTTTCTATGAAAGAAGGATCTTTAGACTTTTGGAATGGCTATGTTAAAAGCAAGAAATTGTTATATGATAAATTTGTTGAAATGAATGCCAATAAAGAGTTATTGGAAGGTATATGGGAAGAATATTGTGTAGCTATTATGGCAGTATATAGATATGTTGTACATAAAAGATTGGTTTTAGAATATAACAAGACTAATATTTTGTATAAAGATATAATTTTGGAATTTATAAAAAAAAGCAATATAAAATTATCGAAAAAATTGGAATATTTTTCATTTGTTGTTTCTTATAATATTGCTGTACTTTGTCATAAAAGAAAATAAATTGTGATTAGGTGTAGATTGCTATGAGTAATATTTGTATTTTAAATATAGTAATTGCTAAAGTATGGGGCGGAGGAGAACAATATGTTTATGATACTGCCCAATCTATGGTAAAACAAGGTGTTAAAGTATATATTGCTGTAGATAAAAATAATACCGCTATGCAGCAACGTTTTGCAGAAGTTGCAGAAGTAATATCTTTTAATTTATATACAGCTTTTGGAATTTTTGCATTAAATGATTTAATAGAATTTATAAAAAAGCAAAAAGTTAATATTATTAATTGTCATAGTGGTCATGCGATGCAACTTTGTATGTTGTTGAAAATGTTTACCGGAATTAAACTTATCATGTTCAAACATAATGCACTGCCTGCAAAACATGATTTTTATCATTCTTGGCAGCGTAAGTATACAGATGCATTTATTTGTGTTTCGAAATTGGTATATAATTTTCAAACATATGGATTATCTGATGCAGAAAAGCAAAAATTTCATTTAATTTATAATGGTATTGATATAGGAAAATTTAATAAGTATAAAACTGTATATAAGGACCCAAATAAATTTATTGTTGGTTATGCAGGACGTATTGCTGGTAATAAAGGTATAGATGTATTGTTAAAAGCATTTTTAACGTTAAGTAAGAAATATAATAATATTTATTTACAGCTTGCAGGAAATAATGATGGATATTTAAGAGAAGTACAGCAATTTATTATAAATAATAAATTACAAGATAGGGTAGAGTATTTAGGTTGTCTTAAAGATATGGAACTATTTTACAAAAAACTTGATTTATTTATATTGCCTTCGATAGTAAAGGAAGCTTTTGGATTAGTTTTATGTGAGGCAATGTACTGTGGTGTTCCCGTAATAACAACTGATAGTGGAGCGCAAACAGAGATAATAAAAAATGGTGTCAATGGATATATTATAAAAAAAAATAATGTTGATATTTTAATAAAAAAAATTATAGATATATATGAAGATAATGTTTGTGTTAGTGATGTTGTTAAGAACGCTAAAATAAATGTGGAAAATAATTTTGATATAAATAAATGCGTGTTAAAAATAATAAATGTTTTAGAATTGTTAAATTTTAAAAATCGTCAATTATAAATTAAGGATAAGTGAAAATATGTCAAATAATTATAAAATAAAAATTTTTATATGTTTCACGCTATTTTCTTTTCTTTCGATAGCAGCAGGTAATATTTTTTTAGGAATGTTAACACTTTACTTTTTTACAAAATGTTATCAAAAACAAATAAAATTTAATACAAATTTTAAAGACTATTTTGTTGTTATTGGCGTTTTTATTATTTCAATGTTCGTATCAGCATTATTTAGTGGTGATATTATTTATGGATTAAAACGTTGGGCAGATATGTGGATTTGGCGTTTTATGCCGTTTATAGTTGCAATTTTTTTATTAAAAAATTATGATAATGCTAAAAAAGTACTTTTGACAGCTTTTACAGGTATTACAATTACTTCTATGTATGCTGTTTATCAGGGACTAAGTGGTATTAATAGAGGTAATGGTTTTTATGGGCATCCAATGACTTTAGGTGGCTGGCTGTGTATTTTTATGCCATTGCTTTTAATTGAGTTTTTTGAAAGAAATTTACTTGGCAAATATTATTGGTTGGCAGGATTAGGTTTTTGTGGTTGCATTGCTGGGCTTATTTTTAATGGTACACGTGGCGCTTGGTTGGCTGTTGTAATAGTTTGCGTATTATTATTAATTTATTATATGTTAAAAAACAAACGAAATTTAACTGTTGGTATTACTTTTATTATTTTAATTAGTACAATTTTGATAAACGATTCAAAATTTATGCAGCGATTAGATACTATTGATGATTTTAATAAATATCAGTCCAATACTGAACGTATACTTATCTGGCAAAGTGCATGGAATATGTTTAAAGATCATCCGATTTTAGGAGTGGGGTTAGGTCAGTATACAGAAAGTTATCAAAAAGAATATATATCACCGCAAGCCAAAGAACCAAACTTAACACATGCACACAATAATTTTATACAAATGTTGGCGGAAAATGGTATTGTTGGTTTTGCTGGTTTTATAATTATGTTTGGTTATATCATTTTAAAAAATTTTATTTATTGGTTAAAAACAAAAAATATATATGCGTTGATGATAATATCTTCAACAATTTGTCTTCTTTTACAAGGTTTTACAGAATATAATGTTGGCAATTCTGCCGTAATAAAAATGTACTGGTTAATATTAGGAGATAATATAATTTTGTGTAATATGTTTAATAAATATAATAGTGGGTATTAATAATAAATATATTTTAGAAGGAGGGAATTGGATGAATATTCTTCTTGTTGATTTTTGGAATGTTATAAATTCTACTGGCGGTACTGAAAAGGTTTTATGTAATATGGCGAATGAGTTTGTTAATCGCAATTATAAGGTTGCTATAATGTGTTGCGATCCTAATGAAGGAAAACCATTTTTCTTTTTAAATGAGAAGGTAGAATTTATAAATTTAAATGGAACAGGAAAAGAATACAAGGGGAGTAGTTTATTAAGGATAGAAAGAGAATTATTGCGAGTCTTAGGCAAATTAGATAAAGATAAATTTCATGCTAAAACAAAATATAATAATAATGTAAAAAATATTATTTAAAAAACTATTTTAAAATTAGAACCAAATGTTATTATAGTTTTTGATCCATATTCTTTAATTTGTTTTGAATATTTAATAAAACCAGAAATACCAATTATTGCAATGTTGCATATGAATGCAGAAAGTTTTTTTAATGAGCAGATGAGCAAAACATTGTTAGAAGCTTTTCGAAATGTTTCGTGTATACAAACTTTGACAAAAAAAGATGTTGATATTGTAAAAAAATTTTTGCCTGAATCTAAAGTTGTTTATATACCTAATATTGTATTTGAGAATAGTACAGTAAGAAATCAAATTAATAACGTCGTTATAAATGTTGGACGCATTGATGAAAAACAAAAAAGACAGTTAGATTTGATAAAAGCATTTAATTTATTAGATAAGAGAAAATATAAAAAATGGACATTAGAACTTGTGGGAGGTACGGCGGAGAAAAGCCAAGAAAGCTATAAAAGCAAAATAATAAATTATATTAAGAATAATAATTTATCAAATAGAGTAAAATTGCTGGGTGAAATAAAAAATGTTTCAGAAAAACTTCAAGAAGCAGATATTTTTGCATTTCCGAGTGCTTATGAAGGGTTTGGGCTTGCGTTGACGGAAGCTATGGCAGCGGGATTACCTGCGATAGGATATAAATCTTGCCCGGCAGTTAATGAACTTATAATAGATGGCTATAATGGCTTTTTGTGTGAAGATGGTATTGATGACTTTGCAGAAAAACTTAAAATTTTAATGAAGGATGCAGAATTACGTAAGAAGATGGGGCAAAATGCACGAGAAAGCATGAAACAGTTTGCTCCTAAAAAAATTTGGGATGAATGGGAAGATTTAATTAACAAAGTTGTAGAAGAAAGGAAAAAATAATTTAATTTATAAAGTTATCAAATGTTATAAATTCGGAGCTTCACCATGCCGATAAAAATAATTAAAATCCTTCTTGCCGGGGTGTTTGCCGGGCATTTGTTAAAAGCGAATAGAGTGCGTTCAACTGCGCGGTTTAGCCGGGCTGGTTGGGCTGCGTTTTTTACGGCTGTTAAGTTTTTCTGGCTGGTGTTTAAGTATGCGCGGCAGCGTGATAAGGAGTTAAAGAAAAAGCTTTAATGATTAACCTTATTTTAAATTTTTTACACTGGTAAGTTATAGTTAAGCAAAAGATGGTTGAGCAATATAAAATAAAATCATCTAAAGGACTACACCCATGCAAATCATAATTTCGCCGGCGAAGAAGATGCGTGTCGATAATGACGATATTGGCGCGGCACGTTTGCCGGTATTTTTAACGAAAACTGAAGAGCTTTTAACTGCCCTGCGCGCGCTGGATTACAAAGGCCTGCAAAAGTTGTGGCAGTGCAACGACTCTATTGCGGAGCTTAATTACAACCGCTTGCAGCGTATGGATTTGCGCCGCAATTTAACGCCTGCCGTTTTCAGTTACGATGGCTTGCAGTATCAGCATATTGCGCCGAATGTTTTGGATGAAGCAGCGTTAAAATATCTGGAAGGGCATTTAAAAATACTCAGTGGGTTTTACGGAATTTTAAGCGCGTTTGACGGTGTTGTACCTTACCGGCTGGAAATGCAGGCGCGGCTTGCCTGCGGCGGAGCGAAGAACCTGTATGCTTTTTGGGGCAGCAGCCTGTATGATGAACTTGTTAAGAACGATAACGAAGTTTTAAACCTGGCTTCCAAAGAATACAGCAAAGCGGTGGAGCCTTACGTTACGGATAAAATCCGTTTTGTAACCTGCGTGTTTGGCAGCCTGCAAAACGGCAAAATTAAGGTTAAGGCAACGGAGGCCAAAATGGCGCGCGGCGAGATGGTTCGCCGCTGTGCGGAAGAAAATGTGCAGCACATTGATGAAGTGAAAAATTTTACCGTTAACGGTTACAGTTTTGCCGGAGAATTATCCGCTGCAAACGAGTTTGTTTTCTTAAAATAATAATGTTTAATCTGCCTGCGGCAAAGGCTGCGGGCTTTTTTATTTATGTGGGTTTAAAAGAAATTGCTGACGGTATAAAACAGATTTAAGATGTTATCTGCTCTTTTACTAATAGCATAGTTTACAATAATAATAGCATAGCATAAATGCACAGAAACTGGCATAAAATAAATCCTTTTGTGGAAAAACAACTCAAAGTACAATGTAAATGAACAAAAATACACTAAAGTTCAAAATAATTATACAAAACTTCTTGACAGAAATGTGAAGTTTTGCTATTTTATTAATAAAGTAAAGCAAAAAAGTAAACTAATTTGCTTGAAAACGGTATTTGTCTGCGCAGACAGATGAATACTGTTTTATTTTAATTTTATGAGGAGGAGAAAACATGGGTATTAAGGAAAATGCGTTTGCGTATATTGATGCGCACCGCAGTGAGATGCTGAAAATGTGGGAAGAACTGGTCAGCATAGACAGCGGCTCTGACTATAAACCCGGCGTAGACAAAGTTGTTGCCAAAGTAGCAGGTATTTTAACGGATATGGGCGGCAAAACATGTATTGTGGAACATGAAAATGCCGGTAATGCCGTTGTAAGCGAATTTGGCGACTGCAAAACCAGGCCTTTTATTGTTTTAACAGGGCATCTGGATACTGTTTTCAGCGACCCGGAAACAACAAAGAAGCGTCCGTTTACCATTAAAGAGGGCAGGGCTTACGGCCCTGGCGCGCTGGATATGAAGGGCGGCGTTACGCTTGCCATTCACGGGCTGCAGGCCTTGCAGAATGCAGGATTTGACAAATATGCCTTTAAGGTTGTTTTTGCCGGTGACGAAGAAACGGGGCATAAAAACAGCGATTTGGCAGAAACCATGATGGCAGAATTTAAGGGTGCATTAGCGGCGTTTGATTTTGAAACCGGCTTTATGAACGATAACGTAGTTGTAGAGCGCAAAGGGTTTTACCGTTTCATTATGGAAACCTTCGGGCGCAGTGTGCATGCAGGCAACGAGCCTGAAAACGGCCGCAATGCTATTGTGGAGCTGGCGCGCAAGGCTGTTGATATCGACGCCTTAACCGATTGGAAAACCGGCACAACAATTAATGTCGGTACTATTGAAGGCGGCACGGTTGCCAATGCTGTTCCGGCTTATGCCAGAATGGAAGTGGATGTGCGTTACCTTGACCCGGCGGATTTTGAAAAGAAGAAAGAGCAGTTTGAAGTTATCGCCGGTAAGGTTTACATTAAAGATGTAACTACTAAAATGACGCCGGTAGCCGGGCTTGAGCCGATGGTTCGCCTTGACGGCAATATGAAGCTGTTTGATGTGTATAAATCAGTTTACGAAGAAGAAGGCTTCGGCAGCCCAAAACCGATTTTAGTGGGCGGCGGCAGCGATGCTACTTACACCACCAAAGTTGGCGTACCTACCGTTTGTGCTGTTGGCGTAAAAGGCGGCTTGAACCATACGGTTGATGAATTTGCCGATGTGGAATCGCTGTTTATGCGTGCCAAAGTATTTATCGGCACGGTTTTAAAATTATAATCAGGGGGGATTACTGTGGCTGAAAAAGATGTAACTGCGGTAGAAGAAAAAGATTACGAGCATCATTTAACCTGGCGCGGCTGGCTGTCGTTTATTGTTATCGCGCTGTCGTTTTCGGGTGTTTTAAAAGATATGGGTCCGCTGAGCGCCTTTGATTTTACGGTGCTGACAGGCAAATTCGGCAAAATCGAAGGGCTGAGCTTTATCGGCAAAGGCGGCGTTGGTGCTGCCGAAGGCTTTATGTTTGCCTTAACGCTGTTCCCAACCGTTATTCTGGCTTTGGGCTTTGTGCGTGCGGTTGAATCGCAGGGCGGCCTGCTTGCGGCAGAACGTATTATCCGCCCGTTTTTAAAACCGCTGATGGGCCTGCCCGGCTATGTAGGTTTGGCGTTAATCAGCAGCTTTACCACAACAGACGTTGGCGCTGTACTTACGCGCGACCTTGTTGAAGAAGGCAAAATTACCGACGACGAGCGTTCTATTTTCGTTGCTTACCAGTACGCCGCTTCCGGCACGCTGGCCAACACCATTAACTGCGGCGCGCCGCTGATTCCGATTTCGCTGCTTTCTTTCGGCGTAATTTTTATGGTGGAAATTTTTGTAAAAATCGTCGGCGCAAACATTGTAAGATTTTATCTGCTGTTTAAACGTAAAAAAGCTGGGGGTGCTGCATAATGGCTGAGGCTGCTGCTAAAAAGAAAACTTTACTGGAAGAATTTATGTCCGGCTGTAAAAAAGGCTTTTACATCGGCGCAGAAAACATTATGCCGGCAATGGTTCTGGCTTATTCGCTGATTTTGTTTTTGAATATTACCGGTTTGATGGATATTATTGCCAACGCCGTTGCACCTGTTATGGCACTGTTCGGTTTGCCAGGCGGGGCGATTGTGGCGCTGATTTCCGCGTTCTTTGCCAAGGCTGCTGGCGCTGCTACGGCTGCTTCGCTTTATGCTGAAGGCGTTATTAACGCGGCGCAGGCAACGATTTTGTTCCCGGCAACGATTACTATGGGCACGCTGGTCGGCCATTTTGCGCGCTGTGTATTAACTTCCGGTGCCAACCCGAAGCACCATGCGCTGCTTTTGGCAATTCCCGTTATCGACGCTTTGCTGTCGATGATTATTGTAAGAGTTATACTTAATTTTATGGGCATTTCCTGCTAACTGGAGGAGAACAATTTTGGATATGAAAGAAAAGGCTTTTGGCTATATTGATGAACATCGTGACGGCATGATGAAAATGTGGGAGGAGCTTGTTATGATGGACAGCGGCTCCGGCAACAAGCCGGGCGTTGATGCCATTGTGGCAAAGGTTGCAGGCATTTTGGAAGGCATGGGCGGCAAAACCCGCATTATTGAACACGAAAATGCAGGCAATATGCTGGTAAGCGAGTTTGGCGACTGCAAAAATAAACCTTTTGTAATTTTTACAGGCCATCTGGATACTGTTTTTGACGACCCGGAAACCACCAAAAAACGCCCCTTTACCATTAAAGACGGTACTGCTTACGGCCCGGGCGCGCTGGATATGAAGGGCGGCGTAACATTGGCCATTCATGCTTTGCAGGCCTTGCAGAGCATCGGTTTTGACAAATACGGCGTAAAGGTTATTTTGGCAGGCGACGAGGAAGTTGGGCACAAGCACAGCGATTTTGCCGGTAAGATGATGGAAGAAGCAAAAGGCGCGGCTTATGCTTTTAACTTTGAAACCGGTTTTATGGATGACAGTCTGGTGCTGGCGCGCAAAGGCGTGTACTGCTTTGCCATGGAAGCCTTCGGACGCGGCGCGCATGTAGGCAATGCTCCGGAAGAAGGGCGCAGCGCCATTAAAGAACTGGCATACAAAATTCTGGATATTGAAGCGTTAACCGACTGGAGCAAGGGGCTTAATTTAAACGTCGGCGTTATCGAAGGCGGCACTGTGCATAACTCCGTACCGGCGTATGCCAAAATGATTGTGGATATGCGCTTTACCGACCCGGCAATGCTGGAAGCAATGAAAGCCAAATTCCAGGAAATTAACGATAAAGTTTACGTTGACGGCGTAACCTGCAAAATGACGCCGGTATCTTTAATGCAGCCGATGGTGGAACTGGAAAGCAGCAAAGAATTGTTTGAGCTTGTTAAAAAAGTTTATGAAGAAGAAGGCTTTGGCAGCCCGAAAGCAATTACCGTTGGCGGCGGCAGCGATTCTGCCTACACAACCATGGTTGGCGTGCCTACCGTGTGTGCTATGGGCGTTAAAGGCGGGCGCAACCATACGGTTGACGAGTTTGCCAATGTGGAATCGCTATTTATGCGTGCCAAATTAATGTGTGCCGTAATGCTGGCACTGTAATTTGCGGTTGACAACGGCGGCGCAAAACTTTATACTTAATTTAACTGAACAGGGGAGCTTACAGATAGGCTGAGAGGAAGCTGTGCGCTTCGACCCTAAACCTGATTTGGATAATGCCAACGTAGGGAATGTTTGCAGATGACGGCAAGTGCCTTGTTGGTGCTTGCCGTTTCTTTATATCAGGCAGTTGCAATTTAATATGCCGTTAGAGTGAGCAAAGCTCATGAAGGGGTGCACCACCGCGGGTGCAGGCTTCTTCATGGGCTTTTTTAATTGCGGCGGAAAGGAGAAAAGATGCGCGTTAACGGAAAAGACATTGAACTTAAACGCGGTATGACGCTGGTTGAATTTTTGGCTGAGCATAACTACCGCGCAGAACTGGTGGCAGTGGAGCGCAACGGGCAGATTGTGCCGCGTGCGGAATTTGGCGCAGCCGTTTTAAAAGACGGCGACGAACTGGAAATTGTAAGTTTTGTGGGAGGAGGTTAAAGCCGTGGCAGATGATTTTAACGGGCAGCTTGCGCAAGTGCGCGTGGGCATTGCCGGGCTGGGCGGTTTGGGTTCGCACATAGCGGTGTTTTTGGCGCGTGCGGGCGTAAAACACCTGCACCTTGTTGATTTTGACCGCGTGGACGAAAGCAATTTAAACCGCCAGCATTACTTTCTGCGCGACGTGGGCATGCTTAAAACAGAAGCGCTGGCGGAGCAGCTTTTGGCAATTAACCCCGCGCTTAAAATAAAAACGGAAAATATAAAACTTACGGAAACAAACGCCGCCGCTGTTTTTAAAGCAGACGGCATTATCTGCGAAGCGGTGGACAGGCCTGAAACCAAAGCCATGCTTGTAAACGCGCTGCTTGCCGCTTATGCGGATAAAACTCTTATTGCGTGCAGCGGACTTGCAGGTGCAGGGCGCAGCAACGCCATTAAAACGCGGCGCATAAGCAAAAACTTTTATTTGTGCGGCGACGGCGAAAGCGGCATAGAAACCTGCGGGCGGCTTTCGGCACCTCGGGCAGCCCTATGTGCGGCGCATGCGGCAAACCTTGCTCTGGCGCTTATTTTAGGATTGGAGGAATAACAATGGAAGATGCACTTATTTTAGGCGGGCATAAATTTACCAGCCGCTTTATTTTAGGCAGCGGCAAATATTCTCTGGAGCTTATTAAGGCGGCAGTGGAAAACGCCGGTGCGGAAATTTTAACGCTGGCCCTGCGCCGCGTAAACGACGGCGGCATGGCCAATATTTTAGATTATATCCCCAAAGGCATTACGCTTTTGCCCAACACCAGCGGCGCACGCACCGCGCAGGAAGCTGTGCGCATTGCCCGCCTGGCGCGCGAGGTATGCGGCAGTGATTTTGTAAAGATAGAAGTAATCCGCGACAGCAAATACCTGCTGCCCGATAATTACGAAACAATTAAGGCAACGGAAATTTTGGCGGCTGAAGGCTTTGTGGTAATGCCCTATATGTACCCCGATTTAAACGCCGCGCGTGACATGGCAAATGCCGGTGCTGCCTGCGTAATGCCGCTTGGCGCGCCTATCGGCAGCAACATGGGGCTTGTAACAAAAGAATTTATACAGATTTTAATTGATGAAATTGACCTGCCCGTTATCGTTGATGCCGGTATCGGGTCTCCTTCGCAGGCGTGCGAAGCAATGGAAATGGGCGCGGCGGCAGTAATGGCCAACACCGCCCTTGCCACCAGCGGCGATATTCCCGCCATGGCGGAAGCGTTTAAGCTGGCAATTAACGCCGGGCGCAAAGCCTACCTTGCCGGGCTTGGCGCAGTAACCGGGCGCGCGTCGGCAAGCAGCCCGCTGACAGGCTTTATAGGGGAGTGACGCTGATGAAGGAAAAACAAAACCTTGCGGCAGCTGCGCAGGACTGCATGGCCTACCTGCCGGGAATGGAAGTAATAGAATCGGATATTTTGCGCGAGGTGCAGCACGTGGCGGACAGCGTGGATTTTAAAGCTTTTACGGAGCGGGACGTAAAGGCTGCGCTTATGCGCAAACACAAAACGGTACAGGATTTTGCGGCGCTTCTTTCACCGGCGGCGCTGCCGTTTTTGGAAGAAATGGCGCAGCAGGCAAGGCAGCTTACCTTTAAATGGTTCGGCGCGGCACGCAGCATTTTTACGCCGCTGTACCTTGCCAATTACTGCGAAAATTACTGCGTGTACTGCGGCTTTAACTGCCATAACAAAATTAACCGCTTAAAGCTGGACGAAGACGGCATGGAACGCGAAATGCAGGCCATTGCCGCCACCGGCCTGCGTGAAATTTTGCTTTTAACCGGCGAAAGCCGCAGCATGAGCGGCGTGGAATATATTGCCTCCGCCGTAAGGCTGGCGCGCAAGTATTTTGCCGTTGTGGGGCTTGAGGTATACCCGCTGAACAGTGATGAATACGCGTACCTGCACGAATGCGGCGCGGATTATGTAACGGTGTTTCAGGAAACTTACGATGTTGATGCTTACGCCAAACTGCATCTGGCGGGGCATAAGCGTGTATTCCCGTACCGTTTTTACACGCAGGAGCGCGCGTTAAAAGGCGGCATGCGCGGCGTGGCGTTTGCACCGCTGATGGGGCTGAGCGGCTTTTTCCGCGATATTTTTGCCTGCGGTTTGCACGCATATTTGGTGCAGCGCAAATATCCGGCTGCGGAAATCAGCTTTTCGTGCCCGCGCCTGCGCCCGGCGGAAGGCAACGAACTGCCGCCCGAAGCCAACGGCACGGATTTGCGCCATTTAGTACAGGCAGTGTGCGCTTACCGCCTGTTTATGCCGCAGGCAGGCATTACCGTTTCCAGCCGCGAAGGCGCCAAAGTGCGCGATAATCTTTTGCAGATTGCGGCAACGAAAATTTCCGCAGGCGTAAGCACGGGCATCGGCACGCACAGTAAGCAGGAGCGCGAAGGCGACGAGCAGTTTGAAATCGACGATAACCGCAGCGTGGACGAGGTGTTTAACAGCATAAAAAAAGCCGGCTTACAGCCGGTGCTTACGGATGGCAGTTATGTATAAAAATTTTGTTTGCGTTACGGACAGAAAAATAAGCCGCGCGCCATTTTTGCAGCAGATAGAAACAATCTGCGCACTGCGCCCCAAAGCGCTTATTTTGCGCGAAAAGGATTTAACCGAAGCGGAATACACGCAGCTTGCACAGAAGGTGCAGGCAGTTTGCAAAACCTATGGCGTTAAGTTTATTGTACATACCTTCTGGCGGGTGGGGCTGGCGCTCGGCGCGGACGGAGCGCACCTGCCGCTGCCAGTATGCGCCTCAATGACAGCAGCGGAGCGTTGGCAGGCAGGGCGCTTTGGCGTTTCCGTACACAGTGAGGAAGAAGCAAAGGCGGCGCTTGCTTTGGGCGCGGCATATTTAACAGCCGGGCATATTTACGCAAGCAGCTGCAAACAGGGCGTGCCGCCGCGCGGACTGGCGTTTTTAAAGGAAATCTGCACGCTGAGCCCGGTGCCTGTTTATGCCATTGGCGGCATCGGGCTTAATAAGGCGCAGCTTGAAGAAGTGCTGGCGTGCGGCGCTGCGGGGGCGTGCGTGCGCAGCGCGTTTATGCGGCTTTAAAGCTTAACGGCCTTAACGCAGAACATGGGCACGGGAATATAAAAAATATCTTCGGCGGCGTAAATGCGGCTGCCTACCGTGGTATCCGTGCTGACGCTGCAAAGCCCAGTGCTTTGCAGAAATTCTTCGTCCCACTGCGGGCGGTTATAGGCGCTGATGTCCAGCATGTGGTAAATGTTGTGGCATTCGTCCAAAAGCTCCGGCGCAATATCCGCATGGGCGTTTTTGGCAGGCAGTTTCTGGCTGTGGTGCGCGCGGGCATATTCGGCGTCGTAATTTAAAAGCAGGCCGCCCGGTTTAAGCACGCGCAGCCACTCGCGGTAGGCGGTTTCCGGGTGGGGCAGGTTCCACATTACGTTGCGGCTTATTACAGCGTCAAAACTTGCGTCTGCAAAGTCCAGCGCTTCCGCGTCCATAACCATAAATTCCGCATTGCTGCGTTCTGCGGCGGCAAGTGCCCTGGCGGCTTCAATCATTTCCGGGGTCAGGTCAATGCCGGTAACGTTGTGCTTCTGCCCCAGCAAAATGCCAAAAAAGCCTGCGCCGCAGCCAATGTCCAAAATTTTTAGCTTGCGGTTCTGCGGCAGGTGGCGCATAATTTCCTGCTGCCATAAAAGCTGTTTATCGCTGTGCAGCTCTGCCTTGCGCAGATTGGCAAAGCCTGTGCTGCGTTTTTGCCAGTAGCCGGTTATATATTCTTTTTCGTCTGTGCGGTGGATGATGCTTGCTGCGGAAATTTCACTCATAATAATGCTCCTTTAATCTATACTTAAATCCTTGGTAATTTCGTAATAATCGCAGGGGTGCGCGGAAAAGCCCTGAACAGTGCTTTTCATTACCAGCGTCATTTTTAAATGGGCAATGTAGGCAAAGGCGCTGCCGTCAACCAGCTTCCGGCTGATGGCTGCCGCAAGCTCCGTGCGCTTTTCGGGGCTGAACTCGCTGCCGAGCTGCCCTACGAGGCTTTCTGTATCGGGGTTATAGTAATTGCCGCTGTTGTAGGCGCTTTCCTTCAGCACGTGGGTGGTAAAATAATACTGCGCGTCACCGGTGGGCGCGGTAACAAAGGCTTTGGCGTAAATATCCCACTCGCCGCGTCGCAGAAAGTCGGCATAACCGTCCGTCGGGTTAATTTCAAGGCGGATGCCTGTTTCTTTAAGCCAGCTTTGCGCGGCTTCTGCCAAAAGCGGCAGCTCCTGGCGGAAGCTGTAAGTAAGCCAGCGCAGGGTCAGCGGTTGGCCGTCTTTATCCACATAGCCGTCGCCGTCGGTATCCGTCCAGCCTGCTTCGGCAAGCAGCTGCCGTGTGCCTTGGGGGTTATATTCCGGTGCATGCACTTTAGCGCCGCCAAAAGGCAGGTTCGGCGGAAACGGCCCGGCTGCGGCGATGCCGTTGCCCATCAGCTGCACTCTGGCGAAAGTTTCCTTGTCGAGGCTCATAACAACGGCGCGCCGTACGCGTTCATCCTGCAGGGCAGGCGTGTTAAAATTAAAGGCTGCCAAAAACGTGCGCGAGGTATCGGTGCTGCTGGTTTTATAAGCTGCGCTGTCTTTAAAAAGCGGCAGCGAAGCATAAGGAAGGCCCTGCGCGGCGTCAATTTCGCCGTTTTGCAGCGCCAGTGCCAGCGTGTTGCCGTCGGTAATGCTGCTGACGATAATTCTGTCCGTTTTCGGCACGCCGCCGTAGTAAGCGGGGTTTTTAACCAGCACAACTTCTTTCGGCGTCAGGCTTTCTACCATAAAGGGGCCTGTGCCGCTTATTTTGGTATCGTCGCCGGTGCCGCGGCTCATGTCAATAATGCAGCCGTAGGGGTCGCACAGGTAGTTAATCAGCACCGGCACTTTGGCGGCCGATGTAATGGTTACGGTCTGCCCCTCGGCGGTAATGCCCGTTATTTTTAAATCAACCCTGGCGCGGTTGTGGCGGCTTATTAAATCCTCCAGGCAGGCTTTAACGGCTGCGCCTGTCATTTTGTTGCCGCTGGTAAAGTAAATATTGTCTTTTAAGGTAATTTTAACTGTGTTTTCGTTAATAAATTCGTACTTTTTGGCCAGCCACGGCTGAGGCTGCATGGCGTCGTCAAATTTAAAAAGCGTTTCGCCTACGCCGTAGCGGATGGCGCTCCAGCCCTGATAGGCTTCGTGCGGGTCCATACCGGCGTTTTCGTTGGCAATGCCGTAGGCAGGCGTGCCGTAGCGGAATACTTTTTCGCCGCCGGTGGCGGCGTTGTTGCCGCAGGCAGAGGTTAAAAGCGCAGCGGAAAGTACAAGCAAAGCTAAAAATTTCATACAATCACCCAAATAAAAAAGCCATGAAGAAACTGCCGCTTATCGAAGCGGTTACAGCCTTCATGGCTTTGGTTTATGTTTTAAAAGAATAATTTTAACAGCTGCTCCGGCAGCCAGGCGGTTGCTCCTGCAACCTGTAATTTATTATAAAACTTAAAGCGGACTCTATGTCAAGCCCTGCTGCTTAAAAAAAGAAACAAATTTTACGTGCTTATCCATGTATTCGCCAATACTGCCGATAACCTTGCCCATGGTAAAGGCGGCAAGTATTGTGCCGAAGCCAAGCCCGTCCACGCGGCCCAGAAAGAAAAAGGTCATGGCGGCGGTAATGGCAAGGCATATAACGTCAAAACCTATTTTGATGCGTGCATAGCTCCAGCCGGTAATGGCGGCAAGCTCGCGCGGAAAAAGGTCGGTTGGTATAATTGGCAGCTGGCAGCGGTTGGCAAGCGCCACGCCAAAGCAGATAACAATGTAGCTGATGATAAAATAAATAATATCAAGCGTCAGGCTCTGCGGCAGCTGCTTAATCCACATTTCGTGCACGTCAATCATGGCGCTGAAGGCCGAGCCGACAACGAAGCTGAACAGGTATACTGGCACAAAGCGTTTGCTTAAAAGCATCAGGCTGAGCACCAGCGAAACCTGAAAAACCTCCGTCCATGCGCCGAGCGTTATAACAGGCAGCACATCGGCAAAAGCATAAGGCACACTGGAAATTGCCGAAATGCCGGAACCGGAATGCAGCATTAAAACAACGCCCAGGCTGTTGATGATAATGACCAGAAGCAGTGACAGTTCGCCGCGGATGGTAAGTTTGTTTTCCTGCATAAAAAATCCCCCTCAAAACAAAAATACATTATATAATTATAAAACTCTGCCTTGCTCAGCGCAAGAAGTGAATTGCCGGTCAGCAAAATTTTGCGGGAATTTAACATGGGGTCAGATTATGCAAAGGTTTCTTTGGTTAAAAAATTACGGATGTTACAATGTTTTATGCCATTGCGGCTCATATCAAATTCATCAAGCGATACTACATATTTGGGAAAATTGTCGTTCACATTATCATAAACGCCAAATTCACGCGCTATCGTTTCCTGCGAAGCCAGCAGATAACAAACCTGTACATAAATTTTTTCACCGTGTTTTTCGGCAATGAAATCAATTTCTAAATTGCCGGTTTTGCCAACGGTAACATTATAGCCGCGCCGCAAAAGTTCCATAAACACAATGTTTTCCAAAATCAAATTAATATCGCGCATATTGCCGCCAAAAACGGCTTCACGCACACCGTGGTCGGCAATATAGTATTTTTCGGAAGAAGCAAGTATTTGTTTCCCTTGTAAATCCTGCCTTTTTACCGGATAGAATAAATAGGCGTCGGTGCAGTGCCTGATATAGTTAAGAATGGTTTCCGGCGCGACATTGCGTTTTTCGCTTTTAAAAAATTTAGAGATGGACGTTGCTGAAAAGGTAGTGCCTACATTAGCAATAATATAAGAAAGAATGCGTTCCAATAAATCAACATCGCGTATTTTATTGCGCTTTACAATATCTTTTAACTGTACTGAATTGAATACATCCGTTAAATATTGGCGGCACGGTTCTTCGGCATAGCGCAGGTTGGCAAGGTATGGCATGCCGCCGAACAGCAGATATTTTTGAAAACATTCCTGCGGCTGCGCACCGGGGAAAATCCCATTATAAAGTTCGGTAAATTCCGAGAAAGAAAATGGGTAAATGGTAAATTCTACATAACGCCCGCCAAGATTGGTGGCAAGTTCGCCGGAAAGCAGTTTGGCGTTAGAGCCTGTAATGTAAATATCGCAGTTAAATTCTACCCGGAAAGAGTTAATGCATTTTTCCCAGTCTGCAACTTCCTGTATTTCATCAAAAAATAAGTAAACTTTGCCGCTGATATTTTGCGCCCGCATGATTATTTCATCGTGCAAAGCTTTAGCTGTCAGCAAACTGGCATAGCGCATATCTTCAAAATTAATGGATATAATGTTAGCTTTGGGTACGCCGCTATTTTTTAATTCTTCTTTTATAAGTTCAAGCATTACAGATTTACCGCAGCGGCGGATACCTGTCATAACTTTTACTAATTCACTGCCGATAAATGGGCGTATGCGGCGCATATAGGTTTCGCGTTTAATCATCGTCAGCGCCTCCTTATGTTTATTTTATTTCTATGATTAGTTTATCACAGTTATAACTGATAAACAACGCTGAAACTGCAATTTTATCAGTTATAACTTACAAAATGCGTAAAATTATCAATCTTATCAGTTATAACTGATGAAATTTTAAAAGAGTGCTTGCGAAAATTACATTAAAGATTTACGGCAAGGCGGCAGGAAAATTTCAGGAAGGGGAGAATAATAATAAAATTATGCTGATATAGAATGAATGTATTTAGTTAGTGTTTTATGGAGGAAAGAATGACTGTTGATTGTACTTACGGACTGAATCCGCAGCAGGCGGAAGCTGTTATTAATACCGAAGGGCCGATGCTGATTATGGCAGGTGCAGGCAGCGGCAAAACCAAAGTGCTTACCTGCCGCGTGGCCAACCTTTTGCAAAAGGGCGTGCGCCCGTACCGTATTTTGGCAATTACCTTTACCAACAAGGCTGCCGCCGAAATGCGCGAGCGCGTTAACAATATAAGCGGCCCGGCTGCCAAGGATGTGTGGCTGTTTACCTTCCACGCTTTTTGCGCGCGTTTTTTGCGTATGGAAATAGATAAGTTGCCCGGGTACGGCGGCAATTTTGCTATTTATGATACAGCCGACAGCCAGAACCTTATTAAGCAGATTTTAAAGGAAATGAACCTTGACGATAAACGCTTCCAGCCTTCGGGCATTTTGTCGCGCATCAGCAATGCCAAAAACGCTTTGCAGGACGCAGCGGCTTTTGCGCGCCAGGCAGGCGATTTTTACGAGCAGAAAGTGGCGGACATTTACAGCCGTTACGAACAAAAATTGCAATTAAACAACGCACTTGATTTTGACGACCTTTTAATGCTTTCCATTAAACTTTTGCAGGAAAACAAAGAAGTGCGCGAAAAATATCAGGACCGTTTTGATTATCTTTTGGTGGACGAGTATCAGGATACCAACCATGCGCAGTACCTTTTAACAAAGTTTCTGGCTGCCAAGCACCGCAACATCTGCGTTGTGGGCGATGCCGACCAGAGCATTTACGGCTGGCGCGGCGCCGATATTCAAAACATTCTGGACTTTGAAAAAGATTACCCCGACGCCAAAGTAATTAAGCTGGAACAGAACTACCGCAGTACGCAGATTATTCTGGACGCGGCCAACGCAGTTATAGAAAACAATACCGGCCGCAAGCCGAAAAATTTGTGGACGGAAAACAAAAGCGGCGCCGATATTATTTATTTTCAGGCGGTGGACGAGCGCGACGAGGCACGCTTTGTAATTGAACAGTTACAGAATTTGCAGCGCACCGAAAATAAAAAGCTGGGCGATATGGCAATTTTGTACCGTACCAACACGCAGAGCCGTATTTTTGAAGAAATGCTGATAAAAAGCGGTATCAGTTACAATATGGTAGGCGGGCTTAAATTCTACGAGCGCAAGGAAATTAAAGACATCATTGCCTATCTGCGCGTAATTTTTAACCCGGCCGATTCGCTGAGCCTGCTGCGCATTATCAACGTGCCAAAGCGCGGCATTGGCGACGCTTCGCTGGCAAAAATTCAGGCTTATGCCGCGGCTAACAATGTAAGCTTGTTTGAGGCTGTTTCCAACGCGGCGGCAATTGACGGTTTAAGCAGCCGCTTTGTAAGCAAGCTGGACGATTTGGCAGGCATTATTTTTGAACTGATGAACCTTGCTAATGAAGCGCCGGTTGAAGATTTGATTGACCGCGTGCTGCGCGATACCGGCTACCTTGAAGAACTGGAAAACGAGCGTACGCCGCAGGCACAGAGCCGCATTGACAACCTGCACGAATTAATCAGCGTGGCGCAGGAATTTGCGGCATCCGAAGAAGAAAATAATCTGGAAAACTTTTTGGCGCATGTTGCGCTGGTAAGCGATATTGACGATACGGAACTGGGTGAGGATGCCATTACCTTAATGACGCTGCATTCTTCCAAGGGGCTGGAGTTTCCGGTAGTGTTCCTTGTGGGCATGGAAGAAGGGCTGTTTCCGCATGCGCGCACGCTGATGGACGAAACGGAAATTGAAGAAGAACGCCGCCTGTGCTATGTAGGCATTACGCGCGCCAAAGAAAAACTGTTTTTAAGCAGCACCAAAATGCGCACCATTTACGGCAACACGGTAACTTATCCGCCTTCTCGCTTTTTGCAGGAAATTCCCGCGCGTTTGGTGAAAACCATTAAAAGGCAGGAACGTTTTAGCGCGCTGGAGAACTTTAAACAGGTAAGCGAAAAATACAGCGCAAGGCCGCAGAAGCCTGCAAGCACTTTTAACCCGCGCAGCTTTATGCCGCAAAAACCGGCTGCCGCCGCAGGAGGCACGGGTACGCGCTTTAACACCGGCGACAGGGTAAGCCACAGCAAATGGGGCGAAGGCATGGTTGTAAGCGTTAAAGACAGCCCGGACGGGCAGGAAGTAAAGGTTGCCTTTGCCGGTGCGGGCGTGCGCAGCCTGCTTACCAAATATGCGGTGCTGAAAAAATTGTAAGTTTTAAGCGGAGGGCATTATGGATTTAGAACGTGCGCAAGCACTGGACGAAGCGCAGAAACTGCGCAGGGAAATACGCCATCACGAATTTTTATATTATGTACTGGATGCGCCGGAGATTACCGACGCCGAATATGACGCTTTAATGCGCCGCCTGCAGGAGCTTGAGCGCGCATATCCTGACGATGTGCCGCCAGATTCGCCTACGCGCAGGGTTGGCGGCAAGGTAAGCCCGGAGTTTACCGAAGTGCGCCATATGACGCCGCTGCTTTCTTTGGGCAACGCCTTCAGCGACGAAGAGGTTGCTGCGTTTGACGCGCGTGTAAAAAGCGGCCTGCCCGAAGGCAGCGAGGTGGAATATGTTTTTGAACCGAAAATTGACGGCCTTGCCTGCAGCCTGATTTACGAAAACGGGCGCCTGGTACGTGCTGCAACCCGCGGCGACGGTGAAGTTGGTGAAAACGTAACCGCCAATGTGCGCACTATCCGTTCCATTCCGCTGACGCTGAACGTTAAGGAAGGCGAAGAAGTGCCGGAGCTTTTGGATGTGCGCGGCGAAGTTTACATGCCCCGTCACGCTTTTATGAAGCTGAACGAGCAGCGCAGCGAAGCGGGCGAAAACGAATTTGCCAATCCGCGCAACGCGGCGGCGGGCAGTCTGCGCCAGCTTGACCCAAAAGTAACGGCAAGCCGCCAGCTGAGCTTTTTTGCCTACGGCGTGGGCGCAGGGCATAAGGATAAACATTCTGCCAGCCTTGCCATGCTGCACGATTACGGCTTTAAGGTAAGCGAGGGTTATGCCGTTGTAAAAAACATTAATGAAGCGATTGCCAAAATAAAGGATTTTGCTGCCAAACGCCAAAGCCTTGCCTATGATACGGACGGCGCGGTAATTAAGGTTAACGCCGTATACCAGCAAAACATTTTAGGCGCAACCGGCAAAGACCCGCGCTGGGCCATTGCCTTTAAATTTCCGCCGGAACAGGCAGAAACAAAGCTGGAGGATATCATCATTCAGGTTGGGCGCACGGGCGTGCTGACGCCGACGGCGGTGCTGACCCCTGTAAAACTTTCCGGCAGCACCATCAGCCGCGCAACGCTGCATAATGAGGACTTCATCCGCAGCAAGGATATCCGCATTGGCGACACGGTTGTTATTAATAAAGCCGGTGAAATTATACCGGAAGTGCTGCATGTGGTGAAGGAAAAACGCACCGGCGCGGAGCAGGAATTTTTTATGCCAGCCGAATGCCCGGAATGCGGGTGGAAAACGGAACGGCTGAACGGTGAGGCGGCAATACGCTGCACTAATCCGCACTGCCCGGCGCTGGGGCGCGAAGGGCTGATTCACTTTGCTTCCAAAGGGGCAATGGATATCGACGGCTGCGGCCCGGCAGTTATCAACCAGCTGTTGGATAACGGGCTTATCAGCGACCCTGCCGACCTGTACCTTTTGGTTAAGCCGCAGCTTACGGCGCTGGAGCGCATGGGTGACAAATCGGCAGACAATCTTTTAAACGCCATTGCCGAAAGCAAAAAGCAGAACCTTGACAGGCTGCTGTTCGCGCTCGGCATCCGCCATGTGGGCGCAAAGGTGGCAAGGCTGCTTGCGCTGCACTTTGGCAGCATGGAAAAACTGATGGCGGCGGAAACGGACGAAATTGCCGCCATTGAAGATATTGGCCCGAAGATTGCCGAAAGCGTGGTAACGTATTTTGCTTCGCCGGTGAATATTGATTTGATTGAACGGTTGAAAGAGCTTGGCCTTAACATGGAAATGGAAGCGGCGGAACTTGACACGGCGCACCCGTTTTACGGCAAAACCATGGTGTTTACCGGCACCATGCCAACGCTTGACCGCGCAACGGCACAGACCATGGCGCAGCAGGTTGGCGCAAAGGTTACGGGCAGCGTAAGCAAAAAAACTGATTACGTTGTTGCCGGTGCGGAAGCAGGCAGCAAGCTGACGAAAGCGCAGCAGCTGGGCGTAACCGTTATCGACGAAGCAGAGTTCCTGCGCCTTTTGGGCGAGCGCGGCGGCGAAGCCGGAAGTGACGCGAGCCCCGAGAATGAAGCGGCAAAAACGAAGCAGGGCGAAGAACAGAGTTTGTTTTAAAGCGGTGATATTATGAAGATATTTTATAAATTTTTAGCTGTTGCGGCAGTGCTTTTGTGTTTTGCAGGCACGGCACTGGCGGCAGAAAAAGAAGTAAGCAGCATTGACGCTATCGACATGGGTGTTGCCGATACCGGCGAAACGCATTTTACCAATACAGATGCCGAAATTACCGAATGCACACAGCCCTATACCGTGGCGGTGCTGCCGTATGTCGATGTATCCGGCCTTGAAGGGCGCAGCCGCGAAATGGCGGTGAACGCCGTTAAAGAAGCGCTGGAAACCAAATACCCCGGCAAAAAGAAAAGCGTTACCAAAATTATAGGCAACAATGCCGTGCAAAAGGCGTTTTTGGCGCATCCGTTTGAAAACGCCGAAGTGCCGACACTTGAAGAACTTGTTGCCGTTGGCAAAGCCTGCGGTGCGGACAGGGTGCTGTTTATCAGCCTGCTGCCTGTGCGCGAAAAGGAAACGGGCTTTATGGTTATTGTAGGCTCGCAAACCTACAGCGCCGTGGTAACGATGAAATTAAAATGCGTTGATGTTAACGAAGAACGCTTTTTGTTTAACCAGAACGTGGAAAGCATCGGCTCGTCCAGTTCCATTAACTTCTGGAAAATCGGCGAACCGAGCCGAGCCAAAGCCGTTAAACGCGGCGTTGAGGACTGCATGCGCAACTTTTTAACGTCATTTGAATAAACAATCTGCCTCCGTAAAGGTTTTGCGGGGGCATTTTTGCTGTTAAGCATTTATTTTACGCAATTTTATTTAGCTAAGGCTTACCAAAATACTGCACAAGACTGGTACTGTGTGGTATAATAAAACAGGTTATTGATAAAATTCATCATAAATTTTTTAGGAGGCGTACTAATGAAGGTAACAGTAAAAGATGTTGAGCACATCGCCGGGCTTTCCCGTTTAACGATTCCGGAAAGCGAAATGGAAAAATTTACCGAACAGTTTAACCAAATCCTCAATTATGCCGATATTCTGGAAAAGATTGATACGGAAGGCATTGAGCCGACCCCGTACGTACTGCCGATAAGCAACGCATTCCGCGAGGATGTTGTAAAACCGGGCGTATCCCATGAGGACGCGCTGAAAAACGCGCCTGCCGTATACAACGACGGCTTTAAAGTACCGCGCGTAATCGAATAACAGAAGGAGGAACAACTGTGGATTTATATAAATTAACAGCCCACGAACTGCATGACAAGCTGGTTAAAAAAGAAATCAGCTCCGTGGAGCTTACCGAAAACGTATACAGCCGCATTGACGAAGTTGAAGATAAAGTACAGGCTTATGTAACTTTAGATAAAGAAAACGCACTGGCTCAGGCTGCCAAGGTTGATGCCAAAATTGCCGCAGGCGAAGAAATCGCTCCGCTGGCAGGCATCCCAGGTGCAATTAAAGACAATATCTGCACCAAAGGCCTTTTAACCACCTGCTCCAGCAAAATGCTGGCCAACGTTGTGCTTATTTATGACGCGCACGTTATCAGCAAACTGCGTGCGGATGACGCCATTTTTACCGGCAAAACCAATATGGACGAATTTGCAATGGGTTCTACCACCGAAAGCTCTTACTTCCATAAAACCTACAATCCGTGGAACCTTGAACGCGTGCCGGGCGGTTCTTCCGGCGGCAGCGCAGCTGCCATTGCCGCAGGCGAAGCTATCTGGAGCCTTGGCTCCGATACCGGCGGTTCCATCCGCCAGCCGGCTTCTTTTAACGGCTGCGTTGGCATTAAACCGACTTACGGCCGCGTAAGCCGTTACGGCTGCGTTGCGTTTGCGTCCTCTCTTGACCAGATTGGGCCTATTACCCGCGACGTTACCGACGCTGCAACTGTTTTGAACTGCATCTGCGGCAAGGACGAGCACGATTCCACTTCCCTGCCTGTTGATGTGCCCGACTTTACCAAAGCGCTGCGCGCCGACGTTAAAGGCCTGCGCATCGGCCTGCCGAAAGAATACTACGGCGAAGGCGTTGACGCCAAAGTTAAAGCCGAAATTGAAAAAGCCGTTAAAAAATATGAAGAACTCGGCGCTGAAATTGTTGATGTTTCGCTGCCGCATACCGAATATGCAGTAATTACTTACTATATCATTGCTCCGGCAGAAGCAAGTGCCAACCTGGCACGTTATGACGGCGTGCGCTACGGCTTCCGCGCTGCCAACGCCACAAGCGCGCCGGAAATGACAAGGCTGAGCCGCACCGAAGGCTTCGGCCCTGAAGTACGCCGCCGCATTATGCTTGGCACTTACGTTTTAAGCAGCGGTTACTACGATGCTTACTACAAAAAAGCAATGCAGGTACGTACCCTTATCCGCCGCGACTTTAACGAAGCGTTTGAAAAATGCGACGTACTGCTGACCCCGACTTCTCCTGTTGTTGCTTATCCGGTTGACGGCAAAATGGACCCGCTTTCCATTTACATGCTGGACGTAACCACCATTCCCGTAAACATGGCAGGCCTGCCGGGTATTTCCATTCCGTGCGGCTTTGCAGACGGTATGCCTGTTGGCATGCAGCTTATCGGCAAAGTTCTGGACGAAGAAACCGTGCTGCGCGCAGCCTACACCTTTGAACAGGCTACTGACTTCCATAAAGCAATGGCACCGCTGGGAGGTAACAAATAATGAAAAACTATATTACAGTTATCGGCCTTGAAGTACATGCCGAATTAAAAACCAAAACCAAAGCCTTCTGCTCCTGCTCCACCGAGTTCGGCAGCACGCCTAACACCCACGTTTGCCCCGTGTGCCTCGGCATGCCTGGCGCACTGCCGGTGCTGAACAAACAGGTTGTTGAATTTGCCATCCGTACGGGCCTTGCACTGGGCTGCGAAATTCAGAAATTCAATAAATTTGACCGTAAAAACTACTTTTACCCCGACCTTGCCAAAAACTACCAGATTTCTCAGTTTGACCAGCCGGTTTGCCTCGGCGGCCATATTGACATTGAAGTTGACGGCGTGCCCAAACGCCTTGGCATTACCCGCATTCACATGGAAGAAGACGCAGGCAAGCTGAACCACAGCGGCGCTACTATCAGTACTTCCGATTTTTCTTCCGTAGACTACAACCGTGCCGGCGTACCGCTTCTGGAAATCGTTTCCGAACCGGATATGCGCAGCGCCGAAGAAGCACGCGCTTATATGGAACAGCTGAAAGCAGTTTTGGAATACATTGACGTTTGCGACTGCAAAATGCAGGAAGGCAGCCTGCGCTGCGATGCCAACATTTCCATCATGCCGGAAGGCGCCAAAGAATTCGGCACCCGCGCCGAAATTAAAAACCTTAACTCTTTCCGCGCACTGGTACGCGCTATTGAATACGAAGTTGAACGCCAGAAAGCAATTCTTGAGGACGGCGGCCATGTAGTACAGGAAACCCGCACCTGGGACGAAGCCAACGGCGTAACCCTTTCCATGCGCAGCAAGGAAGAAGCACACGATTACCGTTACTTCCCTGAACCTGACCTTGTACCGGTTGAAATTGACGACGCCTGGATTGAGCGCGTACGCGGCGAACTGCCGGAACTGCCGGCACAGCGTTTGCAGCGTCTTGTTGAAAAACACGGCCTGCCGAAGTATGATGCTTCCTTAATCGTTGCTACTAAAGCCATGGCAGATTATTTTGACGCTGCCTGCGCCAACAGCAAGGATGACAAAGGCGTATCCAACTGGCTGCTGGGCGATGTTTCCGCATATCTTAACGCCGAAAACATTACCATTGAACAGTTCCCGGTTAAACCGGAAAACCTTGGCGAACTGGTAACTTTAACCAAAGACGGTGTACTGAGCAGCAAGCTTGCTAAAAAAGTATTTGCCGAAATGCTGAAAAACAGCGATAAAACCCCGAAACAGCTTGTTAAGGAGCTTGGACTTGAACAGGTTAGCGACGAGGGTGCTATTGCCGCTATCGTTGACGAAGTGCTGGCAGAAAATCCGCAGTCCGTTGCCGACTACAAAGCAGGCAAAGATAAAGCCATCGGCTTCCTCGTTGGCCAGGTAATGAAAAAATCCCGCGGCAAAGCTAACCCGGGCATGGTTAACAAACTGCTGAAAGAAAAAATGCAGTAAGGAGCGCACATGAAACGCGATTTTGAATTTGACGGCAGCGGCTTCGGTTATCTGTGGCTTTGCATATGGACAACCGTGCTGACCGTTATTACCTGCGGTTTGTTCTTTCCGTGGGCGTACAGTGCGCAGCAGCGCTGGATTTGCAGCAACACCTACGTTAACGGCAGGCAGCTGCGTTTTGAAGGAACAGGCTTTGGCTTTTTCTTTCAGTGGCTGCTGATTATGGCGCTGACAACCATTACCTTCGGCATTTACATTCCGTGGGGCTATTGCCAGTTTAAACGCTGGGAAACCCGCAACACCGTATTTGCGGATTGAAAACTAAAAAAGTTATAACAAACATTAAAACGGCAGGCGTAAAAGCCTGCCGTTTTTGCGTGCGGGTGCTATTTTATTGTAAGTCCATGGCGTATTCCAGTTCCTTAATTTTTGCGCGTCCGCATCCGTCAGTATAAGGCTGTATGCTATGCGTCAGTGGCAAAAGGTCTTTTTGTTAACAACCTTGCGTGTAGGCTTTTTAAAAGGTGCTGGTCGGGCAGGGCTAAAATAAAGACAGATATTACCGGCAAAAAATGTTTAAAATATAAAAGAATAAAATTGTAAATTTTGCCGGTAATATGTTATACTTTAAATATAATTAATTGAATTGGGAGGCGGGCAAATGCAGTATCTTTCGGCAGCAGAAGCGGCAAAAAAATGGAAAATTTCCGAGCGCAGCGTTCGCAATTACTGTGCTAAAGGGCGAGTAGAAGGCGCGGTTTTGAAAGGTAAAACGTGGAAGATTCCCGCAGATGCGGAAAAACCTCAGCGCAGCAACACTAAAACTGCAAAGACGCAAACTTTGCTGGAGATTTTGCAGCATGAAAAGGCTGCCAGATACAGCGGCGGCATTTACCATAAAGCGCAGATTGAAATGACGTATAATTCCAATCATATTGAAGGAAGCCGTTTAACGCATGACCAGACCCGCTATATTTTTGAAACCAATACTATAGGTGTAACGGGCGAAGCGGTTAATGTAGATGATGTTATTGAAACAGCCAATCATTTCCGCTGCATTGATTTTATTATTGAACACGCCAAAAGCGCGCTTACAGAAAAAATGATAAAAGAGCTGCATTTAATGCTGAAAACAGGAACCAGTGATGCGCGGCAGGATTGGTTTGCCGTTGGCGCCTATAAAAAAATGCCTAACGAGGTAGGCGGCATGGCAACGGCGCTGCCGGAAGATGTTGCTGCTGAAATGCAGACGCTGCTGGCGGCGTATAGTGCCAAAAAGGCAAAAACGCTGGAAGATATTTTGGATTTTCACGTACGGTTTGAAAGGATACATCCGTTTCAGGACGGCAATGGCCGCGTCGGCAGGCTGATTATGTTTAAGGAATGCTTAAAATATGGCATTGTTCCGTTTATCATTGAAGACAATTTAAAAATGTTTTATTACCGTGGTTTAAAGGAATGGGGCAGGGAAAAAGGTTATCTTACCGATACATGCCTTACCGCGCAGGACAGGTATAAAGCCTATCTTGATTATTTCAGAATTAAATATTGATTTTCGGCAAATACAAAACGGCAGCAGGGTTTGAGCCTTACTGCCGTTTTTGCGTGCTTGAGTTTATTAAGCTGTCAGTTTTTCAAATACGGAAACTATGTGTTCTGGCTGCTGCGGTTTAAGCGCCGGTAAAAAATTCTGCCCGGCAGGATTAACGTCTGCGGCGGCGAATTTAATTAATATAGCAAATAAAAGGAGGATAGCCATGCGTAAATTTATTAAAGACTATCTGGCAAAAGAGTACGATAACTATGTGAAGGATTTGGAAGCGCTGACCAATATCGACAGCGGTAACGGCGATTTGGAGGGCACGGAAGCCGCCAATAAATTTGTAGCCGCCAAAATGCAGGCACTTGGTGCGGAAACCGAGTTCCGCTATAACGACCGCGGCTGCCATTTAATTTCGAGCCTTAAGGGCAAGGGCACGCAGACTGTGCTTTTAGTTGCGCATGTTGATACCGTGTTTAAACGCGGTGAAGCTGCCAAACGCCCCTTCCGCGTGGATGAAAACGGCTTTGCCTGGGGCCCGGGCGTAGGCGACGACAAAGCAACGGTTATGGAAGTTATTTACGGCCTTGCGGCTTTAAAAGAAGCTGGCTTTGACGATTATAAAGAAATTATTTACTATACCAACGCCGAAGAAGAAGGCGGCAGCCCAACTGCCGAAGGCATTGTGGCAGAGCTTTCGCAGCAGGCAGATTTTGCCGTTATTATGGACGTTGCGCGCCCGAACTGGGGTATTGTAACCCAGCGCAAAGGCAACGCCAAATATAAAATTACAGTTACCGGCAAAGGCGGGCACCACGGCAACGCTTCGCAGTGCTGCGCCAACGCCATTCACCAGCTGGCTTACACCATTACCGAGCTGCACAAGCTGGCAAGCCCCATGCCCGGCAAACCGGAAGATTTTACCGCCAAAGCACTGGAAGCACGCGGCATTGTGGACAGCGGCCAGTTCATTCCGCCCAACACCGTTAACGTGGGCGTTATTGGCAGCACCAACGATAAAATCAGCGTTATTCCCGGCGATGCTTACTGCGAAGTAAACGTGCGCTGCTTTGAAGTTGCTGAACAGAAACGTTTGGACGCAGCCATTAAAGCACTGGCAGATAAAATCGTTATCGACGGTACAAAGGTAGAAGTTACCGGCGGCATTGTAACCGGCCCGATGGAAAAAACTCCTGCCGTGCAGAAAATGATTGATGTATACAGCAGCGTTGTTGCCGAAGAATTCGGCGGCAAAGTGAACGAATGGGTAGCAGGCGGCTTAACGGACGGCAACCGCACCGCTAAATTCATTCCGACTTTGGACGCTTTGGGCGTGGAAAACTACGACGAGCATACCGACCACGAATCGGTAGATTTAAAAACCGCCGTACCGCGCACTGCGGCATTTGCCATTACCCTGGCGGAACTTTTAAAAACCGGCGTTAAATAAAATTAAGGCAATTTAAAACCAAAATAAAAACGGGGTTAGGCGTTGTGCTTAACCCCGTTTTAAGATATAACCGTTTGGTGCGGCATATTAAGTTTTAATTTTTGTTTGACGCTATTTCCACAATTTTTTCGGCGGCTTCTTTTACAAGTACGCCGATGGATTTATTTTCCACGCCGATAAATTCAAAGTGGCTTTGCGATACCGGCAAAAGCAGTTTGCGCGCGCGGCTTGAAGCAACCGCCTCCGCCATACGCGGAGTTACTTCGCCAAGCATGGCGTTTGGCAGTACAATACCGATGGGACCGACGATAATATCCGCCGTCTGCGCCGTTACGCACACCGCATTTTCGCCGGTGGCCACACGTTTAAGCCCTGCTTTAAGCATTGCCGCAGTGGCAAGCGCGTTGGTGCCAAGCCCGATAAGTTCCGTATCCGCCGGAAGGCGCCCTGCTGCCTGGCTGATAACCTGCGCAACAAGCCCGCCGCCCATGCCGTCTATAAAAACAATGCGCATAAAAACCTCCTGTAAACACCTTAAAACAAAATAAAACCCTGTTTATTATACCATAAATCCCTTTTGCCAAAAAGAACAGTATTTTTTACATTCGTTTTAAAGCGTCGTAAATTTTTTGTTAACTTTGCAATTTATCTGCCCGCGCAGTTGAATTTATGATGATTTTACTGCATAATAAAAATAGAGTTTGGCACTGAAAGGAGTGTTTACAATAGAAAATTTAGACGAAATCAGAAACAAAAAAGGCTTTATATGCGATATGGACGGTGTAATTTACCACGGCAACAGGCTGCTGCCCGGCGTTAAGGAGTTTGTGGAATGGCTGTACAAGGAAGATAAAAAGTTTTTGTTTTTAACCAATTCCAGCGATCGTTCGCCGCGCGATTTGCAGCAGAAACTGCAGCGCATGGGGCTTGATATTGACGAAACCCATTTTTACACCAGCGCACAGGCTACGGCGCGTTTTTTAAACAGCCAGTCGCCCGGATGCAGTGCTTACGTTATGGGCGAAGCCGGTTTGATGAATGCTTTGTACGAAGTTGGCATTACCATGAATGATTCCACGCCGGATTACGTTGTTATCGGCGAGCCGAAATCTTACAACTACGAAATGATTATTAAAGCCGTTAAGCTGATTCAAAACGGGGCAAAACTTGTTGCCACCAATTCCGATTTGACCGGCCCGACGGAAAATGGCATTATTCCGGCCTGCCGCGCCTTTGTTGCGCCGATTGAACTGGCAACGGGCAAAAGCGCTTACTTTGTGGGCAAGCCGAACCCGCTGATGATGCGCACCGGGCTGCGCCTTTTGGGCGTGCACAGCGACGAGGCGGCAATGATTGGCGACCGCATGGACACCGATATTGTTGCCGGCATGGAAAGCGGCCTGGAAACGGTGCTGGTGCTCAGCGGCGTAACCACGCGCGAAAACATGCAGGTGTTTGCTTACCGCCCGCGCCATATTTTAAACGGCGTCGGCGATATTGTACCGAAAGAATAACATACGCAGCTTTTTTAGCAGGAGCCTTTTACGGCTTCTGCTTTTTTTATTATATCGAACACAGAATGGATTGAGATTATATCATAATTATCATATAATAATACAGGTATGAAATAAGAACTATTTGGAGGAAAACATGCACCCATTTTTAAAATGGGCTGGCGGTAAAGGTCAGCTTTTAGATGAAATAAGAAAATTCTATCCATTCATCACCAAAAATATTACTAAATACGCTGAACCATTTGTCGGTAGTGGCGCTGTTTTATTTGACATTCTTCCCTATTATACATTGCAGGAAATTTATATTAGTGATACAAATGCAGAACTAATCAACACTTATAATATTATTCGTAATAATATTGAAGAACTTATAAAGTTATTAAACGATTATCAAAATCAGTATTGGTCTTTTGATAATACTGGACGAAAAGCTTATTATTCTAAGCAGCGCGATAGATTTAATATTCTTAAAATTAATGGAAATAAAACGGAAAATATTGAAAAAGCTGCTTTGATGATATTTTTAAATAAAACTTGTTTTAATGGTCTTTATCGTGTTAATGGACAAGGATTCTTCAATGTTCCGATAGGGTCTTATAAAAAACCACTGATATGTGACGAAACAAATTTAAGACTTATATCAGATAAGTTAAAAATTGTAAAAATTGTTTGTGGAGATTATAGATTATCAGCAAGTTTTATTGATAAAAATACTTTTGTATATTTAGACCCACCTTATCGTCCTATTACAGATACAGCAAATTTTACTGCTTATACGGAAAAGTTATTTGGTGATAAAGAACAATATGAACTTGCTGAATTTATTACTACAATACATAAAAAAGGAGCACTAATACTTTTAAGCAATTCAGATCCCAAAAATTCAGATAGAAATGATAACTTTTTCGATAATCTTTATAAAGGTTATAACATAAAAAGAGTGACTGCTAATCGTATGATTAATTGTAATGGTGAAGCACGCGGAAAAATAAATGAATTACTTATTTCAAATTTTAAAGGAGAAAATAATATGAAAAATAGAGATTTTAATATATGGTTATCTTATTTTAAAAAGACAATTTCTGATTACAAATATTATACAGATTTTGAAAAAATTTACCGTAATGTAGATGAAATTAAAGTAGAATTAAATATTTTAAATTCATTGATAGGTTCTAAAAATATAGAAGATGATTTTGAAAAATTATTAAATAAATATCCTGAAGTTTTAAAATGCATTCCTATACTTTTAGCTGTAAGGGCTAACGAAATTGATGCTCTGGACGCAGATGGTTTTTTTACATATAAATTTAATAAAACCAATCTCGGAATAGAACAATATAAAGTATTCATGCATAAAACAGGTTTATTTGATTTAATTCAAAACCATATAATTAATAATCTTGTGGACTATGTAACCGGAGTTGAAACAGGTTTAGATTCCAACGGCCGTAAAAATCGCGGTGGTCATTTAATGGAAAATTTGGTAGAGAGTTTTATTAAAAAAGCTGGTTTTATTAAAGACAAAACGTATTTTAAAGAAATGTACATAAGTCAAATTACACAAAAATGGAATATAGATTTATCAGCCGTATCTAATCAGGGCAAAACTGAAAAACGTTTTGATTTTGTTGTAAAAACAAATGATATGATTTATGGTATTGAAACCAATTTTTATAGTAGCGGTGGCAGTAAATTAAATGAAACTGCTCGCAGTTATAAAACTCTTGCTTTGGAAACAGATACTATTGATAATTTTACTTTTGTATGGTTTACAGATGGTAAAGGTTGGAAAAGTGCCCGTAATAATTTAGAAGAAACCTTTGACGTAATGGAGCATATTTATAATATTAACGATATGGAAAATGGAATAATTTCTGAGGTTTTCAAATAAGTGGCAAAGAAAATATTGAAATGGGAGCCAGAAGATTTTAAATTAGAAATGACATCACATTGGTCTTTTCCAAAAAGAGGTAATTGGGCAACGCATGATGCTAAATGGAGAGGAAACTGGTCACCATATATACCACGTAATATCATTTTAAGATATTCACAAGAAAATGATTTAATTTTAGATCAATTTGCTGGCGGTGGAACTACTTTAGTAGAAGCAAAACTTCTAAAAAGAAATATTATTGGCGTTGATATTAATGATGCCGCCTTAAATAGATGTAAAGAAAAAGTAGATTTTGATTGCCAAGAAGCAACAGGAAAAGTTTATATACGCAAAGGAGATGCCAGAAACTTAGATTTTATTCCTGATGATAGTATTGATCTTATTTGTACTCATCCTCCATATGCTAATATTATAAAATACAGTGAAAATATTGAAGGCGATTTATCATTATTAAAAATACCAGATTTTTTAGAAGAAATAAAAAAAGTAGCTTCTGAAAGCTACCGTATTTTAAAACAAGAGAAATTTTGTGCCATACTAATAGGCGATACAAGGCAAAAAGGTCATGTAATACCTATGAGCTTTAAAGTAATGGAAATTTTTCAAAATTCTGGTTTTAAATTAAAGGAAATTATAATAAAAGAACAGCATAATTGCCGTGCAACTGGTTATTGGAAAACTAATAGTATAAAATACAATTTTTTACTGTTAGCTCATGAATATTTATTTGTATTTAAAAAGTAAATCATACTAAATTACTTTCAACTAAAGCGCTAAATAACATTTTTCTGCCAGAATAATTCCAATATGCACAGTCCTGCTCCATAAATAACCATTTAATAGCTAATAATATAATTTGAATAGGATGTTTTTTACCGTTAAAATCATAAAAATATGCTTCTATTTTTGATAAATCAGTATTTTTACAATTATATAAATCTTCTATTGCTTGCTTCACCGTACTATATTTATCATTCGAATTATTTTTACATTCTGCTAACGCATTGATAATATCTTGATGGCTTGGATTTGAATATTTTCTATTCTTTTTAAAATAAAGTCCTTCAATATTAACAGTAAAATCAAATCCTTTATTTAATTGTGTAGGACGTTTTAGAAAAATTTTATATTCTTTATAGTTTTCGACATAATATTTATATCTTGAAGCATTTTTACCATTACCTGTACCTGGTTCTTCATCTAAAAAGCATTTTATAATGGCATGCCGTTTTATTCTTCTATTACCTTCAGGAAGTTTAAATAGAATTTCATGGTAACTCATAGTTATTCCTCCATAAATAATTTATAAGTTTCTATTTCAAGAGCATCTGCTATTCTCTGTATATTTTCTAAAGAAATACTACGTTTATAGCATTCTATTGCACTGATATAAGTTCTGTGCATACCACATTTTTCTGCAAAAGCTTCTTGTGATAATCCTTTTTTCTTCCTATATTTTTTTAAATTAGTTCCAAAAACTTTTATAATATCCAAATTTAATTTCTCCTTTTTTTAATAGTATAATAATTTTGAATACTATAGTTCTACATACAATAAGTAACATTATCTTTAAACGGTGTCGGCGATATTGTGCCGAAAGAATAACATACGCAGCTTTTTTAGCAGGAGCCTTTTATGGCTTCTGCTTTTTTCATGCCCGGAATATTTATTGCATTAAAAGCCGAAACTTCGGTTGAATAGCGTATACTAATAGTATATAATGGAACTATATACCGGATAACTACCGGATTATTAGTTATAAAGGAGCATTGTTTTGATGGAACTGAAAACACCTCTTTATGATTGCCATGTTGCGGCCGGTGGTAAAATTGTGCCTTTTGCAGGGTATCTCCTGCCGGTGCAGTATACGGGCGTTATTAAGGAACACATGGCAGTACGCACTGCCTGCGGGCTTTTTGACGTATCGCACATGGGCGAATTTTTAATTAAAGGCGCTGATGCGCTTAACAACGTGCAGAATTTGTTCTGCAACGATTTTGAAAATATGTATGACGGGCAGGTACGTTACAGCCCGATGTGCAACGAGCGCGGCGGCATTGTTGACGACGTTTTGATTTATAAAGTAAACGGCGAAGAATATCTTTTGGTTGTTAACGCCGCTAACCGCCATAAGGATGCGGAGTGGGTCAAGGCGCATCTTTTTGGCAGCGCTTCTTTTGAAGATATTTCCGATTCCGTTGCGCAGCTGGCACTTCAGGGGCCGAAATCCAAAGAAATTGCGGCTAAAATTGTGCCGGAAGACGGCATCCCCAAAAAATATTACAGCTTTGTAAAAGATGTGGATGTGCAGGGCATTAAGTGCATTGTTTCGCGTACCGGCTATACCGGCGAATTTGGCTACGAGTTTTACTGCGCTGCCGCAGACGGCCCGAAGTTGTGGGATATTTTGCTGGAATCAGGCAAAGAGTTTGGCCTTATTCCCTGCGGCCTTGGCGCGCGCGACACTTTGCGCCTGGAAGCAGCCATGCCTCTTTACGGGCATGAATTGACCGACGATATTACCCCGCTGGAAGCAGGGCTGGACTTTTTCGTAAAGCTCGCTAAAGACCGCTTTATCGGCATGGACGCCATTTTAGCCAAGGGTGACCCGAAGGTAATCCGCGTGGGCTTAAAAATTACCGGCCGCGGCATTGCGCGCGAGCACTGTGATGTTTACAGCGGCGAAGAAAAAATCGGCGTTGTAACAAGCGGCACGCACTGCCCGTACCTTAACGCGCCTGTTGCCATGGCAATGGTGCCCGCTTCTTATGCCGAACCCGGCACCAAAGTGCAGGTGGATGTGCGCGGACGCAGAATTGACGCCGAAGTAGTACCCCTGCCGTTTTATAAACGCGCTTAAAATAAAATCAATTTAAGGAGGCTATTTATTATGAACATTCCTAACGACGTTTGCTACACCAAATCCCACGAGTGGGTGAAATTTGCCGAGGACGGCAGCGCAACGGTAGGCCTTACCGATTATGCCCAGAACGAACTGGGCGACCTGGTTTTTGTTAACCTGCCCATGCCGGGCGACACCTTCGCCGCAGGCGATACTTTTGCCGATGTGGAATCCGTAAAAGCTGTATCTGACGTTTACAGCCCCGTTACCGGCACCGTTGCCGAAGTGAACGAAGAACTGGCCGATGCTCCGCAGACCATTAACGAAGCGCCTTATGATGCATGGCTTGTACGTTTTGACGAAATTACCGACCAGGAAGATTTGCTGACTGCCGAAGAATACGAAGCATTTGTAAAAGAAGAACAGGCATAAAGGAGGGCGCCTATGGGAAGCTATATCCCCTCTACTAAAGAAGAACGGCAGGAAATGCTTGCCGCAGCAGGCTACGGCAGTATCCGCAGCCTGTTTAAAGACGTGCCTGCCGAAGTTTACCTTGATAAGCCGCTGAACCTGCCCAAAGGCATGAGCGAACTGGAAGTGCGTGCCAAAATGCAGGAGCTGGCCGGCAAAAATACCGTGTTCGGCACAATTTTGCGCGGCGCAGGGGCTTATGACCACTACATTCCTTCCATTGTTAAATACATTACCTCCAAAGAGGAGTTTGTAACCAGCTACACGCCGTACCAGGCAGAAATGAGCCAGGGCATTTTGCAGTCCATTTTTGAATATCAGACGATGATTTGCGATTTGACCGGCATGGACACTGCCAATGCTTCCGTGTATGACGGCGCTTCTGCCGCTGCCGAAGCTGCTGCCATGTGCCGCGACCGCAAACGCAGCGTGGCGCTTGTAAGTGCTGCCGCTAACCCGGACGTTATTGCCACCATGCAGACTTACTGCTTTGGTGCCGGTACTGAGCTGCGCCTTGTGCCAGCTAAAGAGGGCAGAACCGACCTTGACGCATTAAAAGCAATGCTTACGCCTGATGTTTGCTGCGTTTATGTGCAGCAGCCCAATTTTTACGGTCAGTTTGAAGAAGCAGAAAAGATTGCTGAACTTACCCACGCAGGCGGCGCCAAATACATTATGGGCGTAAACCCCATTGCTCTTGCCATTATGAAAACCCCGGCCGAATGCGGCGCAGACATTGCCGTTGGCGAAGGGCAACCTTTGGGCCTGCCGCTGGGCTTCGGCGGGCCGTATCTTGGCTTTATGGCAGCAACCGGCGCTATGATGCGCAAGCTGCCGGGCCGCATTGTTGGCGAAACGGTTGACGCTGACGGCAACCGCGCCTATGTTTTAACTTTGCAGGCGCGCGAGCAGCACATCCGCCGCGAAAAAGCCAGCAGCAATATTTGCTCCAACGAGGCGCTGTGCGCTTTAACCGCTTCTGTTTATCTGGCAGCGGTAGGGCCGCAGGGCTTAAAGCAGGCAGCAACGCTGTGCCTTTCCAAAGCGCACTATCTGGCGCAGGAGCTTACCAAAATCGAAGGCGTAAACCTTGTTTACGGCGGCGAATTTTTCCATGAATTTGTTACCACTCTGCCTAAGCAGGAGGAAGTGCTGACCGCACTTGCCAAAGAGGGTATCCTCGGCGGGCTGCCGGTTAAAGAGGGCGTGCTGTGGTGCGTAACCGAAAAAGCCACCAAAGAAGCACTTGATAAGGCGGTTGCCATTGTGAAGGAGGTGTGCGCATAATGGAATTGTTGTTTGAAAAAAGCACTCCCGGGCATGGCTGCGATATTTTTCCGGCCTGCGATGTGCCTGTAACTTCACTGCCGGAGGCTTTGGCGCGCAAGAGCGCTTTGCCGCTGCCGGAACTTTCCGAAACGGAAATCAGCCGCCATTATACCGCGCTTGCAAACCGCGCGCACGGCGTAAACAACGGGTTTTACCCGCTGGGCAGCTGCACCATGAAATACAATCCGCGCATTAACGACGAGATGGCAAACCAGGCAGGCTTTGCCGCCGTTCACCCGCTGCAGCCTAAAGAAACCGTACAGGGCTGCACGGAAGCGCTGGAAATTTTAGATAAATACCTGTGCGAAATTACCGGCATGGATAAGATGGACTTTCAGCCGGCGGCAGGCGCACACGGCGAATTTACCGGGCTTTTGCTGATAAAGAAATATCACGAAGCTGGCGGCGATACCAAACGCACCAAAATTATCGTTCCGGACAGCGCGCATGGCACTAACCCGGCAAGCGCTGCCATGGCGGGCTTTACCACGGTCAACGTGCCCTCCAATGCTGATGGCTGCGTAGACCTTGACGCACTGCGCGCCGCTGTTGACGATACCACCGCAGGTTTAATGCTGACGAACCCGAATACCGTCGGCCTGTTTGACAGCAATATTCTGGAAATTACCAATATCATCCACGAAGCTGGCGGCCTGTGCTATTACGACGGCGCTAACTTAAACGCCGTTATGGGCATTGCGCGCCCCGGCGATATGGGCTTTGATGTTGTGCATCTTAATCTGCATAAAACCTTCTCCACTCCGCACGGCGGCGGCGGCCCGGGCGCAGGCCCTGTCGGCTGCAAAGCCCTGCTTGAGAAGTTCCTGCCAAAATCCGCACTGGGCGACGGTGCAGGCGAGGGGCATTTGCAGATGCGCGCGTTTTACGGCAACTTCCTTGTTTGCATGAGGGCTCTTACTTATGTGCTGACCCTCGGCGCTGAAGGCGTGCGTGAAGCCAGTGAAACGGCAGTGCTGAATGCCAACTACATGATGCATAAATTAAAAGATACTTACGATATGGCTTATGACCATACCTGCATGCACGAATTTGTTATGAGCCTGGAAGAACTGAAAAAAGCCACCGGCGTAACGGCGCTGGATGTTGCCAAGTCCCTGATTGACCGCGGCATTCACCCGCCGACGATGTACTTCCCGCTGATTGTACACGAAGCGCTGATGCTGGAGCCGACCGAAACCGAAGCGCGCAGGACGCTGGACGAAGCAGTGCAGGCACTTTTGGAGCTGCACGAGCTGGCACATACCGACGCGGAATATATGCATAACGCTCCGCATCATGCGCAGATTAAGCGCCCGGACGAAGTACAGGCGGCACGCAAACCTGTTTTAAAATATGTACACAGATAAAGTCCCGGTTTCCTGTTATATTACCGGCTGCACCGAACCTTACCGCAACCTGGCCGTGGAGCGTTACCTTTTGGAACACACCCCGGTGGGCAGCGTAACGCTGTATTTATGGCAGAACAAAAATACGGTGGTCATCGGGCGCAACCAAAATCCATGGACCGAGTGTAATATGGCGCAGCTGCGCAGGGACGGCGGGCATCTGGTCCGCCGTCTTTCCGGAGGTGGTGCCGTGTACCACGACAGCGGCAATTTAAACTTTACTTTTTTAACGGACGCACGCACCTACAATCTTACTCGTCAGCTGGAAGTTATTACCGGCGCGCTTAAAAGCCTTGGCATTAGTGCCGAAAAAAGCGGGCGCAACGATATTCTGGTGGACGGGCGCAAGGTATCGGGCAATGCTTTTTATACCAGCGGCGGCAAAAAGTACCACCACGGCACGCTTTTAATAGACGTTAAAACGGACGAAATGGCAAAATACCTTACCGTGTCGCCGCTTAAATTACAGGCTAAAGGCGTAAGCTCCGTTAAAAGCCGCGTGCTGAACTTAAAAGAAGTTTGCCCTTCTTTAACGGTGCCGGTGCTGCAAAACGCGCTTGTACGTTCCTTTGCGGAAATTTACGGCAGCGAGCCGCAGCATTTAAGTGAAGCGGATTTTGACGCGGCGGAAGTTGCACGCTACGAAGCGGAGTTTAAAAGCGACACCTTTCGCCTCGGCACGCGCCTGCCGTTTACCTGGCAGGCAGAAGCGCGCTTTGAATGGGGCAGCTTTACGCTGGCGTGCCGCGTTGACGGCGGCAAGGTGCAGGAGGCGGAGGTTTATACCGACGCTATGGACTGGGAAGCGCTTGCCGGTGCAGGGCAGTTTTTTAAAGGCTGTGCGTTTACGCCGGAGGCACTGGCACAGGCAGCACAAAAAATTGCCGGGCAGGCAGGAAACGGCATCAGTAAATTTTTAGCACAACTTACAATATAGAAAGGCATACAACCATGCAATACGATTTAATTGTTATCGGCGCAGGGCCGGGCGGCTATGTGGCGGCTATCCGTGCGGCGCAGCTGGGGCTGAAAACCGCCGTTGCGGAACGTGCGGAAGTTGGCGGCACCTGCCTGAACCGCGGCTGCATACCTACCAAAACCTTAATGCACAGCGCCAATTTGTACCGCGAAATCGGCGAAGCCGGTAAAATGGGCGTTAACGTAACCGGCGCAGAGGCCGATTTTAAAGCCATGCATGCACGCAAAGCTCAGGTAGTGGAACAGCTCCGCGGCGGCGTGGCGCAGCTTTTAAAGGGCAACGGCATTGATGTGCTTGAAGGTGAGGCGGCTTTTGTTTCGCCGGAAAGCATTACCGTCAGCGGCGAAACCTATACCGCCAAAAACTTTATTATCGCCACCGGCAGCAAACCGGCAGTACCGCCAATTCCCGGCGCAGATTTGCCCAATGTTGTTACCAGCGACGAAATGCTTGATACCGACAGCTGCGATTATAACGAGCTTGTAATTATCGGCGGCGGCGTTATCGGCGTGGAAATGGCGGGCGTTTATAACGGCATAGGCCGCAAAGTTACCATTATTGAAGCACTGGACAGGATTTTAGCGAATATGGACCGTGAAATTTCGCAGAACCTTTCCATGATAATGAAAAAACGCGGCGTTGCGGTTAACACCGGCGCCATGGTAACCGGCATTACGCAAGAAGGCGGCCGCCTGACCTGCACCTTTGAGCGCAAGGGCAAAACCGAAAGCGTAAGTGCCGACGGCGTATTGATTTGCGTAGGGCGCCGTGCCGTTACCGAAGGGCTGAACCTTGAAGCTGCGGGCGTGGAAACCGAACACGGGCGCGTAAAAGTAGGCGAGGGCTATAAAACCAATGTGCCGCACATTTACGCCATTGGTGACGTTACCGGCGGCATTCAGCTGGCGCACGCAGCCGAAGCGCAGGGCATTGCCTGCGTGGAGGGCATTTGCGGGCTTGCGCCGACGGTTGACGCAAATCTTGTGCCTTCGTGCGTATATACTTCGCCCGAAATTGCCACGGTTGGCATTACGGCAGACGAAGCCAAATCGCAGGGGCGTTCCGTTATTACCGGCAAATACGTTATGAGCGGCAACGGTAAATCCATTATCGAGAACGAAGACCGCGGCTTTATTAAGCTGGTGTTTGACGCAGAAACGGAAAAACTTATCGGCGCGCAGCTGATGTGCGGCCGCGCCACCGATATGATTGGCGAAATGGTTACGGCTGTAAGCGCAGGGCTGGCCAAAGCGCAGCTGGCAATGGCGCTGCACCCGCACCCAACCTTCTGCGAAGGCATTACCGAAGCGATACACGCCGCAGACGGCCACAGCATACACACCATGCCTCCGCGCAGGCGGTAACACTACATAACAAAAAGCAGGCTTAACGCCTGCTTTTATTTTTTATATTTATATATTCAATTTTCACTGCATTTGTTTGATAATCTGCATAATTTCTTCAACGCCTGGCACATTGCCGCCTGCCACAACTTTGCCGTCGATAACAAGCGCCGGTAAGGTCATTACACCGTAGGCCATAATGCGGCGCAGTTCGCTCACGCGTTCAAATTTTGCAGGGCATTTTAACTTTTTAGCGGCCACGGCAGCATTCTGGAACAATACCTCCACCTGTTTTGTCATTGGCCCTAAAACTTTAATTTGCATATCATCTCACCTTCGTTTCTGTATTTGCTGCACCTTTATCATAACAAAAGGCTTTGGCTAAAGTTAGTACAAAAGGTGAATTATTTGCAAATTTTATCATATTCAAAATAAGATGTATTTTTATTTAGCGCTTTGGGTAGCTTTTACCCTTCCAGTACCACCATTTCAGCTTTTCGGGGTCCGGGTTTTCTGTATCGGCATAATACACTGCCATGCGGAAAACATACAGCTGGCACAAATCCTCCTGCCGTCCTTTAAATTCGCAGTCCATGCGGTAAAGTTCTTCCGGGTCTTTGTCTTTTAAATCGGCAATGCGGCTGATGCCGATATTTAATAAATCCTGCTCTATATTTGGGCCGATAAACGGTATTTTGCGCAGTTCGCTTTTGTTTTTATTCATCTTTTACCACTTCAACCTTAAAAACGTTGATGGTATCGACATCGGGGCAGCAAAATACTGCCGTGCCGGGTTCAGCACCGGGAATTGAACCGCCGTAGCGCAGAATGTCGATATAGGGAAAGGCAACATGCATTGCCATTGGGCACAGCTTGCCGCGTTCCGTGTCAAAATCAAAGCTGTCGCCTGGTTTATGCCCGCGGTGGCAGCCGCAGGGGCCTTTGCGGCCGATAACGGTTATTTTAATTTTCGGTTTCTGCATTGCTGCCGCCTCCGTAATTTTTTATAACAGCCGCAGCCCAGTTTAAAAGCTGCCCGGAATAAGCACTGAATTCCGCGGGGGTGATTTTTGTTTTAAACTGCGCCGGGCAGGTGAGTATTTTTAAATCCTCGCCCTGCAATTTATTGGCAAGGTCTTTTCTTTTGGCAATATAAGCGCCGGTTTCAAGGTAATGTTTTGCCTGCAATGCAAAAAAGGCCGATTTGTAAAGCGTTTTTAAAACTTCCGCGCTTTCTTCATGCACAAAATTGTGTACGCAGGCGTGGTAAATATTGCATGCCGCCGTGTGCAGCGCACGTTTGGCATCAGCTTCGCCTGTTAAAAAAGCAATAAACTCCAAATCGCCGTAAATGGCTTTGGTGTCGCGGCAAAACTGAAATAAATCTGCCTTGTCCCACGCTTTCAGTTCTTCTGTGCCGCTTACAAAGCCGCATATTTTTGTGCGTTCTTCTAAACTAGCAATGGTGCTTTTGTAAAGGGCTAAGTCATCAAGCGTAAGGCTGTCTAAAATTAAAACAACGTCAATGTCGCTGCCTTCGTGCGCTTCGCCGCGCGCATAGCTGCCTTGCAGGCCGATAAACACAATCCTTGCGCCAAACGCCGCGTCTACGGCTTCTATGTATTTATCAAGCCAGCGGTCTAAATCAAACATTGCCTGCTCCGTTTCTGCCGCTTTTCTGCGGCTTTTTCAGTACGTAAATAAGGTGCGGCATTTCTTTGCCTTTGTAGGTTTTTACAAAACTGCCGCTTATTGCCATGCCAAGCCTTTCCGCCACGCGGCGGGATTTTTTGTTTTCCGGGCGGATTTCCGCGATAACTTCTTCTGCACCAAGCGCGCCGAAAGCATAGTTAACGCTTGCCTGCGCTGCTTCCGTGGCGTAGCCCTTGCCCCAGCAGGCTTTGTTAAAAATATAGGCCACGCCCATGCGGCGCTCGCCGTTTATGGTTTCTATAAGCGGCCCGCACACGCCCAAAAATTTGCCGCTGCATTTTTCGGTTACGGCGTAAAAGCTAAAGCCGTCCGCCTCGTAGCGGCGCAGGTTTTCGGTAAGCCACGCCGTAACTTCGGCATCCGTAAACGGGGATTCACTTAGATAAAGATACCACACCATTCCCACGCTGACTTTTGCTCAACCGATA